>JAEEGL010125033.1_pt1 | contig 20155 bp, 19 predicted proteins | sample 9134231 | NCBI WGS metagenome assembly JAEEGL01 (sample SAMN16246548, study PRJNA631951) | gut metagenome | biome: gut microbiome; feature: rumen; material: fiber-attached | host: Bos | place: Iran: Karaj | collected 2018-10
TTCCTAGTAAGGCGCATATATTCTTCTAATACTTCTTCAAATGTTGGTTTTTTACTAACACCCTGAGTCTTTAAGGAACTCTTATCCTGCCACGCAACCAAATTATACATTTTATTGAAAGCATCACTAAATTCTTTTTGGGTTCCCTTATTAGAGTTCCAACATGATATTCCTACTAAAGGGTAATTTAGTTTAGCACGTACAATATCTGCTGCTATAACACTATTTAAGGCATCCGCAAGCAATAAAAATTTGTCCACTCTAAATCTTATATAAGCATGGCCATTACCATAATCCTTTCCGCCATTATAATTACTTTCAAAATGTATTCCCAATTCATCCAATAGTATTGAATATATTAAGTTAAACTCAAAACAAACTATTTGATTATTATCTGGAGTAATTGTAGAAATATAATTAATATCCTTGTGTTTTTCTATAGCTGGCCCCTTTTCATGAACCGCATAATATTCCTCGTCATATGTTAATAATTTACACATCTTTATATAAATATATATTGCCTTTTCTAACGTAGTTGCATCTTCTGGCATTCCAGATAAAATAGCATCTCTTAAACTATCACTAATATGTGTTTTTTTATGTATTGTATCTTTTGTAACTAGGTATTGATTTAATGCTTGAAAATCTATTACCTCATAAGATGAAATTCTAATATAATTATCTACAACATCACCTGGCATCACATAATCTGTTAAAGCCTTAGTTTCTTGGAAATATTTTACTGCCGCATAAATAAATTCTTTTTTAGGTATACCATATAGTTCATTGTTTACTAATAATGAATCTAATTCTTCAGGTGAAAGTTTAAAAAATTGTAAGATATCCGGTATATTTATTGAATAATCTTTTCCTTCAATTGAAATATTATAAACACCATCACCACATTTTTGTGAATAAGCATCATATGAAGCACTAGCTCTCAAAGCATCTATTCTCTCTTTTATAAGAGGATTTACTTCTATCTTGCCTTCCTCTACTATTTTATCAATTCCTTGCATTATTACATTTTTTGTATAAAATAGTGAAGTTTGTGCTTCACCAAACCAAATAACTCCTAAACGAAAATTTCTAATATTACTATTAAAAAACATTAAAACAAAATCATAGTATCTATCATCTGTTAAAATCCTTTTTAAAAGTTCTACTGATATAGGTAATGGATCATATACTTTCATACCATCAACACACGTAGGTTTAAGATTAACTACTACTTTTTCACTATCTTTAATTTCTTTATCATCTTCTCTTGTCATAAATAACGTGTATTTGGACATTTCTTTCAACTTAGGGTATTTTTCCAATAATTCTTCTATTGTTAAATCTTTATCATCTTCATAAAGCAATGCATTCATATCTTTATACCTCTTATTGCTTTTACTAAAGCCTTCTGATTCTTTGCAATACCAAAACCAATAACTTCTCCTTTGCTAACTTTTACTTCGCTATCTGTATGGTTTTCTGCAGATATAATTGCACCATTTTCTGAATCTATAAGGGATAACTTAATACCTCTTATACTCAAAAACACTTTTGCAGCATCCAATAAAAAAAACATTATATTTGCATCTAATTCACTACTACCATTAGGCATTATAGTAGTATCTTTTAAGCAAATCACCTTAAAGCGCTCTTCACTTTCACTAATATATTCGTCAATTGCTCTATTTAACAATCCTAACCTTAAACTACTGTCAGGAGACAATTGTTCTCTTATTCTTATAGCATCAACCAAATCCTGTTCATTGCTTATTAATATTTTTGCCATATTTACCACCTAATTTTATTATAACATAATTATAATAATAAAAATAATTACTTATATAGATTTTTAATATAAATTATGATATATTTAGTTTATAAAGGAGTGTAGTTATGGCAAAAAAAGACAGAGAAATTATCAGTGTTGTCGAAAATGAAGACGATGACAAAAAAATAGGTGTCGATTCAAAAGGAAGACTTATTGAAGTAAAAGAAACACCTAAGGAAGGAGCAAAACCTAGAAGAATAGCAGCAGTATTCTTATGGCTTGTTGGTATATTCATGGAAGTTATTGGTATCTTAAGATTAAAAGATGTTATTAACTGGATACCTAGTATGAATGAAACAACTTTCTTAATTGTATGCTTAGTTATCGACTGTATAGTAGTAGTAATTGGATCATTACTATGGAAAAAAGCTAATCATATTGATCCTGCAAGTGAAAAGAATAAAACTAAGTTCTGGATTCATAATAATCTTGGAACAATAATTTCAGTTATTGCTTTCTTACCTATCATTCTATTAGTTTTAACAGATAAAGATATGGATAAGAAAAATAAAACTATTGTATCAGTAGTAGCAGTTATATTAATGTTAATTGCTGGTGTTAGTAGTTATGATTTTAATCCAATATCTCAAGAACAATTAGATAGAGCACAACAAGAAGTATTAGCTTCTAAACATGATGTTAATGCTGATGGTGAAGCAGTTGTTTACTGGGCTAAGCATAGTAAAAAATACCATGTAGATAAAGATTGTCCTGCATTACAAAATAGTGAAAAAGTATACATGGGAACTGTTAAAGCTGCTTATGAAAAGAAATTAACTGAACCATGTAGAAGATGTATTCATGAATTAACTGAAGAATCTAACGGTGAAAAATAATGGCAAGAGAAATAGTAGAAGTAAAAGAAGAAGAACCTAAGAAAAAGAAAAAAAGTATTGATTTTAATAAAGTTGGTGAAGTAGTAAAAGAAAATAAGGGTACTATTGCGATGATTCTAGGCGCATTGTTATCTCGTGCTTCTAAAAAATCTAAAACTACTAAAAAAAGTACTTCTAAAAAAACTAGTTCTAAGTCTAAAAATAAGACTGATGATGAATTATCTGATGCAGTTGATTTATTTAGTAAATTATTAAAAAAATAACTTTTAAAGTTATTTTTTTATTTTTCTATTAAGGATAAAGCCACTTTGTTTTTATCTAAATATATCTCATCTACATATACATCTACTATATCCCCTACACTTACTACTTCAGATGGATGTTTAATGTATTCGTTAGACATTTTTGATATATGTACTAATCCATCATTTTTTAATCCTATATCTATAAATGCACCAAAATCTACTACATTCCTTACTGTACCTTGTAACTTCATACCTACTTTTAAATCTTCTAATTTTAATACATCACTACGAAGTATAGGTTTTGGCATATCATCTCTTGGATCTCTTAATGGATTAGTTAGTGCTTTTACTATATCAGTTAAAGTATAAATATCTATATTTAATTTCTTAGAATAATCTTCTATATTAATATTATCTAATATATCTTTTATTTTATTTGTACCGATATCATTTACATTTAAATTTAATTCTTTTAATAATTTTAATGTAACATCATAACTTTCAGTATGAATACTTGTCTTATCAAGTGGATTATCTCCATCTACTACTCTCATAAATCCAATAGATTGTTCATATGTCTTATCAGTTAATATCTTTTTCTTTCTTAACTCATCTCTAGATTTAATCTTACCAAAAGAATCTCTATAACTTATTATTTTATCAATTACCTTTTTATTTAATCCAGATACATATTTAAGTAATGATGAAGATGCGGTATTAATATTTACTCCAACCATATTTACCGCTTTAGAAACAACAAAGTCTAAAGATTCATTAAGTCTTTTTTCTACTACATCATGCTGATATAAACCTACACCTATACTCTTTGAATCTACTTTTACAAGTTCAGATAATGGATCTTGTAATCTTCTTGCAATAGATATTGCACTTCTTTCTTCTACATGTAAAGAAGGGAACTCTTCAATAGCAAGCTTAGATGCAGAATATACACTAGCACCAGCTTCATTTACAATAATATATTCTACTTTTCTTTTCGCATCTTTTATTACATCAGAAATAAATCTTTCACTTTCACGAGATGCAGTACCATTACCTATTGCGATTATATCTATATTATATTTATCTATTAAATCTAATACTACTTGTTTAGATTTTTCATATTCATTCTTAGGCTCATGAGGATATATTACATCCTTTTTTATAAACTTACCCGTATAATCAACTACAGCTAATTTACAACCAGTTCTAAATGCAGGATCAAGTCCTAATACCATTTTATCTTTCATAGGTGGAGTAAGAAGTAAATGTTCTAAATTATCCATAAATACTTCTATTGATTTTTCACTAGCTACTTCAGTAAGTTCACTTCTTATTTCTCTTTCTATACTAGGTAATATTAATCTTGTTAAACTATCCTCTATTGCTTCTTTTACTAATACCACACTTTCAGAATCATTATTTTTAATTATTTTATTTTCTAAATACTCAATTATTTTATCATTATTAAAATCTATCTTTACATTTAATACATCTTCTTTTTCTCCCCTATTTAAAGCAAGTACTCTATGTGGTTTTATACTTTTTACTGCTTCACTAAACTCATAATACATCTCATACACTTTATTCTCATCTTGTGCATTCTTTTTTAACTTAGATGTAATAATTCCATTATTATAAATATACGTTCTAATATATTTTCTATAAAAAGCATTATCACTAATCCACTCTGCAATTATATATTTAGCACCAGTAATTGCTTCTTCTCTAGTTTTAATATTATCATTAAAGAACTTTTCAACATTATTTATAGTTTTAGGGAATGACATAATAATCTTGGCAAGAGGTTCTAATCCATTCTTGATGGCTTCTGTTGCTTTAGTCTTTTTCTTCTCTTTAAAAGGTCTATATAAATCCTCTATCTCAACCAACTTAGAACATTTCATTATATCTTCTCTTAACTCATCAGTTAATAACCCTTTTTCATCTATTAATCTAATTACATCTTCTTTTCTTTTTAATAAATTTACTTGATAAAGATATACATCACTAATCTTTCTTATTTGTTCTTCATCCAAGTTATTAGTTGCTTCTTTTCTATATCTTGCGATAAAAGGTATTGTATTCCCCTCACTCAATAATTTTAATGTATTTTCTACTTGTTTTATTGATACATTTAAATCACTACTTATCTCACTTATTATTTTATCATTCATATTAATCTCCTATAAACCTCGCAATTATAATACCTATAAACAATAATAATATTCCTACTATTATCTCAACAATACCTACTGTACTTGATACTGCAGTAATAAATATTGAAATAATAGATGCTAAAACAAATCCAATAATTCCATAATAAGTCTTTATTTCATATTTTTTCAATAAATATTCTATAATTCTTGCTGCTACTAATATTCCTAATATTATTCCTATTCCCATAATAGATAATATTATTAAATTATGCATTATATTATTAAACCTAGTTAATTCTTTAATTGAATTAATAATTGGTTCATAATAACCAAATAGCATAAGTACAAAAGATCCACTTATACCAGGCAAAAGCATACTAGAAGATGCTATCATACCCGCAAAAAATAATGTTATTATTTTAATAAAATCAATATTGTTTAATGATACTACATTATTAGTACTAATAAATTTCATAAATATTACTATTGAAAAAGTAATAATAAGAACTAATAAGTTATTAATATTAAATTTATCTTTGACTTTATTAAATAATTTAGGTAATCCTCCTAATATAATACCAATAAAGAATAATATAGTTGCAAAAGTATATTTATCTAAACATATACTAATTATATTACTAAATACTAATATTGCTATTACAATACCAATAGCCAAATATATTAAAAATTTAATATTCTTTTTAAATTCATCTTTAAAATGATTAATTATAGATAATAATTTTTCATATATACCTAAAGTAATCGCAAGCGTTCCTCCACTAACTCCAGGTATAATATTTGCTATTCCTAATATAAATCCTTTTAATACTATTATTAAATCTTTCATTTTACCACCTGTCTAATTATAACAAATATTTTAAATAAATTAAACATGTGTTATAATCAATTTGGTGATATTATGTTTAAAGAATTATTAGAAAAAGCATTTGATTTAGGAATTCAATTATTAATCGCATTACTTGTGATTACAATTGGATTTAAAATAATTAAAATGATTGAAAAAAGTTTAAAGAAAGAAAACAAACTAAAAAGATTAGATAATTCAGTAAAAGGTTTTATGATAAGCATATTATCATTATCATTAAAAATACTATTATTCATTATAGCAGCATCTATAGTAGGTATTCCTACAACTTCATTTATAACTATATTAGGTTCTGCAGGTCTTGCAGTTGGTCTTGCCCTTCAAGGTGGATTATCTAACCTTGCTGGTGGATTAATGATTTTAATATTTAAGCCTTTTAAAGTATCTGATTATATAGAATCTAATGGTAAGGAAGGTACAGTAAAATCAATTACTATGTTTTATACAACACTTACTACTCCAGACAATAAAGTTATACAAATACCTAATGGTGTATTATCAAACAATATTATAGTAAACTTTAGTGCTAATAACGAAAGAAGATTAGATTTAGAATTCAATGTTTCATATAATACTAAAATTGATAAAGTTAAGAAAGTAATAAATGATACGATAGATAAATCAAAATATGTAATTGAGGATAAAGAAAGAACTATAAGACTAATTAGGCAAGCTGATAGTTCACTTGTATTTGTAGTAAGAGTATGGGTTAAAAGAGAAAATTATTTTGATGCAATGTTTGAAATGCAAGAAAATATAAAAGAAGCATTTGATAAAAATAACATTGAAATACCATATCCACAATTAGATATACATCAAAAATAGGAGGATATTATGAAAGATTATGAAATTATAATAGATGGTATAAAATATACTATACCAGTAACGTCAATTAATGAATTTATGAGTTTGGATAATGAGACTTATAATAGAATAATGACTAATAAAGAGCCTTTTAATGGTATTCCACTACCAGAATTCTTATATTCAATTGGTAAATAATATGAAGAAAACAATTTACCAAATAATGATAGATTAGAAGAAATTAGATCTAGTGAATTTGTAGATATAGAAATGTTAAATGAATATCTATCTACAGAAGATTCTTTGCTAGAGCAAATAAATGTTAATCCCCTATTAGAAAGCGCAATACTAGATGATATGCCTAAAGAATGGGATGATACTAGAAAAGCAATCTATGTATATATTAAAATGTGTAAAATTCTATCATATAACGAAGAAGTATTCGCGGTAAATAGAGAGGGTCCACTAGATGCTAAACACCGAGATATTGGGCACCTATATGATATTACACCTACTAATAATGGAGTTACTTGTTTTGAATTTAATGCAATACACTCATATATCTTAAATAAACTCGGTATTAATTATAAAAGAGGTAGAGGCGTTTTTGATGAAACGGGTTCATATATAATTGGTGAAGATTTTTTTGATCCTAAAATACATCAATATGGACGCCATCATACATTTGCAAAATATAGAACTGGAAAATATGTATCAAGAGCTGATGCTGCTGGATATATGCTACAAGGTGATATGGCAAGAGCCAAGTTAAACCAACCATTAAGAAGTTTAGTATGTGAAAACAAAAACGAACAATCTAGAAAAGAATTTAATGCTTTAGTTAGTGAAGTCTATGCTTATATCGCAAGCAAAGAACCAAAACTTAGTCAAAACGATATTGAAGACTATGAAACACGTAATGACATAGTAAAAGAATTTGAAAGATTAACAGACAAACTATTCCCTGTTAGTATTGAAGAAGAAGTAGATATATTAATTAATAAAATTAATTCTACTAAACTAACTGGAATAGATGCATATTCATACTTACTACAACTTAGAAAAGTATTATTTACTAAAGATGAACAAGAGAATATTAAAATCTCAATCATAAGGAAATCTGGCGAAGGTTATGCTGAAGCGCTTGCTATTATATCCCTATTTATTCCTAGCGAAGATGGTAATATAAGTATAGAAAGATTCATGTATACACCTGGAAGTGAATTAGTGCCAATCTCAATAGAAGAATTAGAAGAAAACTTTGATAAAAATATTATGGGATATATTAAACCGACAGATCCTAAAATTCCAGGGTTTAATAGATAGAGGTGAAATATGTTAGATAAATTAATTGAAGTTAACAATTATATAATTGATCATACTACTGATGAAGAAAAAAAGAAAAAACACGTACTAATAAAGAAAATATTAGATGATAAAGGTTGCTTTTTAAAAATGAGTATAGAAACATCATATGCCATACTAAGAGAATTAGGTGTAAAAGAAGAAGATTTAAAGAAAATATACTTAATGTTAATTGAACCAAATAATTAAGACAGCTCTATGAGTTGTTTTTTTATTAACTGTACAAAACTTGACATTTTTCAAAAAATGTGTATAATATATGCCAACAACTTGAGGGGAAGAAGAATAAAAAGGGGTATTTTTTATGAGTAAAGAAATATATGAAGAAAAAACTTCAATGGATAATGAAAATATTCGCATTTCTACATTAGCTAGTAAATTCCCAAAAGGATCAATATATATATATAGAGGAAATGGGAGATTTGGGAATAACTTAACTATTATTAGAGGAAAAACAGGATTATATGCCGTTGATAATGGTAAGAAAGATAACATTGAATACAAATATAAAGAAATAATATTAAACTTCAGTGAAGGTTTAGCTCTTGTTCAAGACAAAAACAATTTGTGGGGATATATAGATATGGACGGAAATGAAGTTATCCCTTGCCAATTTGTGAGTGCCCAACAATTTCATGGTGGATTTGCGAACGTATTAACAACAGACGGAAGAAGTGTCCGTATTAATAGAGATGGAATAGAATATGACTTACTAGTAAATAGTCGTATAAAAGAACAAATTGCTGCTTTTGGTGGATCTGCTGCTCAAACTATGGAAGCACCTAAAAAAGAGGTAGTAACACAAACTACTACTGAAAAAGAAAACAAGAAAAAAACATTCATTAATATTCCTGCTATTGCTGTTGCAGCATCATTAATACTTTCTGGAATTGGGGTTAATATTGCAGAATCTAAAATAGATCATACAAAAGAAGTTTGTCCATACTGCTTAACTCTAGAAAATCAAACAAATAAAATAAATAAAGAACATAACCATGTCCATGCTGAATATTTAGAAGATCAAAGAGTTCATTTCAAGAAAAAAGCTGGTACTAAAACATTATCTGATGGTAGTAGTGTTTATGTAGCAACTGAAGGTTGGGAAAATAATCATGATGGAACTATGTCAAAAGTTCTTTATTATGATGAATGTATCGCATTAAGAGATGATGATGGTAACATAACAAGAGTACTTGGAAATGGGAAATAATTATGAAGCATACTACATTTAAAATTATTGATGGTGATAAGGAAACTATTTGTGACATACTAATCACATATCATGATGATGATACGAATAAAGATTATATGGTTTATACCGATAGAAACTTTACCAAAGAAAATAAATTAAACCTATATTATTCAGTATATGAAGAGTTGGGTAATGGTATAAAACTTATAGATAGTAAAACTGATGAAGATAAAAGAATTGGATTACAATTAATTAAAGATGTATTAAATATTATAAACATATAACACAACATTATGTTGTGTTTTTAATTTACTCTACCCTTTTATCCAAACTATAGATAAATATTATGAAAAAAATATTCACAACTAAGAATGTATCAGAAGTTTTTCAGAAGCTAATCAATATTAAAAGATGATTTTTCATCTTTTTTTATATTCAAAATCTTTACAAATTTAAAGATATCAGTTAGAATAAAAAACAAAATAAGTTTTTGCTCTAGGTTTGCGCATTTAATCGCTTATGTTATTTAGGAGGCTTTTATGGCATTAGGTTTATTTAAAGATACTGGTTTAAGCAAACGTAAAATTGACTCTATGGATAATCATGCTATTTATGATGGAGAAAAAGGAAATATCGAAATAATTAAAAAAAACTTTAATTATTTAAATTTGTCTGACAGAGATTTTTTAGATATTGTTTATCAAGTTATTAATAAAACAAGAGTTACTTATACTGATGAGAATAAATACTCATATTCTAGATTCTTAGATAGAGAGATAAAGAAAACCTTATCTAATATGGTTGCAAATTTATTAAGTAACACGGATACGGCTTTTAAATTAGTAAGTAGGTATATATCTACAAAGGTTGGAAGTGACCCAATAACTCTCAAATTTGCTGAAGACTTTATTAGTAGAAAATTAAGTTTATTTTTTGAAACTTATGAATTTACGCCAAGTAAAAATTTATGGGATGAGTTAATAAATAAAAACGCTCTCTTTGAAAAAATGATTGGATTAATAGTCACTGAAATAGATGAAAATCCCGAATATACTCTAAAAGATAATCCAATAATTAATTCAGTTACTGATATATATCGTAATAAGCAAAAAAAGGAAACTAGGGTTAAGACAAGTAAGAAACAAGTAAGTACTAAACCTAAACATGGAGGACCAAAAGCAAAGCCAATTTTAGAATTGTTGGAATGTTCTAGAGAAGAACTACTAGAAATATTAAAAGACGAAAGAATATCTAAAGATGATATCAACTTATTAAAGAAGCGTGATGGCGATAATTTTGACTTAGAGCTTCCAAATAAATTAGATAAAAAATCAGGTGAACGAAGTAAATTTGCATATTTGTTAACAAGGTTAAGAAGTATACTGCATGAGTATAGAATAAGTAAAGAAAATGTAACTAATCGTACTGAAAACACATCACACGATGAACTAGTAACACAACCCGCTTTAGATTCTACAAAGGTATCAAAACAGGTTGAATCAAATACTATCAAGCGTCGTGGTGGCCCAAAGCCAAAGCCAATTTTAGAGTTGTTAAAATGCTCTAGAGAAGAACTACTAGAAATATTAAAAGATGAAAGAATTACAGAAGATGATATCAACTTATTAAAAAAGCGTGATGGTGATAATTTTGACTTAGAACTTCCAAATAAATTAGACGAGGAATTAGCTGAACCAAATAAATTTACGTATTTGGTAACAAAGCTAAGACGTATACTAAATGAATATAGAGAAAACAAAAAAAATGGAGTGCATACTATTGAAGTGGCATCAAGCAATGAGCAAACAACTCACAAGCGTCATGGTGGCCCAAAGCCAAAGCCAATTTTAGAGTTGTTAAAATGCTCTAGAGAAGAACTACTAGAAATATTAAAAGATGAAAAAATTACAGAAGATGATATCAACTTATTAAAAAAGCGTGATGGTGATAATTTTGACTTGGAAATTCCAAATAAATTAGACGAGGAATTAGATGAACCAAACAAATTTACGTATTTGTTAACAAGGCTAAGACGTATCCTAAATGAGTATAGAGAAAAGAAAAAAAATAAAGTACATACTACTGAAGGTGAATCACAAGATGAAACTGTCTTGGACTCTACAGAACAATCAGAAAAGGCATCTGATGAAGCAGATATTCTCCCTGATGCGCCAACAACAAAGATTAAAGAATATTATGTACAAGTATCTGACTTCTTAAAAAAATCAATATTTACTCAAATGGCAGATGTATTAACTTCGAAAGAAAGGGTAATTATTGCATTAATGTTTGGTAGTGTAGATGAAAAGCACTTTACTCTAGATGCAATTGCTAAGTTTTTGGGAACAGAAGAAGCGGAAATAAAAGAAATTGCGTGGAATGCATTAAAACGTTATCAAGAACATTTAAAAATTCAAAGCGAATTATTAGATAATGCATTAGTTGAGGAAATCTTTGTTAAATATACTGATGGGAATGAAGATTCAAGTTCTCCAATTAGTAAGTAAAAAACAACTCTATGAGTTGTTTTTATCTATACTTTTTACACCTTCCCTGACCTTTGCTAACTCGTTGATATGGAGTCATAAGTGGTCGAAATGGGATACCTCTATTTTCATCTTCTTCTTTTGAAAGAGCAGCTATTCTCTCAATAAGTCTATTAATAGATTCCTTTGATAAATGAGTATCCCCTGTCAAATGCTTTCTTTTGTGCCTATCTGGATCTATAAAAAGTCTCCAGTAATCACTTCTATTATAACCATCAATAAGAGTACCATTATCTCTCCATTCTTCCGGTACTCTTTCCTCATATTCCTCATCCGCTTTTACTAGAGCTAATTCGTTTTGTCTTTCTTCTGGGGTCTTCTTCCTGTTCTCAAAGTATTTATATGAAATTATTGGCATAATATCACCATCCATATAGATTATAACATATTAATGCTTATTTTTTGATAAACCAATATTACTTTTAATAAACTCTAAACATTCTTTCTCAAATTTATATCCCACATTCTTTATATCTTCATCAGTCATCTCTGAGTAATATTTATTACAAGTAGGTTCAATTGAAAGAGCATCTAAGGGATTCCCTCTATGATTATTTTTATCTCTTATTGAAGTTAATATAAAATGATCTTCTTCTATATCTACCTTATGTGCTCCATCCTTAGTAACTAACGCAAGCCCTGTTAAATAATAAGCATCACTTCTACCACCGATTGAATTAATTAAATTAGAATAATAATCAATCATTTCTTCATCAGTCAATTCTTTCCCGTTTACTCTTCTTACAAATAATCCCGGTTGTAATTCATCATCTAACCCCAAAATATATAATCCAGAATCAGCAGCTATCGTTGGTATACCAGTTCTTTCATAATATGCCATTGCCTTTTTTAATGCGTTTTCGCTTGGTGTGGTTGCATCTTCAGATACATCAATAAAAACATTAATATCATATGGTGTTACTAACTCTATTGGTAAACCCTTTAACCTTCTTCTCATGTTATATATTTTTGAATTGTTTTTAGTAGCATATAATAATCTCATACTTAAACCTCGATAATGTATATTATACTATAAAAAATGTATCTTTAAAAGTTTAATAAGCGACGTGGATTCAGTTTCCCTTGCCCATAAAAAACATCGATTAATCGATACTAATTTTTATTTATATAGGGGTATATGTTGCTTTCTCTACTATAACATTAATGTAAACAATTATTTTGAAAGGAGATTGAAATGAATTACGGATATCAAAATGAATATGATTTTGTTGAACTGTTTAATAACAAATTTTTGTATGAGTTAGATGATAATTCACAAATTTTTTTAAAGGACTTATTTAACAACACAATAGATAATGATGAAAAAATATTGTGTTGGAAAAATAAAATGGTACAAAAGGCAGATATATTTATTAAATATAAAAATTATATTAAAGGTGTCAGTTTAAAATGTGGAAACAGTAATTCTATGCACCATGAACAAATTCAAGAATTTAGGAGATATCTTGAAAAAATTGGCATTCCATATAAAGTCATAGATAAATATGTGAGTTATCATTATGGTTATATGAAAGACGAAAATGGAAATACTAATTTTACTAGATCATTAAGTGCAGAAGAATATAAGATGATTTATCAATCTGAAATCGATATATTTAATAGCTACATAAATAAAACTAAAATAATTATTGATATGATTGATAGATTTATAATTAGAGGTAGAAATTCAGATTATGACATTGAAGCATTAATATGTGGGACAGTAGGTAGTTATGTATGGATCTTGAAGTATGATATATATGATTTGATTTTATCAAATAAATGTTTAAATTTTACATCTCCTCATATTGCGTGTTTGACCATAGGACCTAAAAAGAGAAACTTAGATAAAAGTTCTAAAAATGTAAAAGATAGGTACCTAGTTTGTATTAGATGGAATTTTATTAGGGAAAGTATTATAACCTTTAAAAATGCCAAATATGTCAGTTCTTAGTCGTACAATCTTTATTTTAACCTTGCCAAGCGACGTGGATTCGATTCCCTTGCCCATAAAAAAACATCGATTAATCGATGTTACTTTTTTATGGAGCAAGTGATGGGAATCGAACCCACGTCTCAGCCTTGGCAAGGCCGCGTACTAACCGTTGTACTACACCTGCATAAATGTACTAAAAGTACATTTATAATAACATATTTATTTAATATAATCAATAATATTATCAATATTTATTTCAAAAATATCATCTTTATCTCTATATTTTAATTCAACAATATTATCTGATGCTTTCTTACCTACTAATATTCTTACTGGTATTCCTATTAAATCCATATCATTTAATTTAACACCAATTCTTTCATTTCTATCATCTAATAATGGTTCTATTCCTTTATCTAATAAGTCATTATATATTTTATTAGCAAGATTCATTTGTGTTTCATCATTAGTGTTAACTACTACTATAGAACATTTAAATGGTGCGATACTAATTGGCCATATAATACCTTTATCATCATTATTTTGCTCTACTACAGCAGCCATACATCTACCTAAACCAATACCATATGATCCCATTATAACTGGTTGTAGTTTATTATTTTCATCTACATAATTAAGTCCAAACTTTTCTGAATACTTTGTACCCAATTTAAATGTATTACCTATTTCTATACCTTTTTTAAAGTATAATTTACCACCACAATTAGGACATGTATCCCCTTCTTTTACATTTACTATATCTCCTACTACATCGTATTTAATATCTTTTACATTAGCATTTATATAGTGATATCCCTCTTTATTTGAACCACAGCAGAAATTTCTCATACTAAGTATTTCTTCATCTATTACTATTTTAGCATTTAAATCTATAGGTCCAGTATAACCTGGTACTGCGTTTGAAGTTGCTATTAATTCATCATTAGCAAAACCTATTTCTTTTGCTCCTAATAATTTCAATACTTTAGTCTCATTTAATTCTCTATTACCTCTTACAAATAATATTACTAACTTACCATCAACATTCATAAGTAATGCTTTAACTGTATCTTCTATTTTAATATTTAAATATTCAGATACATCTTCTATAGATTCCTTATGTGGTGTTTCTACTAATTCTAATTTCTTTTCTTCTTCTTCATTTTTAGAATCAACTACATGCTTAGTTATCTCTATATTAGATGCAAAATCACACTTATCACAAAGAACTAATATATCCTCTCCTATTTCTGTTTCTGCCTGAAATTCTTCTGATAATATTCCACCCATTACTCCAGTATCCGCTTTTACTATTCTATAATTTATATTCATCCTATCAAATGAAGCCTTATATGCATCGTACATCTTCTTATAAGATTCATCTAATGAATCTAAATCTTTATCAAAAGAATATGCATCTTTCATTACGAATTCTCTAACTCTAATAAGTCCATATCTAGGTCTTGCTTCATCTCTAAACTTAGTTTGGAATTGATATAAAGTATAAGGCATATCTTTATATGACTTTATATTAGGAATACTTGCTATTGTAAATAATTCCTCATGAGTTGGTCCAAGTATATAATCTCTATCAAATCTATCTTTTAGTGAAAAACTACTATTACCAAATGATTCTACTCTACCAGTTGCTTCATATATTTCTTTTTGTATTAATGTAGGCATAGAAACTTCTAAAGCACCTGTTTTATTCATTTCTTCTCTAATAATATTTTCTATATTTCTTAATACTCTAAGGCCAAGCGGTAAATACATATAAACGCCTGCAGAACATTTCTTAATCATTCCACTTCTTACTAATAAATTACCACTTTTAGAGTCTTCATCTTTTACATCTTCTCTAATCGTATAAAAAAAATTATTTTTTAATCTCATAATATCACGACCTCATAAACATTATAACAAAAAAAATAGACTTCTTCTAGTCTATTTCTTCTTTAAATAATATCTTATAGTAATTGTTTTGAAGTACTAAATTAGATATCTTAAATTGATTATCTACAAGATTGTTATACTTATTTAAATATAACTCTCCTATACTTCCACCATCTTTTACTATTAACTCTCCAGTAACCGCATTATATTTAACTTTATCAGTTATCCAACTTCTATTCGCAAGTACTACTAAACCCTCAGAATCAGATAATAAATCTTGACCCATCATCAATCTAGAATCATATTCTTTACCAAATAAATTTAACATAGTTGGAAGAACATCAAGTTGTGATCCTACTTTATCAATTTGTACTGTTTCCATAGCATTATTCCATAGTATTAAATCAGAACGATATAATTCAAATGCATCATCTCTATTTACTTCTGATACTTCATTTAAATTTTTCTCAGATAGTCCATATGGATAATGATCTGAAGTTACTACTATTACAGTATCATCTAATTTACCTGCTTCTTCTAATTTACTAATTAAGAATTCAAGTGCTTTATCTAATTCCATATTAGCTGCGATATAACACTTAACTTTTTCTGAATATGGTAATTCTTGGACATATTTCCAATTCTTAATAGACATCTTATTAATAGTTCTATTATAAGCTAAATGTCCACTTAATGTTATATAATATGCAAAGAATGGATCTTCAGAATCTATATATTCTTTATAACTAGCTTTAACCATTTCTAAATCACTCTCATGGAATGTACCACATTCTACATTTAATCCATAATAACATGATTTAAAATTATTATAACCCAACTTTTTAAAGTATTCTCTACGTTTATAATAATCACCACTATAATTATGATATATGTTTATATTATAATCATCAAATGAATTAGAAAATAAATATGGATTATATACATTTCTATTTGCGTATAAAGTAAGAGTATCTCCCCTACTAGATATTAATGACCATTCAGTTCTAAACTCACCATCAGCAGTACTAGCTGGGAATAATGGTGAATAATAATTAGTAAAATCAAATCCCTCATGAGATAATTTATATAAAGTTGGAGTTAACTCCTTATCTATTGCGATTGGATCTAAACTTTCCGCTAAAACAAGTACTACATTCTTACCTTCAAACATACCTGTATACTCATTCTTTTTAGTACCAGTAAGTGAATTAAAGTAATCATGCATAAGAACTATGTTCTCGTTATCTTCATCCTCTTTTAATTTATCAAAATCTATATCTAATACATTATAAGATTCCTTTATTTCTGGAGAACTAGATGGTGTATTATCTACAAGTATTTCTACTTTCTTCTCTTGTAATCCAAATAATGTCCTATTAACATCAAGACCCATTGTCGTAATTAAACCAAACTTCTTAGCTGATAATATTGGCGCATGAGTATTTAAATATAAATTATAAGATGAATATACTGCTTTCCTATCTGTACCAATATATGAGAAACTAATACTTAAAAAGAATATATAACACGCAAATGATAACGATGTAACCGTAAGACTATTTTTAGAAAAATCAAATATTTTATTTTTAAATATAAAATATAATAATACAGGAACAGTTAAACATATATAATTATATGCACTACTACCTATAGTAGATAATATTGTCCTCCAAAATTCAAATACTTGACCACCATTAGTCATTGAATAAACAGAAAATACACTATTATATACTTGAAAATATACCATTTGAGCAAAGAATATAACATATAATAGAATAACAATTATACTACTAGCTATCTTATTAAATTTAGTTCCAAATAAGGTTGTTATTGTATATAAAAGTATAGATGTTGGAATACAAAATACTAACATTTGTATAAAATCACCATCTATTATATTCTTAAATATAGTCATTCTATATATACATTCAAAAGAAATAATAAGTGCAACCCAAAAAAGTACTAAAAACACTTTCTTTTTATTCATTCTATCAACTCCATGCAATTAAATTGCAATATGATTATATCACATTTTATGCATTTTTTATAATTTATTTTATTACATTTGTACTTATTATTATTTTTTATAATAAAATTAAATATAGAACTTAATTGACAAACTACCTATTATTAGTGTAGAATAAATAATGAATTGGGCCTATAGCCAAGTGGTAAGGCATGGGACTGCAACTCCCCGAGCGTTGGTTCAAATCCGACTAGGCCCTCCATAATAAAAATAAGAGATTCAATTGTTTGAATCTCTTTATTTTTGTTAAAGTGTATCAAAAATAAGGTAATAATGTATCAATTATTGAAAAAATGTGCTATACTTTTAATGAAAGTAGAGGAAGATGTTATGAATGAAGAAATGAATAATAATATTGTAAATAATGAAACAAATTCCAGCAACAATTATGAGCCACCAAAGAGTAATAATGGTGTAAAAGTTTTATTAATCATTTTGATTATATTAGTATTATGTTTGATAGGACTTACAACATACAAAATGTTAGTATTGGATAAAAAGAACGATAATAAGCAAAATAATAATGTGGTCGATAATAAAGATAATAATAAATATTTGAAATTATCCGACTTTCCATATGCAGATGATAATGCTGATAAAGATTATATAAAAAATAAGGGTGCTTTCTTTATATTAGAATTAAATAATTATTCTAATGATTCCAATATACAATGGAATGGTAAATGGGTATTAAAAAGCAATAATGATGAAGTTGATCCTGGTTTTTTAAATATTAATAAGAAAATCAAACTAAATAATAATGTTGTATTTAATATGACTTGTGTAGATATAGAAGCGGTAAGAGGACCTGGTTATACAAATAGTGAGTGTTATGGTGCAGAATTATTAATACAAAGCGAAAAAGACTATAGAAATCAAGCTCGAGTTTATTTTGAGGGCAGTATAAATCCATATATTATTACAACCGATAAATACGTAATAATATTAAATAATGCTGATACTATTGATTCTAATAATTTTATATACATATATGATTATAATTTTAATCAAGTAAAAATCATAAAGAATGTTAGTTATAAGATTACAGATTATGACTATAGAAATGATGGATTGATGAATAATGACACTTTATTAAATGGATCTACAAATATTGCAATAGCAAACAATGTGTTATATTATGTTACTTCTTTAGATAACACAACTATGGTTTTAGAATGTATTGATTTAAATGAGGAAAAATTAAATAATATAGTTATAGAAAAATTTAATTATAATGAAAAAATAAATCGTAATAAAAATATAACATCTATTAATCAAGCACCATTTACTCAAAATTATCAAACAAAACCATTAACAATTGGCAAACATAAAGTATCATTTGATAATGATAATGATAAAATTGTAGTAGATACAAAAAATAGTTACAATTATGTTTCTTGGTATATTAATCCAAATGGATATGGAATGGATTTACTTGGTGATAATGAAAGTGTTCAAATATTAGATAATTGTATATATTATATTAAAGATAACAAAAACAATACATTATCATTAATGAAAATTGATTTATCAAATGATGAAATAAAGGAAAGTGTAATTGATACTTTTAATAAAATTCTTAAATTAGATTAGAATTTGTAATATGTAAAATATTAAAAAGCACTTAACCAACTGCTCCATTGAAATATAAGAGATTCAAGTAATTGAGTCTCTTTATTTTTTTAAAAAGTGTATCAAATTATCCAAAAAAACTGAATTATTCTGAAACTCTAAATGAAGAAGAATGCAGTAATATTGGGCCTTCTTGAAAATATGATACACTTTATTTTATGCCATAAAAGCACTTCAACTCCCCGAGCGTTGGTTCAAATCCGACTAGGCCCTATAATAAAAACAAGAGATTCAAACAATTGAATCTCTTTATTTTGCTTTACCACTAGAAATTTCTTTTTCTTTTTCATATGCACTAAGTTGTTCAAATACTATATCGTCTAATGAAATTGTATCTGGACCCGGTCCAAGAAGATAATTAGGACTTCCTGATGGTAAATTTCCTAATCTAGAAACGCGTTGTATACCACCATCTCTACATATATCACTAAATTGTGTATTTGGATTTATAGTGGCAAAGCGTGTACCATCCTCTTCTCTAATTCCAAGTAATGGTGTATATACTTCGGGCAACTTATCGCCCTCATTATAAACCACAAGTGTATAATATTCATTTTTACCTAATCTTTCCAAAGCATTTGGTAAACTTATCCTACCAACTATCATTTTTTTACCTGGATAGTTAGTATAAAAAAATTCTCTATTTACATCAACATCAAAAATTTTATCGTAATTCATATATTACTTCCATATTTTTATAATATCATAGCACATATTATTTTTCAATATTTCTTTACACTATAGATTTGTTGTGAAGTGGAATGTTCTATTTATGACAGTACATTCATTCTCAGTTACAAAACTATAAAA
>JAEEGL011228717.1_pt1 | contig 20154 bp, 10 predicted proteins | sample 9134231 | NCBI WGS metagenome assembly JAEEGL01 (sample SAMN16246548, study PRJNA631951) | gut metagenome | biome: gut microbiome; feature: rumen; material: fiber-attached | host: Bos | place: Iran: Karaj | collected 2018-10
AAAACCGTATGCCCTGAGGTCCTCCGCGACAACACACATATGGTTCGCCACATTGAATGCCCGGATGGGATGACCGTCGATTTTCGCAACAATGTCCGTATACAGGACCTGCCCGACGACGTCGCCGATCTTCAGCGCCGCGGCGGGCTGGATCAACGAAAGCGCAAGCAGAAGTGTGATAAGCACCAAAACAATTCTTTTCATGATCGGTTTTCCTTTCTTTTGCGTAACAGCGGTTCGGACAGATTTTGATTCTGTTCCTTACATGACCTGCCTTGCCCGCTCGTAGTCCGAATGCCGGATTTCTTCGCTTCCCGTAAAGCTCCATCCATCGTCCGTTTTCCGCATGGTGTACTGCCATGTGCCGCTGTTCACCGTTTTCGACCAATCGGCGTAATACTGCACCGTGACGACCGTCTCACCATCCTTTTCCTCGCTCCCGACGATGTCCAGGAACTGATGGGATCCGCCGTGTCCGCCGTGGCTTCCCACATGCGCTCCGTCCGGCGTGAAGTCTTCGATGCCAAAGTGCTTTTCGGCGTAATCCCGAATGTTTTCCTCCGTCAGGTCCGTGTTTCCGAGCTTGTCGCAGATATAGCAGGAAAGGGCAAAGCGCGTGGGATAATCCATCTCGTCCGTCGTCGGGAGATCGAGCAGGATGTGGTTCGAGAGCAGGTCATACAGTTCGTCGGCAGCTTCTCCGAACGAGGGGGAAGACCCGGATCGGGAGAGATAAGCGCCGATCAGCCCTTCATAGACCGTGCCCTCCGTCCGGACGTCTGTCGGAAAGGCTTCCACATCGGAATGCGTCGGAACAAAGGCGAACCGCAGCGGTCCCCGGTCCTCGGCAGGATCGATCCACACAGCCCAGCTTGACAGCTCCAGTGTGCGGTAATCTGCATACATCCCTTTTTCGACGCCGCAGACCAGCTCCAGCGTGTCGACATCGCCCGTAACAAAGGCGCGTATATACCTGAGCCGCGCGTCGCTCTCGTCCAGCCCGAGGTTCGGGAGTTCGTCGAGCGAGGAAGCGGTTCTTTCGGCGGGATTGAAGGTCGCTGCGTGCGCGGGCTCGGATTCCATCCGCTCGACGCGCCATGCTCCGTTCTCGTACCTCAGGGGAAAGGCAAGCGTGAGCGAACCGCTTTCGTCTTCCTCGGACGGCGCGGAGTACACGATTATCAGTTTATATCGTCCCTCTTCGCGCCGGGCGAAGCAGGTATAGCGGTTCGGGTCAAATCCTCCGCCTGCGCCGGGTCGAATGAACGAGAACCCGCTGACCTCCTTCATCACCCCGTCGGGATCGGCCAGAATACGCTGTGCTGCTTCTTCGGTAAAGATATTTCTCACGAACGACTGCCACCCGTCCCATGAAGCAAACTGCTGATCCGTTACTTTGAAGTAAAGCCCCGTTTCATCCGCGATCGTTGCGTCATGCGGGACGGAAGCGGAATCGATTTCGGTGATCCGCAGGTACCGGCTGAGGTCCGCCGCCAGCGTGTCCGCCTCTTCCGCAGTCAGGGCGGGAACCGCGTCAACCGGCTCGAGCCAGCCCTGCGCGAAATCCACGCCGTAGAAATCGTATTCGTACCTCTCATAGAGCCTGCCTTCAAGGGCGATGAAGTCACGGAATTCGAAGTACTTGAACTTCTGATCTTCCCGCAGTCCTCCGATGGAACCGACAAATGCTTTTTCCGCCGCGGCCGTGCGCGCTCCGACGTCGAACCCGAGCGCTGAGACTGCCTCGTCAAGGGAAATCAGCCGGTCCTCCCTCCGGTCGAGGATCCGTGTGTCGTACTGCGGCACGTCGATGTAGGTGGACGGGCGGATCGTCCGCACGGTGAGGAAGAGCAGATCCCCCGCCTCCGCGCTTCCCGCCGAGATCCGGAGCACCCAGTCGTCATACCACTCAGGGCTGGGATACTCGGTATCCCGGACGCCGTTCAGATAGGTCTGCCGAACCGCCTCGCCCTGACGCAGGAACTCGTTGATCTCGTCCTTATGGGCGGAATCGCCCTCAAAGCCGAGGATCGTAATCTCCCGCTTGTACAGGCCGGTCCTCACGAATTCCTCAAAGACCGGAGCGAGGTTATAGGGTAACAGCTGGTCCTGCTTGATTCCGTCCTCCTCGTTTTCAAGCTGTTCAAAAGCTTTGACGATCCGGTCCCGTCCCCGTGCAATTCCGGTTTCCTTGTCGGGACCGGCGTAGAGATCCCACAGGAGAAACGCGGTCCGGGTTCCGGATGACGTCCATTTTTCCACGAGGTACGTCTCCACCTCCGCCCCGTGGACCCGTCCGTCCGCGTCAAGGAGCATGCCGCCCGCCCAGACGACATTTTCCGGATCGTCCGTCAGAAAGACCGGCCGCCACGAGCAGACCGTGTACCACGCATCGTCCCGCTCGAACGCATCCGTAATGACAAAGTAAATGATCCGATAGTCCGTGAACGCCCGGCTGCCGTCCATACCGAGGGTGTTCTCGACCGTTTCGGCAGCGCGCTCCCGGGCGGCTTCTCCCCATTTTTCAAAGGCATCCGCGTCGATCTGCTCCGTCAGACGGTAATTCTCGCGCAGGATCCGATACAGGTCCGCATCACGCACGAAGCGTTCGTCCGCCTTGTGCGTTCCTTCTCCGGACCAGAGGATACGCACAAGATCCCGTTCCAGTCCCGCGAAAAGGGTCAGCGTCTCGCTCTCGGAACCGAATCCGCCGGAGGGCAGCTCCGATAGATAGACGTCCAGCGTGTAGTACGCGCGGAAGTCTTCGGGAGCGGGCTGCCCCCCCAGAATCCCCGTCCGGTTCAGGATCGGAGCCAGTTCTTCCGCTGTGATATGATCGAAGCTCGATCCAAGGCAGAGAATATCCTCCGCCGTCAGGCTCCGCAGCCGTGCGGACAGCAGATCGTCTGCATAACTCCCGCCGTCCATCTTCGCAAGGATCATTTCATACATCCTGATCCGCGCGGCAAATTGCTTGACTGCTTCCAGACACCGTTCCTCGAGGGCGTACTGCTGTTCTCTGAGCGGTTCCAGATCTTCCAGACGCTGAACAGCCGCTCTCCGGTCGTCCCCCGGAGAGGATTCGTCTTCGAGAACGGAGCGCAGACGGTGGATTTCCGTTTCAATTTCCACGTTTCTCGCCGAAGCGTTGTTCATATCGTTCACCGCGATCGTGCGCTGCCCCATGAGCCGTGCGATCTCCGCTTCGACCTCGCCGCGCGTCCACTGAACGGCAGTATTTTCCACCGTCAGGCCCGGCCCGTCGAAGTCCGTTTGGAATTTGAAGCAGTAAATCCCGTAATCCGCCTCGTCCCAAGGGTAGTCGGAAGCATTCACGAGGTGGGCGAAGACGGTGACGGTACCGTCCTCCTCATAGGAGAAGAGTTCGGAAACGTCGAACTTCGTCGTGTGGTCACCGATGTCCGCAGGGAAGGAGAGGAATCCCAGTCCGTCCACGGACACCGAGTTGTCTGCCCCATCCCCGTACAGCTCCCGCACCGCGTCGATATAGTCGAAATCCGGTATGCCGAAGAGCTCCTTGACCGCGTCCCGGATGTGGTCCGCGTGGATCGTCCAAGCCGTTCCGTCAGGAGAAAGCACAGCCTCACGGAAGGGAAAAGCGGCGTCGGAGAAGGCCGTTTTCAGCCCCTGCGTGAAATACTGCGCGTCGGTCGGCGTAAAGGAGTTCCTTCCTTCAAGCCAGCTCTCGTCCATCACTCCGCGCACGAGCATGCGCACCAGGCTCTCCGCCTCCTCCGGCGTGTTGACGTGGACGGTCGTCTTTTCGGCCGTCGTTCCGGCGGGCAGCCAGCCTCCGTTCCGGAAGGACGCGAACCGCCAGCCCTCCGCCGTCTTCTCCATCGTGACAAGCGTTCTCTCGGAGCTTTCGACCTCGAAGGTCCCGCGCGCCCGGTAGGAGGTGATGAACCAGTACGTGATTCTGTCCTCGGTCTTCTCGACCAGTTCGAACCGGTCAAGGGCGGGGTCGTATCCGTTTCCTCCCGCGTCCGAATCGAGGAAGAGGGTCTTCCCGCCGTAATTCATGCACCACTGTCCGGGTCCGGTGACGGATTCCCAGAGCGCGCCCGTGAAGAGGGAGCGTCCGGCGGCGTCGAGATCGGCCCAGTTTTCGTACCGTCCGCGGCAGACAAAATAGGTGCATTCAACTCCGCGCTCCGGGTCGTACGCCGTGACGGACGGATATCTGTACCTGTTCAGGAAAGGTTCCCCGTCCTTTCTCGGGGCTATGTCTTCATAGTTATAGTCCCTTATCGGTCCCCAGACCACAGGCAGGAAGACCGTGGCGCGGGCGTAGAGGTCCCGCTGTTCTTCGTCGAAGAAATCCGGGTACACGATGGCGTTTCTGACCTCTTCGCCGACCGGCGGTTCGGGAGAATCCTCGTCTTCGGCCTCCCCGCGCTTTGCGAACAGGATGCGGGGCAGTCCCCGGGTGTAGAGCCCGTCCGGCTTGTAGAAGATCAATCGGTATTCGCCGAAGTCGATCCGCTCGTCGGCGTAGATCCCCGCGGACTGGCCGGTGCCGTCCGGAACGTATGTCACGAGCCGGAAGCGGACGGTCACGGAGACGTCGTCCCACACGGTCGAAACGTCTTCCATCGTGAAATACCCGTGGGAGCCACCGGTGGGATTGATGACGTACCGGTCCCCCGCCCCGTCATAACGGAACAGATTGGACGCGAAAACGCCGGGACCGTCCGCATAGACGCCGAACATCTCCTGCGCCACCCGATAAGCGTCCGCCCGCGCGATCCCCTCCCCGTCCGGCCATGTCGTCCAGAGGGCGGAAAGGGTCTCCGGGAACGGGTCGGTCTCCGCGTTCGCCGTCATCAGCCCGATGCGCATGAGGAATCCCTGCACCTGTGCCGGACCGAAGGCAAAATCCCCGTCCGCCCATTGCCGCGAGGACAGGCCGTCGATGAGATGATAAGAGATCGTTTCCGCTTCCTCCGGCGTGAACAGGCCCTTTGCGCGGAGAGTGTTGTCCCGGATCTCCCGGGGCAGATAATCGGAGACATATTCGGAGAGCGTCATGCCACCGATAATATTCTCCGGATAGCTCGCCGGGTAGGTTTGTTTCTGTATTTCAAACCATTCCGATCCGGTCAGCCGTTCTTCGGACGCGAAGACAAAGCGTCCGTCCCCGTTATACCGGAGCGAGCCGGTTTCCGTATAAAAATCGTCCTCGCGCCCACGGAAACGAAGGGTTTCCTCGTAGGTCTGCATATTCAGAAAATCGGCGTTCGTGCGCAGAAACCGTACGTTTTCCTCCCCTTCGGCCATCCACAGTCTGAGCTGATATCCCACGCCCGCTTCTGCGGCGTCGAAGCAGTACGCGCCGTCCGCGGTCAGAAAGACCCATATGATATCCGCGTCCTGACCCGAGGGTGCCCAGACAGTGAAAAACGCAAAGTCATCCGCACAGAACAGATTGAACCAGTACGGGCCGAAATAGAGGGGGCGTTTCAGCTCGATCCGTTCACCCCGCCAGCGGAAGGACGTGAGGAGGAACCGGTCGCGATCCTCCCCTTCCATGCGCGCGCGGTTTTCCGCGTACAGGCAGAGGTCGCCGAGATCGGTGATGGATACTGCGGCTCTGTCCGGGGCGGGAGCGGCTTCGGGATCGGAGCGGAATTGTCCGTCCGCGTCGTAAGAGGAAGGATACAGGACCGTCAGCGCCTCGCCCGCTTTGAACGATTCCGTCGTGAAGTCGTAGCGCGCTGTGTCGGAGAAATCCGCCTCCCCCTTTTCGGATGCCGTCATCCTTGCGATCCCGTCCGCCGGATCGCCCTCGAGATCCCCCCGGAACCAGGCAGTGCCGGTCATGGCGAGCTCCCTTCCGGTCCACGCTTCGAATCCGGGCGCGGTGCAGGAAACCAGACTCACACCGAGGACCTCCCGGTATTCCGTGCCGTAGGCATGGGCGGCGTCGTACCGGATCCGGAACACGGCTTCGTAAGGCTTTTCCTCCGGATCCGCCCCGGCGCCGAATTCTGCCCGGAGAAGTCCGTCCTCCCCGATCCGGTATGTCCCGCGGAAGTCGTAGGCTTCGATCCCGTGCGTTCCGATCCAGCGGAAGGATTCGCGCGTATAGGGGGCGAGGGACAGAGAAGTTTTGCAGAACGCGCCGTCCTCCCGGTACCAGCCGTTCCAGCTGCCGGTGATATGAGAGGACAGGGAACCGGGAGACCGCAGCGGATTTTCCATCCATCCGCCGGTGGAGTAAAGAACGTTCTCCCGCTCTGCGGTGAGGGGCGTCCAGTCTCCGGCAGGCAGCTCTCCCAAAGGGACAAAGAGGTCTGTTTCAAGGGATTCCAAGGGTTTTAACTCCCCATCCCGCTCCGGTTCGATCTCTGTCTGCAGTTCGCCGATCGCCGCGGGTACCGCCGTCACGGGATCGGAAGTACAGACAAGGATCACGGCCAGCACGAGAACGACCGCCGGAACGGTCACCCACGTCTTCGGCTTCTTCCAGTCGAGGATACGGCGAATGCGGGATTCCACGTCGCGCTCGCCGAAGGCTGGGGAAACCGGAAACCGGATCTGCGGCTCCGCGGCGAAGGACAGGAGGGACATACTGTATGCCTTCGCGATGCCGTCTTCCCCGGACAGCACCGCCTCGTCGCACCGCATCTCCATATCCCTTGACATGAGGTGGAAAGCCAGCCATACAAGAGGGTTGAACCAGTGGACGGCTAAAATCAGCCATCCCGCCGCTTTTGCCAGATCGTCCCGGCAGCGCAGATGGTACCGCTCGTGAGCCAGCACATACCGGCGGCAGTCCCCCTCCAGTCCGAAGGGAATATAGATTTTCGGGCGGATCAGGCCGAGGATGAAAGGCGAGCCCATCCGGTCGGACTCCCATACATTTTCCTCCCGCCAGACCGCCGTGTCCATCATGCGTCGGATGGCAATGCTGCTGCCGACGCCGTACAGCAGGAGGACCGCGATCCCCGAAAGCCAGATCCAGGAAGCCGCTGTGAGGATCCGCGTAAACACGCCCGCCGCGCGGTCGAGGGACGCTTCGGCCCCGGCGGAGGAGTCCGGTTCGGGCAGGCCGGGACTCGGCGGGACGGGATTCTCCGGCGCGTTCCCTTCCGCCTGTTCCGGAAGATCGGGAACCGGAGCCGTTGTCTGTACGGGAATCTGCGCGGGCTCAGCCGTCTCCGTATGAGGTTTTTCCGCCGTCTCGGGACTGCTCTCCTGCGCGGGACCGTACTCCGGGGCCCCGGCGGCGGGTGTTTCCTCCTGCAAAAGCTGTCCTGTGGGATCTTCAAAAACCGGTTCCTGTGTCGGAGCTTCTCCCGTTTGGACGGACGGAGCCTGTTCGCCGGTCGCGGCAGGAGCGTCGGAGGGTTCCGGGATCATGTCCCCGGGCGTCCCGACAGGTTCGTCCCGAACCGGAACCGGAACCGGAGCCGCCGGATCGTCTGTATGCGCGGTAAAATCAAGCGGTTGAGCCGGCTCCCCGGCCGATGCCCAATCGTCGAATGAATCGATATTTTCTGTAAGAGCCGCGGAAATGTGCGTAGCCTCCGATGCCGCGTTCAGCACCGGCAGCCGGAACAGGGACAGCGGAGAAGAAAAGCTCACAGGACAGATCAGTCGGAACGCCACCGGGATCCACAAAAGATACGTGACCTTCTTCGGGACGCGGCGCAGACAGGCACGCGCCAGCAGGACGGCCAGAATCACCGCGGATCCCGTCAGGCTCATCGACAGAACCGCAAGAAACAGTCCGGCCATTTCATTCCTCCCTGTGCTCGGCAATCAGATTGATCAGCCGTTCGGTTTCCTCCCGGGACAATTTCTTTGTTCCGAGGAAAGAGACGAGAAAGTTCGGCAGGGAGCCGGCAAAGGTGTTCTCCACTACGCGCTCGGATTCCGCCGTCCACACCTCCTCCCGGGAAATGAGAGAGGTTACGACGGCGTGGTCATTTCGGGCGAATCCCTTTTCGCACATCGTTTTCAACATGGAGAAAGTCGTCGATTTCTTCCATTTCATCCCGGCAGCGCACAGTTCCACCAATTTCATTGAGGATACCGGCTCGTTGTCCCAGACCAGCGTCATGAAACGAAATTCACTTTCAAAAAGTCTTTTGTCTTCCATTTTCAAATCCCCTTCTATGGACGGACGGTTCCGCCCGACCTGTTTTCTAAATTGTATCACCTCAAGTGTGGTTTGTCAAGAGGAAAAATGGTCTTTTTCGAAATTCCGCTCCCCGTTCCGCGAAAAACGCCGGTCAGCGTTTCTGCTGACCGGCACGGCGAGGATCGGAACCCATTAAATAAATGGTTAAAGCCAATACAAAGCCCCCCTGCCCTGGTGTCCCGCCATTCCCGGAGGGAAAACGTCGGAGGGGGATACTATGCAGCTTGCAGAAAAAACGCTGGGCAGAGAAAAAACAACAGTATGTTTTTTTGATCTTTATGATACTGTTTATACTCCCGCCGGTTCAGCTGCATCATTCTCCCCGCTTGTTATTCACCCGGCGATCTGTTATGAATACCGGGATTCCATTTGGTACCCGATGCAAAAGCTTTCATCAAACTGTCTGACATCTTCCGCGGGTTCAAAATCGATTGCCGAAACCACCATGTATTTCACAGCCTCACTGTTTTTCGTACCTTCAAATTTCAGCAGGATTCCTGTTTCCTCATCAACTGTCATGCGGAACGAATCGATCCCTTGTTTCGACGCTGTATAGGGGGAAGGCGTTCCTTTGAGTTCAATGCATTTTCTTCCGAGATAAACCACACCGGTATCAACGATTTCCCAATCATCATACTCTTTGAGATAACTGAATGCAATTTCCTGCGGGAAGACGTTATAGGAAGCGAACGGGCAATTGGTGATATTGTTTCGGTACATATAAGTCGGAATCCCATCGTCCGTCAGCGTGATTCTCTCGCTGAGCGGGATATATGGCGCGTCTTCTTTTTTGTACACGGGCAGATAGTTTTTGACATACAGTTTCGCACTGTGATCAACAAACACCATGCCGGTCTCCCCGTTGCTGAAGGTTTCCGAAATCGTGTTTCCATCCTCCGAGACGGATTGATAGGAAAGGCTGCCGATCAGATCGATTTGATATTCAATTCTCTTGACGGAAACGCCGATCATGTTTGTTTCCGAAGACATGGAAAGCCGATCAAAACGGTCTATGGTATTCAGCATTCCGGAAAAGAGGACGGTCTTGGGATCGTCAAAGTATTCCTCCGTCGATGCGGCGTCCTCTATGTTTGCGTTCTCGGACAGCGCCGCGCCGGCGAAATCGGTGAAGGCAAAATCATTGAGGATTTCCGTCTTCTCGCGTTCGGTCAGGTCTTCTGCTTCCAGCGGGTTTCCCGCATTGCGTTTGAGCGCTTTTACGATCAGATCACAGACGAACTCGTCAAAAACGATCTGTTCCAGCGTACCGCGGGATTCGATATAGTAGCGATAACCGCCCTCCTCAAACTCCGCGATATACACACCGGGGACGGCTCTCTCCCTGCCCTCTGAATTGGTATATATTGTTTCCGGTATAACCGACGCGCAGACATCAACGCTCCCCACGTTTGAATAGATCACTTCCGCGTCGGTATAGGTATAATCAACCGACGAAGGTTTCCCAATCAGGGATACGTCAAGCTGTAACCCGGGAGCGGTGTCGCTGTCACTGTCTTCCCGGATGTCCACGATAATACTCCAGACCTCATTCGTTTCCGTATTCCACACTTTAATGCATTTGCACTCATACGACTTCATAGCCGCGGGTATGCAGCGTCTGAAATCACATTCAAGCAAGGCGGAGGCTTCTTTGAGATCAATGTCGGTCGTGACGCTTTCTTCCCTGAAAAGCGGAGCTCCGCTTGTGACGGAGGCAACTTCATTGTAATAGAGCGTCATTTGATGCGGAGCAGCCTCTTTCGGTGTTTTTGCCCAAATGAAGATCCCAATCACGATCAGGCATAAACAAGCCGCCGCAAAGGAGATGCGCCGCAGGAAGGGGACTCTTTTTTTGTTCCGGCGTTCCGCGGATTCGATCTGCTCCGGGGGCAGATACGCCATCGCTTCCAACAATTCCGTTCCTCTCACAGTTCGTATCCCTCCTTTTCGAGATAGTCCCGCAATCCTTCCCGGCAGCGCAGGAGCGTCATCTTGACCCTGCTCTGCCCGATCCCTCTGTGCGCGGCTATGGTCTTCACCGGATCCAGATACCAGTATCTGCGGATAAAAATGGCCCGCTTTTCCTCGGTCAGCGTCGCCAGATACCGCCCGATCGCCTCGCCGAGCTCCCTGTATTCCAATCGGGCAGCAGTGTCATCCGGCGCGGGGATGCATTCTTCCAGCTCCGCCGTCAGTTCCGTGAGAACCGCGCTCCGCTTCAGACGGCAGCGGTACCGGCAGGCATCGAGAGAGAGGTGGCGGATGATCCGGGCGAGATAGGCAAACAGATACCCTCTCGGATTCTGCGGCGGGATGGTGTTCCACGCTTCAAGATAGGCGTCGTTTTCGCATTCCTCCGCGGTTTGCCTGTCCTCCGTAATGCCGGAGGCGATCTCCAAAAGACGCGCGCCGTATTTCAAGGCTGTCTGATCGATCGCCGCTTCGTCGCGGGCTATGTACAGACCGATGATTCTGTCGTCATCCAAGTCGCTTCGCTCCTTTCATTCTTTGTTCCGAATGCTCTCACTTCTTACAGCGACATTTTCTCGGTCCGGGTCACGGGTTCTGATACAATTCTGTGGTTTTTTTCTTCAATGTGCCGTCGCAGAACTTCGTTAATGACTTAATGTACAAACATACCAATGCTCCGAATTCCACGTAACGGTATCCGCGAGTTCCGCCAAAGGCATGATCCGGATGCCGTTCTCCTGACGGAGCAGAATCCACGTCTGACCGTTATAGGTTCTTTTCAGCATGGAACTCATATCAAGCTGATCCGTAATCCGGGTGATGCCCTGCCCGCGGCGGATTTTGATCCAAGTTTCGATCATGGACTCCTGTCCTGCCTCGTTTAGCACAAACTCTCTGATATACCCGATCAAGGTTTCGGAATCTGCCAGTCCAGCCAGTTTAAGACCGAAAATCGCTTCCTCCCCTTTATGATTGGACCGGACATGCACGGTCTCGGATACACCGTCCCCCCACTTGATCCGGAATTCCGCTTCGGGCGACCAGTCCCGTCCGTCCTTCGGGATTCTTCTGACCGAAGTTTCGGCCGATCCGAACAGCGTCTTTCTCTCCATGGATAACAGGCGGGCATCGGCGGAGGAAACATCGATTTCAGCGGTTATTTTTTCAAACTCTGCATCAAGTGTGTCGAGGCAGACAACATTTTCTCTCACTGCCGACATCTGAGAGGAAAGGGTCAGCTCCGGCACATCTTCGCCCATGTGAGAAGAGCCAAGCAGGTTTTCCCGGTTCGCTTTCAGGATCAGATTGTTCCGGCCGTCGGCGAAATAGAAGTTCCCCATGCTGTCAGCAGCGAGCATGTACGCAGTCTGCCCTTCCTCCGCAAACGGATATGAATAGACGCCGACCAGTTCCCCGCCGGGCGTGTATTCGGCGACGCTGTCGCTCATCTGAAGAAGCAGAAGATTCCCTGAAGGCGTAAACGCGAAATCGCAGATCGCGTAATTCAAATAGGATTCATGCCAGGAAAAATCCAGTTCGGGATGCTTTTCCTTTGTCAGCGTAATGGAGCCTCCCGCCTTCACGGTTTCGGACGAAGACTGCGCGTTGTACGCCAGAAGCGCCGCCTGTTCCCGCGAGATCGGGGCGGAAGAACCCATGGAACCATCACCCGCATAGATCCCGGCTGCTTTCCCGTCTTCTCTCACGGCGTCTGCCCACGTGACGCCGAGTCCGACATAGTTTCCTTCTCTTGCCAGACCGAGCGCGCAGAGCAGCATTTTCGAGAACTGTTCCCCGGTGAGCGTGTCCTCCGGACCGAAGCGCCCGTCCCCGTAACCGAGCAGAATCTGCCTTTCCGCGCACCAGGAAATGCAGGGTGCGGACCAGCGATCCGCTTTCACGTCGTCAAACGGCGCGGACGCGCAGGTTAATCGGCTGACCTCTTCACCGAGCACCATATATGTAATGATTTTCGCGCCCTGCTCCCGGGTCAGCGTTCCCTGCGGCTGAAAACTCCCGTCCGGGAATCCGTTGAGTACCCCGCGGGCAGTCATGTCGGCAACGGCAGTGCGGTATGCCGCTCCGATTCTTTCACGGTCTGAAAAATCTGCAAAAGCGGCTGTGCAGAAGCTGAAAAGCATGATTACGGCAACGGGAATGGATAAAAATCGTTTCAGTTTCATGAAAAGACACCTCTTTGATCTTCCGGCTGTGTTGATTTCATTGTATCAGCAGGTTTCTTCGTTGTCAATACTCTCTATTTACCATCTCGCACTATGCCGAGCAGGGCGTGGATGCCGGGTTCGAGAGCCGCTGTGAAACGATCAAGCGCAAGGTTCGATCCGTAGGATTTAGTAATACCTTGTAATGATAGCTTCATCTCATTTCCTCTCGTTTAGATAATTATCGATCCGGTTCTGAATCATCCTTCCCGTTTCCTCCGCGTTCCGGGCTCCCGCGAAGAAGGCGGACAGCTCTTCTTTGAGGATCGCGTCCACCTGCGCCGGGACTGCCGGATCGACCCGGGCGTTCCCGATAAACGAAAGGTATTCTTTCACGCAGGCCTCGTCTACGGATACGGGAATTCCTCCCATACCGCTTCCGTCCAGCCAGTTCGATTCCGCGTCGTAGGACCATTCGCCCATGAGTCCTTCGGCAACGTCCCGCGAAACGGATTTCAGAAGGGGGATCCCGCTGTTCGTAAGTCCGGCGGCTTTCAGGGCCTCCCCGGACAGCATGAATTTCACAAACTCCCATGCCTCCTCCGGGACAGCCGTACGCGACGAAACCGAGATCGTGTCCCGGCAGCTTACGACAAATCCGCCCTCTCCCCCGGAAGCGGACGACGGATATCCGAGGAAGGAGACCGCCTCGTTTCCGAAGAGCAGCTTTGCTTCGAGATAATCCGTCAGCGAGCCGATCTGCGCCCATGCCCCGAGGACCTTATCATTCTCATAGGGCCGCTCGGAAGCCGGGATCCTGCCCGAACGGTTTTCTTCCGGGAAGCTGTCTATGATTTCGAGGCAGTCTGTAAATTCAGGGGAATCGAACGCGCAGGAGTCCAAATCCGGGGAAAGGAAGTCCCACACGCCGTGCTTGAGCAGAAGATCGCTCACGGCTCCCTTTGTTTCGATCATCAGAACGCGGCGCTCCCGTGACCGGAGAAGATCGCCGAGGGACAATCCGGCGTTCTTTTCTTTCATGGCAATCCCTTCGAGGCGGAACACCGGCGTCAGCGCGTACACCGTTCCGTTCACCTCAAAGGGCGGGAGCGCGTCTTCGTAAATCGTGCTCCGGTTTACATTCGAGTCCGTCCGCATCAGAGAATCCAGATCGTACAGCAGGCCCCGACGTGCGTATGTCTCATATCCTTCCGGAAAGACCAGCACATCTCCTTCCCTGCCGGACAGGATGAGCCGGTCCAGTTCTGAAAGGTCGTAATTTTCGGAGCTGACGGAGGTCACCTCGCGGCACCGTATAAGCACCCGGTCCTGGGCTGCGTTGTACAGCATGGCGGAGACGGGAACGATCCGGGAGCCGGTTTCAGCGTAGAGCGCGTCTACGACGATCCGCTCCGACGCCTCCTCGGAAGGCGAGAGGCACACCAGTTCCGTCTCTCCCGTTGTCAGATTCCGGATCAGGGTCCAGCAGGTTCCGTCGTTCGCGAACGCCATTGAACGGATCCCCTCGTAATAGATCCCGGAGTGGGACCAGTCGAGCAGAACGCCGTCCCCGATCTCCTCCGCGCCCGCGGCATTGACCGCTGTGAGGGTGTCTTTCGTCCGGTACACCGCGTCGGGAAAGACGGACGAAAGATCCGCCGGGATCTCGACCGGTTCTCCGTTCCGAACGGTAAACAATTTCGCGCTTCCGGTCTTTGTCATGGCGTACAGGCAGGGTGAGGCGTCCTTCACCGTCACGGAATAAACGGTCCCGTCGAACGGGCAAACCGTAAAAGCGTTTTTGCCGGGGTCCCAGGTGACGATCTGCCCGTCCGCGTAAACCCCTATACTCTCGCCGTCGAACCACGGCGTGATGACCGTGAACTCTGCGGGACAATACGCGCTCACGTCCGTCTGCGCAAGCACATCTCCGTCCGGGGACAGGAGGGACAGCGTGACGGTCTCCGTCCCACGCAGAGGATCGGCGGATGGGGTCAGCAGGGCGAACCCGTTTTCTCCCGCACACAGTCCCGCCGCCGTGCCGTTCAGGTCCAAAGGAATCGTTCCGGTTTCATGTGAGCGGACGTCCGTTGCCGCGAGGACGATCTTTCCGTTCCCGGATCCCGCCGTGTAAACCGTGTTGCCCGAACAGGAAAGCAGACTGCCGGGGTTGAAGGAGTCCGGAAACGCGATCTCTTCCTTCGACCAGCAGTGGTCGAGCAGGATCGTTTCCGCTTTCCGCTCCTTTTTCCCGCAGGACGGCAATAGGAGGCAGCTCAGAGCAAGAATCAGGGCAAGCACTCGCTTCATGTGACGCGCCACCTCCTGTCGGCAAAGATCACGCAGAGGATCAGGACAAACACACAGCACACAGACGTCGGAAGCATTACGCCCGTCACTGCTTCCATTCCTCCCGACGAGAGGAGAGTCAGATCGATCTTCTCCGGCAGGGAGAGCACGGCAGGCAATCCGGCAGTTGCCAGCAGAACGAACAGCGCGGGTAGCGTGCTGCGCGTCAGAACCGTCAGCGCGGCAGAGACGAACGCGATCCCCAGCGCCCAGCCGAAACGGATCCCCTCGGAGAGAACCGCCGCCCCGCCGACCGTCAGCGTCGAGCCGCTGACCGTCAACCCGTGTCCCGCGCTTCCTGCGGACACGAGCGAGCACAGGGACCGGTCCGCGCCGGGGAATGCAAAGGTCGACCGCAGCGTGAGAACGGACGCGCCTTCGGTGATGAGAAAACACAGGAATACCGCTGTCAGAAGCAGAAGGGCTTTGGCTCCAAGCGTCGGTCTGCGGCCTTTTTTCGTCGCCCGGATCACCGCGGCCATACTGCCGGAAGACGTGCTCGTCCCGTATTCCACAGAGAAAGCGGAGATCCCGATAAGAGCGGCTGCCGCGGCGAGCAAAACATCGGGGCGGCGCGAGAAAAACTGCTCCCAGCCGGAATCGTACACCATGGCAAGGTTCTCTTCCCCGCGCAGGCTCTCTGCGTCGAGGTGGGCGGCAATGCGTTCGATTCTTCGGAAGACGTTGCGGGTGATCTCGATTCCGCTGAGCGTGTCCCAGATCTCCCGGTATTCTTCTTCCGTGATCCGTCCCGCGGCCAGGGCAGCATCCGCGCCTCGGAACAAAGCAAGCTGTTCGTCGAGACGGGAAGCCTGCGCGGATGCTTTCAGAGATTTGGCGTTGTCCCATTCCCCTCCCGTATAGGGGGCCATCAGTTTCGCGTAAATCCGGTCGTCAAATGCAGGGGACGGTCTTGCCGCGACGCAGAACACGACATCCGCCGCAAGGAGCAGCGCGATCCACACGATGAGGGGGACGCGCCCGGAAAACAATACTTTCCGCGCCTCTCCACGAAGCAGACTCATCCGGTGGGGGACGGACAACGGTTTGGCATCCTGTTTTTCCGAAGCCGGGAGGATCTTTCTTTCCTTCGGTTTCCTTCTCTGCTTTGAAATACGGATGGGGTGAACGGAGAGAACGAGATAGGACGCGATCACGAGTCCCAGTACCGCCGGAAGGAGAAGTCCCGGGATGAGCAGCGCGGGAAACAGTCGTCCCGCCAGGCTGGACCGTCCGAGACGGGCAAGCCACGACGTCCCGTCCGCCAGTCTTAAACAGCCGAGGTGCGCTCCGATGCTGAAAACAGACGGCACGGACCGGAGGGACAAAGCGGCGTCGATCCCTGCGAGGGCAGCCGCAGAGATCAGCGTCCCCCAGAAGTCTCGCAGGACTGCTTCCGCCGTCATGAGCAGTCCGGCAAACAAGGTCAGGATGAGAAATCGGAACAGACAGGAGAGCAAGAGCACGCCGAGCGCCGTCAGGCGATGGGGACAGAGCGCAAGTCCCCCGACCGCCTGAACGGGATCCGTCCAGCCGATCCGCTCGACGGAAAAGAGGACTTCCGCGCCCGTCGTCAGAAGGATCCCTCCGAGGATCACAATGCAGGCCGAAAACAGCTTCGCCATGCCGAGGGAGAAGCGTCCGTTCCGGGTCGTGCGCAGGATCGGCGTGAGATCGAGGGCGGTGTCGTCACAGCACGCGGTCTTCACAATGAGGAAGACCAGCGCCGCGAGAAACAAGAGATCAACCCGGTACGCGAAGATCCGGGAGTCCGAGAAGGCCGCATCCTCGAGTTTGCCTCCGATTTCATCGGCAAGCGGAACATAGACTTCAATTACATCCCGCTGATAGACGGCGAGGACGGAGTCCTCCGGCACCCCTTCGAGCGCGTCCTCCGCTTTGGCAAGCGTCCCGGAAAGAAGAAGCCGGTATTCGTCGGCGGATTTGACCGTATCCGACAGCGGGGTGGAGGTCTGAACCGCATTTTCTCCGAGTATTTCCCCGGAATCCGACGCGGGCTGTGTCCCATCAAACGCGCGGAACGCCGCGAAGTTCAGAAACAGCAGCAAAACCACCGCAAACACGCGCCGGGCGTCCGAGAAAAAGCGATATAGGGTATATCCGGTCAGTTTCAGCGTGGTCATGAGTTGAACACCGTCTCTTCGGAGATCGTCATATATTCCCCGGTTTCGGGATCGATGGCAAACATCCCGGACTTCATCCCGTGCTTTCCGTTTTCTTCATATCCGATCCTGTACTGCGCAAAGAGCTTGCCGTCGACGACGGTGAATACCTCTCCGAGCCAGATCCCCTCGTCCGTCAGTGCATCGAACGCCGTGACCCTCTGTCCTTTCGGTTTGCTGTCGGTTTTTTCAAGCGATTCCAGCCCGATCCGCCAGATCCGGTTCCCGTGCTTGACGGTGATCGGATGCAGTTCCATTTTCCCCGTGGCATTGTTCCGGATGTCCCACGAAAAGCCTTCTGCGGGATCATACAGAGAATACCACAGGCTTTCTCCGTCACAGGCGAACCATGTCACGTCCGTAAAGAGCGTCTTTTCTTCTCCCGACTCGAGATTCTTTACGCGCAGCTCCCCTGCGTTTCCGTCCTTCGGCGCGTCGGTCAGATAAAACACGGAATCCCCGGTCAGGGCGTAAATCTGAACCATCGCGCCGACTTCCGTCCGGACATTTGCCAGATTGGCGTTTGCGGAAACCAGATGATGCAGACTGTCCCGCCACCATAGCCGTTCATCAACTCCGGTCATATAGGTCATATCTGTCCCGTTTTCGCGCTCGCTGAGGAACACGAGTTCGCCGCTCTTGACGTGATACCGGTAAATCTTCCGCCACGATTTGGAATGACCGCTGTCATCTGGCTCGTCAAATCGTAAGGTGAAGTAGTAAATGTAGTTACCCAATCGCCCGATCATCTGCCCGCCCGTATCATACTCGGCAATTACCGTGACCTTCGCATCCGTCAAAGAATATCGGATGAAATTCTGTCCGGCGGACCCGCTGCCCGCCCCGAGGAAGAAGAGATCCTCTCCGTAACGATAGATCGCATTTGAGGGAGAAGCAAGAACATTCAGACAGGTCCCCGAGGTGTGGGAGCATAGCGGATCCCGGCACAGAGAATGCACGGAATCTCCGCCGATGTCGAACCACTCCGTGTCGCATTTCATATAGAGCGCCGAATCACCGGCAGCAAACATGGACAGACGGCGATTTGTCGGTTCGTCCGGAGTATGGACGGGTGCGCCATCCAAGATGTCTTCGGCTGAGGGAACGGGCAGAGAGACCGCGGGCATCGGGTTTCCCGCAGACTGCGGCGCGGAAGACGGCCCCGAAGCCGTGCATCCGAGAAACAGAAAGACCCCGCACAGCATTGCAGCTGTCTTCCGTATTAGGCGCGGATTTCGATCAACCATCTCATTCCTCCGTAAAGCCTTCTTTTGGGAAAAACAGATCAGAATGAACAAGAGCTCTTTTGCTGTTCGAGCATTTCCCCCTTATGCTTTATATTCTACCACAATCGAACTGCGCAGTCAATCTCTATTCGCCGAATACTCTAAAAATGAAGTGATCAATCACTCACCTTCTCCGGCCTCACCCGTGTCCCCTCTTCCACGCGGTCGAGCTTGGCGGTGATGACCGCAGCCCTCATCCGTTTTGACGCTGACCGAAGACCTGCAGATACATATCCTCCATGTTCGGACGTTCGGCAGCCGCGTCCGGGTGCGGCTTTTCTTTCGAGATCAGGCGCAGAATGCTCACACCGCCGTCGTGCATGACATTGCTGCAAAGGTAACGGGACGCGAGCTCTTTTTCCTCTTCCGCGGGGACCGGGACCGTCCAGACCGTCCCCTCGAGATCCGCAAGAAGGTCGTGAGGCCTGCGCACGCCGAGAACGCGGCCTTTTTTCAAAAGAATGATTTCGTTTGCCGCCGCTTCGAGATCGGACACGATGTGCGTCGACAGCAGAACAATCTTCTGCCGTGAAAGACCGCTGATGATCCCGCGGAAACGGATCCGTTCTTCGGGATCGAGCCCGGCTGTCGGCTCGTCCAGGACCAACACGTCGGGATCGCCCAGAAGAGCCTGCGCAATACCGACCCGCTGACGCTGACCGCCGGAGAGTCCTTTCATCTTCTGGCCGCGCTTATCGTACAAGCCGACCGTTTCAAGCAGTTCGGCCGTCTGTCTTTTCGCTTCCGCAGGCGGCAGACGTTTCAGACCCGCAAGATACAAAAGGAACTGCTCGGCGGTAAAGCCCGGGTAGTATCCGAAATCCTGCGGAAGATATCCGAGTCTGCGGCGGAACTCCGCGCCCATCGCCGCGATCTCCCGACCGTCGAGCAGGACGCGGCCTTCGGACGGCTTCAGAAGATCGGTCATGATCCGCATGAGGGTGGTTTTTCCCGCCCCGTTCGGTCCGAGGAGCCCGTATATCCCGCTTCCGAGCGAGAGATCCGCATCAGCCAGAGCGAGTACATCGCCGTATCGTTTGCTGACCTTTTCGATTTCAAGCTTCATAACAGTTTGCGCTCCTTTCTCCGGTAAATCGACAGAACAAAGAATCCGGCGATCAGCAGGACATACCACGCGATCCAGAAACCGGGCCGGCTCGCGATCCACCTCCCCCGCGCGAGTTCGGTGAAGAATCCGCAGCGGAGGAACCAGAACAGGTCGAACGCTTCGATTCTCCCGGTGTTGATGAAATAGCTGACAGCGAACGGGATCCCGCAGACAGCCATGGCAGCGGGCTGGTTCGCAAAGATGTCGCACACAAACGCGGAAACAAGGAAATACCCGACCGATCCCACTGCTGCGGGAACGGTGCGGAGGGTGAAATCACGGATCCAACCGGCCGGAACGCCGCGTCCCAGAACCACCGTGATCCCGATATTCCCAGCCTCGAGGAGGGCGGTGCCGAGGACCGTCATCGCACATCCCGCGGCGAGCCGGAAGAAATACAGGCTTCTCCTTCCGAGAGGCGTGCTTGCGACGACCGGGACCGCCCCGGTCTCATAGTCCACGGAAAAACGGTGAATCAGAACAACCAGAATCAAAAGACACATCGTCACCGATCCCGCTCTGCTCCAGAATTCCCCCGCCAGAAGCCATGCCTGCTCCGGGCGGTATCTGAAATCAAGAACCGCAATAGACGCCCTCGCGCCGAGACCCGCCAGAAGGACAAGCCAGTACAGCGCCGCGCGGAGGATCTGCACGATCTCAGCTTTCATTTCCGCTCCTTTCTGCTCCAGAGAACCCACAGAAGAACGCCTTCCGCCGCAATGACGCACAGGGCTGCGAGAACCGGCTTCCAAACGTCGCTCCACGCCCCGGGCAAGCCGACGACCGATCCCCACGCAAACGTTTCCTGTGTCATGAATCCGACGAAGCTGAGCCGGAATACCGTATCGGCAAAGGTCAGAGCCGCGCCTCTCAGCGGTCCTCCGTTGATGTAGTAATACACCAGGAGAACGAGGTATGCACCGCC
>JAEEGL015457491.1_pt1 | contig 20154 bp, 9 predicted proteins | sample 9134231 | NCBI WGS metagenome assembly JAEEGL01 (sample SAMN16246548, study PRJNA631951) | gut metagenome | biome: gut microbiome; feature: rumen; material: fiber-attached | host: Bos | place: Iran: Karaj | collected 2018-10
GGCATCAATGCCGCTTATACCTTGCGTTTACTCGGCAACAAGGATTGGAGCGACCCGAAGGAATTTATTCGCCATCGTGCAACGCTTGCCTTGACGGGACAAATCCAAGCCAACCAATGGAAAATCTCTTTGCGAGATCGTTTAGATATAAATTGTCGGATGGATTCTGTCAATACGGACGAAAAAGCCCCTGTGGATTTGCGACTGAGGCACCGATTACACGCTTCGTACGACATTATGGGCAAACCCGTCAGATTATTCTTGAATTTTGAACTGATCAACACGCTTAATGCTCCCACAGATTACCTGAATGCCGTTACGGGCAAGAATTATGGGCAGTATTTGAGCAACATAAACACGCAATTGGGCGTTCGTTGGCGATTGGACAAAAGAAATACGTTGGCTTTCAGTTATCGATTTAATTATAGTAACGAGCGGGATATTGACATCAGCAAATCGGCAAAGAATATCCGTCTCTGGCAAGAAAAAGGCTACGGGCATATTTTCGCCATCAATTACGAATTTGATTGGTAACAAGACGATAAAAAATTGGTTGTGAACAATTTAGCCACAACCAATTCTTTTTAAATACCGTTTAAAAGGTAGTTAATCGTTTTTTACGACCACTTTACGCTTTTTGTATTCTTCGTAGCACGCATACGCAGCCACACACAAGAAAATCGCAAAACAACTCAACGCCAACGCATTGCCTTTGCGGGCTGAATCGGGGTCAAAAATCAACTCTATCGTATGCTCTCCTGCTGGCACCACCAACGCACGAAGCATATAATTAACCCGCAAAATCGGCGATGATTTTTTGCCAATAAAGTACGGTTGCCCGTCCAACATCATTTTCCAGCCATGCGGATAGAAAATCTCCGAAAGCACTGCCAAACGAGGTCCTTGCACGTTCGCATAATACGTAACCTTTTTCGGATTATGATCCACCATTTCAAACCTATCTTCGGGTGAACTGGGTGCTTGCCATTGACCTTGCGGAGAGTTCAAAATCGTACTATTTACAGCGTATGTCGTATCCACAACCGCGTAACGATGCAAGTCCAGCGTCCTCAAACTTTCACTTTCGTCATTCGCATTATTGACATACACGAGCGAATCCACCAACCAACACATTCCCATCGCACCTTGATTGAGTTGAACGCCGACTTGACCATCCTTGTTAGCAATTATATACTTGGTATTCAACATGTTAAGTACGTTTATATTCAATTTACTGATATGCTGGTCAATCAAATCTTGATAACGCCGTAATTTTGCAGCCGAATAACCACCTATCGAATTGAGATACAACGAAGTACGCGATTCATTGAACGTATTAGACGCTAAATTAAGTACCCTAAAATAACTCTTATCTTGCAACAGACTTTGTTCGTAAGGATACATTTTCCTCAGTTTGTCATGTTCTTTGGTGGGTCGGAAATCATTATCATTGCAAAAACGCTTATCTACAGGCCACATATCCGCAACAATCAACGCCGCAAATGCCAAACCAAAAACAAGTTGTGTCTTGTCGTTTGACTTGCCATTATAGAGCCGATTGGCATACCAATAAACGCCCGCTACACCCAAGAGCACGAACCAAAACGATCGCCACGCATCCGCTTTAATCAGTGCCTGACGTTGCGAAAGAATAGCATCGTAGATTTGGTCGCCCACCTGTGCTTTCCACGAATCGTATGCCGAAGTCGTATCGATTCCCGAACTTGCAAAGGCAATAATCATGCACACCAATGCCGTCAAACCACCTGCCACAAGAATCGCTTTTTGCAGTTTCTTCCACTCCCACGTCTTATCGTTTATCGTTTTTAAAGCCAAAAATCCCAACACAGGAACCGTTATTTCAGCCACAATCAAGATACTTTCCACTGCACGAAAACGGTTGTACATCGGAAAATAGTCAAAAAATAATTGTGTCAAAGCGGGAAAATGCCGTCCCCACGACAAAAGCACGGAAAACAGCGTTGCCACCAACAAAGCCCACTTATATGGTCCACTGACGATGATTAAGCCCAACAAAAAGAGGAAAATCACCACCGCACCCATATACACAGGTCCGCTCGTGAACGCCTTGTCGCCCCAATAAGTCGGAGCCGACTGACAGAACTGTTTGGCACTGCTTGCAGGCACACCCATTGCACGCATCTCCTTCTCCAATTGCGAGTCTTTGCCTAAATTAAATCCACTCGCACCACCCATATAATTCGGCACAAGGAAGGTCAAACTCTCGTTTATTCCCTCGCTCCAAGCGGTCGCATAATCAAAATCCAAACCGCCCGTTTCTTGCCCTTCGTGGTCTTCATTTTCCAAGTCCGAGTGTCCTCCACGCATCGTCTCTGCCAAATACTCTTGGTTGATGAAAAACTTACTCGCTCCCATGCCTAAGCCCACAAGAAACGAGGCTCCAAAGACACACGTGGCGATAATAAACGTTTTATAATCTTTCGATTGGATAGCCAACGCGAGTTCAGCAAAAAAGCACACGCCGATGAGCATACACATATAATACGACATCTGCGGGTGCATATAAAAGCCGATGTACATGAAGAAAATCACCAGCATCGCACCCAACGCGTATTTCTTACGGTACATCAACATAAAACCGACCCACACAAGCGTCATATACATGATAGAAAAGCATTTTCCGTGATGGGCAGCCGCAATAACGACAAAGAAATAAGACGACATCGCTATCGCAAAAGCCCCTGCAACCGACTGCCAACGACCCACGCCAAACGTCCGCAACAAAATGAAGAATGCAAGCAGATAAAAGAAAAATATCGTTTTAACGTTGTAAATCAATGGATGCAAAATCGAAAAAAGCCGATCAACAAAGCTGCCACCACCTCCACCAATCTGGTAGTTGGGCATTCCGCTAAACATATTATCTGTCCAGTAGGTATAATCGCCCGTTTCTTCGTGGTATCGTATCGCGTCTGCAGCCGTACCAGCCGCTCCAATATGTTCACTCGAATAAATGTCTTGCCCCTGATAGGCAGGCCAAAAATAAATCAGCGTTGCCACAAAGAAAATCGCCAAAATAATCGCAATCGGCTGGTATTTTTTCCAATCTATTTTCATGGTTTATAGCTTTTTTAGTACGGCTTTAAGCAGTTGATAACAATGTTGAACACTCGCGATATTCACCTTTTCAGAGGGCGAATGAGGGTGCAGAATCGTTGGGCCAATCGAACAAATATCCAAGTCGTAATAACGATTGATAATGCCACATTCCAAGCCTGCGTGGATAACTTTTATCTCGCCTTCTTTGTTAAATTCCTCTTTGTAAGTTTCTTGCACCACTTTCGTTACGCGTGAGTCAAAATTGGGCTGCCAACCTGGATAATCGCCACTAAACTCCACTTTTGCACCTGCCAACGCGAAGACCGAATCCACGATTTCGCGTAACTCTTTTTTGCGACTTTCGGAGGTTGAACGCAACAAACAAGCCACTTCAATCTGGTTTTCTTTGGTTGCAATGATGCCGATATTGTCGCTCGTTTCTACGGTTTGCGGTTGGTTTTGGATGAAACGATAAACGCCGTGTGGGCAAGCCGTGATAGCGTGTATCAGCCAATCTTGCGTCTCTTCGGGCAACCAATTTTTAGGCTTAGCAACCTCTTTGACCGAGATTTTCAAACCATCTTCCACGCCTTTGTATTCGGTTTGCACCAATTTTTCGAAACTTGCAACAACTTTTTCTATATCTTTTTGCTCGCTCTTAGGAACGGTAAAAATAGCCATAGAAGAGCGTGGAAGAGCATTTCGCATATCTCCACCCTGCACCGAACTCAACCGAGCCAAATTATCACGCACGAGTATTTTCAAAAGACGGAACAGCAACTTATTCGCATTCGCACGCTGCAAATGGATATCTACGCCCGAGTGTCCACCCTTGCAACCCTCCACCGACAGTTGAAAAGCCACCACATCGCCCGTAACCTCTTTGGGCTGAAAATCAAACGTAGCAACGGCATCAACGCCACCTGCACAACCGATAATAAACTCGCCCTCTTGCTCAGAATCCAAGTTAATCATCACCTGCCCTTTCAAAGCCCCTGCTTTGAGGTCAAACGCCCCGTACATACCCGTCTCTTCGTCCACAGTAAAAAGGGCTTCAATAGCGGGATGTTGCAAGGTATTGTCCTCCAAAACAGCCATAATCATCGCAACGCCCATCCCATCATCGGCTCCCAGAGTGGTTCCTTTGGCAGTTACCCACTCACCCTCTACCACCGTCTGAATCGGGTCTTTGGTGAAATCAAAAGCGAGATTGTCGTCTTTTTGTGGCACCATGTCCAAGTGGGCTTGCAAGATAACACCTGGATGGCTTTCATAACCTGCTGAAGCGGGTTTACGAATAATCACATTACCAATTTCGTCCACTTCGGTGGGTAGGTTTAGTTGCTTGCCAAAGTCGGCTACAAACTTGGAAATCGCCTCTTTATGTCCAGATGGACGAGGAATTTGTGTCAGGGAGTAAAAATGCTCCCATATCTTTTTCGGTTCTAAATTTTTCATGGTATTTATTTTTTATAATTTAACTTCATTTAGCGTACAAAGATAGTATTTTTTTTTATTTTTCAATCGTCATTTCGCCAGCCAACGGCACTTGCAACAACGCTTTGATTTTTTCGTTATCATTACCATATTCGCCCAACAAACACATCAGTTTGGTCAGAGCCGCTTCGGTAGTGATGTCATAGCCCGAAATGACACCCGCTTTGATTAGATTTTGCGACACTTCGTAATAGCCCATCTCCACCGAACCCGTGTTGCATTGGGTTTTGTTGACGATGATGATACCTTTTTGGGTTGCTTGGCATAAAATATCAAAGAACCACTCTGCAGACGGTGCATTTCCGCTCCCGTAGGTCTCCAACACGACTGCACGCAGGTTAGGCGTATTAAAAATAGTTTGCAAAAAAGTGGGTGTTATGCCTGGAAAAAGTTTAATGATACCCACGTTGGTATCCAAATTCGTTTGGATGTGCATTTTTTGCGTCTTATCGCTCGCCAAAAACAGATGTTTACGATACTCAATATGCACGCCTATTTTCGCCAATGAAGGGAAGTTATAGGACTCAAAAGCGGCAAAATGTTCGGCATTTTTTTTGGTGGTGCGGTTGGCTCGGTACAAGTGTCCTTCAAAGTAAATAGCGACCTCATTTAACTCTTTGCAGCAGGCAATTTCGATGGCACTCAACAAGTTTTCCTTCGCATCGGAACGCAAACTGCCGACAGGCAACTGGCTCCCAGTAAAAATAATCGGTTTGCCCAAATTGTGCATCATAAAACTCAACGCCGAAGCCGAATAAGCCATCGTGTCCGTGCCGTGCAACACCACAAAACCGTCATAATTTTCGTAGTTTTCAGCGATGGTCGTGGCAATTTGTATCCAAACTTGTGGGTTGATGTCGGACGAGTCAATCAGCGGATAAAAGGGGTGCAAATCGACCTGAATTTCAGTCGAAAAAATCTCAGGCACAAATGCCTTGAACGCCTCTAATGAAGCAGGTTTAAGACCATTTGTTTGCGGATCTTTAATCATCGTTACCGTTCCACCCGTTAGTACGATTAGGATTTTATTTTTCATATCTCAATAACAATTTTGGCATACCATTTGCAAAATAAATTTCGCACAAAATTACGAAAAATGAATGAAAAAACTTCTATATTACTTTGCGAAGGTGATTTAAATCTTGCTCACCTGCTGAGCGATTTTTTCACGGGAGAAGGTTTCAGCGTCAAAATGACCGACGATGCCACGGAAGGATTTCGTTTATTTAAAAATAATTACTTCGATATTTGCTTGATTGATACCTTTTTACGCAATAAATCGGGTATTTCGTTGCTGCAAGACATACGCTCTACCAAAAGCAATATCCCCATTTTGATGTTGACCGACAAAACGGGACGAGACGACATCATCAATACCTATAAACGTGGTGCGGATGATTGCGTTATCAAGCCGTTTTCAATCCATATTTTGATGTGTAAAATCAAGGTTTTTGTGCATCGTTTTAAGGAGTTTCAAACGTCGCAACAAACCGAATTTGATTTTGAGAGCGTCCGTTTTAGTGGCACCTCGCACATGCTCAACGACCAACATTTGTCGGCTCGCGAGTCGGATTTGTTGTTACTTTTGTTGCAAAATGTCAATCGGTTAGTGGAACGCAAGCAGATTTTGAAGCAAATCTGGCAAAAAGAGGATTATTTTTCGTCCAAGAGTTTGAGCGTTTATATCACACGTTTGCGGATACTTTTGCGAAATATACCGACCCTGAAAATCGTTGCTTGTTCGGGCAAAGGGTACAAATTAGTTAAGTTGTAACTTTTTCATAATAAGTTTTTTAGTTATATTATTTTGGGGAGAGGATGCTGTCAAGTGTCCTTTTTTCCTATTTTAAGGTTTGATTGATGGTGGTGATGTAATTGAGCAACTCTTCGCGTCCCATCTTGTTAGTGGCAGAGGTAAGGAAGATGGGTGGCAATTCTTCCCACGTTTGCAAAAGCGTTTGTTTATACGAATCGATGTTGGTTGCGAGTTGGGATTTGGTCAATTTGTCGCATTTGGTAAAGACGATAGCAAAAGGAATTCCTTTTTCGCCCAACCACGTGATAAACTCCAAATCAATTGCTTGCGGTTGTAATCGACTATCAATCAACACAAAAAGTGAAGTTAAAGCCGTCCGATACAAGCAATAATTTTCAATCATTTGCCTCAACTGTTCTCGCTGGGTTTTGCCTCGCTGTGCATAGCCGTAGCCAGGTAAGTCCACCAAATGCCATGCGGTTTTGGTTTGCACTAAGAAATAGTTGATTAAGAGGGTTTTGCCAGGCATTTGCGAGGTCTTTGCCAAGTTATTGTAACCTGTCAAGGCATTGATGAGAGACGATTTACCCACGTTGGAGCGACCAATAAAAGCGTATTCGGGCAAATCACTTGGTGGGCATTTCGTAACATCGGGAGACGAAATCACAAACTCGGCTGACTTAATTATAGGTGTATTTTCACTCATTTTTATGAAATTAGGTGTAATTCTTTCCAATAGGTCTGCAAGGTGTTGATGATGTTTGACCAGTAAAACTCTTTTGCATGTTCCAAAACTCTCGGATAAGCCTCTCGTAAAGCCGTTTCATCTGCCATCACGTACGACAAGAAACTTGCCATTTCATCGGACGTTTGCACCTCTACTCCACAACCACCTTGAACAAAATCGGGAGCCGTACAAATAGGCGTCGTAACCACATAATCCCCCATTGACAAACCTTCAGCAATAAAAAGCCCAAACGACTCAAAACGTGAAGTACAGCAGACGATTTTGGCACGGCGATAGTATTCAAAAAGTTCTTTATGTTGTAAGTTGGGAACCAATTCAAACCGTTCACGAAGATGTGGATTTTTCTCAAAAAACGCTTCTAATTTTGGGGCAAAATCGGGCGTTGTTCCCGAACCCGCTACCGCCACTATTTTCCAATCGCCTTGCCATTGCATTTTTTCCATACATTCCAACAAAAACTCGGTGTTTTTCTGAAAAGTCCCCAAACGTCCCACCGTAAGAATGATATTTTCTTTTTGTCCGTAAGGAAATGGCGTAACTCCTTGATTTTCAAACCAAATATCATCAACTCCGTCGGGTAAATAGCGAATTTTATGTTGGGATTGAGGATAATAATTACGGAGGAAATCAACTGCCATATTACTTTCAGCAGTGATTAAATCATAGCCTTTTTTTGCAAATTGTTCAAAAATTTTATTCTTAATTCTGCCTACAAACGTTGCTTTAGAGGGATAATTATTATAAGACGACCCATCCATATCACATTTTACCCAAATTTTCCCGTTTTTATTACGTAATTTGTAAATCAAACTCGGCAACATAGCGGATTTGAAAAAATAAATAAGCAAAATATCCATCTTTTTAGCATTGCTCCAAATATATTTTATCAGATTCCAACTAAAACCGAATATCCTCCTTGAAGGTGGCACATGCTCAAACTTTATTCCAGCAACCCGCTTAAAATAAGTTGCGTTTTCAGGTTTCGTAGCATCAGTTGAAAGAATATGAGAAACAAAATGCACATCATATCCTGCGTTGTAGAGATAAAAAGGTATCATACCTACGTCTTTAAGGAGCAAAAAGGGTTCACTTACCGTTATAAGGAAATAGAAAGATATTTTCTTATTCGTTTGCATATTGTTGCAACGTTTTGATGATGTTTGACCAATAAAAATCTTTTGCGTGTTCCAAGACTCTCGGATAAGCCTCTCGTAAAGGCGTTTCATCTGCCATCACGGACGACAAGAAACTTGCCATTGCATCGGGCGTTTGCACCGCTACTCCACAACCACCTTGAATGAAATCGGGAGCCGTACAAATGGGCGTAGTAACCACATAATCGCCCATTGACAAACCTTCTACAATAAAAAGCCCGAATGATTCCCAAACCGAAGTACAACAAACGATTTTGGCTCTTTGATAATAGCCAAATACTTCTTGCTGGGTTAATTCGCCTGAGACTTGCAAACGATGCCTCAAATGTGGATTTTTCTCAAAAAATGCTTCTAATTTGGGTGCAAATTCGGGCGTCATGCCTGGATAAGTCGCTACAGCAATTATTTTCCAGTCTTTCTGCCATTGCGTTTTTTCCATACATTCCAACAAAAATTCGGTATTTTTTTGTGCAGTACCCAACCGTGCTACATGAATGATGAGATTTTCCTTCTTTTCATAAGGATATGGCGAGATATTGTGCTTTTGCAACCAAATATCATCTACCCCACTCGGCAAGTATTTAATTTTCTTTTTGCAACTTGTATAACGATTTTGGAGGTATTCCACCGTCATAGTACTTTCTGCCGTAAGACAATCGGTATAATGTTTTATCGTAAATTCAATGATTTTATTTTTTAATTTGCCCATAAAGGTATTCATGGGTGGCATTCGATTATGTAACGGCGAAATGCCCAAATCACATTTTTTCCAAACTATACCTTTGGGGTTACGAATTTTATATAACCACACTGGTAAAACGGCTTGCAACCACCATAAATGGAGGATATCTATCTTTTTTGCGTTTTTCCAAATCCACCACATCGTTGCCCAAGTATATCCATGAAACAATTTCTTATTTTTACAAGGAACATAGATGCATTTCATCCCCTCTACACGTTCATAAGATTCCTTTCGCTCATTATTTTGCTCAGACAAAGGTGGAACATGGCTTACGAAAAAAACATCATAATCCGTTAATAAATGGAGATAATATGGCAGCATTCCACTATCTTTCACAAATGCCGTAGGATGGTCACCAGCAACAACACAATAAATGTTCATTTCATACAAATACTAAAAGTTTAACAAAAGTAACGAAAAAAAATCATTTATACAATCCGAATTCTATTCAGCATTCAAACCTGCTAGTATTGCTTCTTTATTTTTTTAAAAGTTGCCACTAATCTAAACGATACAATAAAAAAGTTAGGAATAGACTGCATCTACTCCTAACTTACATAAAAGGTTAGGTTTATTTAGTTTTTAATCATAAACTTGCCCGAAACAACTTTCTTTTTCCCACCTTCAAACGTACAATAGAAATAAATCTTATTGGGTTCCACGGTCACTGTAACACCCGCATTGGTATCATAAACGTCCAAAATAATCGGATTACCATACGCATCATATTCCACTGCCATATCATTCGGCACACACGTCGGAACCGTTACATATTCCTCTCGTTTACCGTTTATATCTGTGAAGAGCATGCGGACATTCTTACGCAACGATACAATCTGCACATCAAACGTACCCGGAATACGCTTAATTAAAATATCGTTTGCTTGCGGTGGTAAGCCATCATTGACATCCGAATTGATAAATAAAATCTTATAGATTCTTGTTGCTCCATTTTCGGCTTCACAAATAATCCAAGTCGTATCACCCACTGAACGAGGCGTTATATTTACTTCTGCCTTCTCGTCATTTGCAACAGCCTGTATATCGGGTAATGCAGTTACTCCGTCTGGAAGCAAATAGGTGTACTCCATTACATTCGGGTCAAACTCACGATATTCTTTTCCGTCAATATAAATCATCTTGAGCGTGTTGTCATCGGATAATTTAATGGATTGGTAAATCGCATACGTCCGTTTTGTCTTTCCATCTTGTGCCGTAACTTCAATATAAATGGTCGTTGGGTTCGATGGGTCAACAAACATATTAGATGTCGCTTTTTCATCGGAAAGGATGATTTGCAGACGCTCTATGGTGATAAATGTTTTTTGCGTAGAACCTACAGGCCATTCGATTTTATATTCTATAGAATCCCTATCAAAGTTCGGCAACAACTTATACGAATCGTCATAGAGGATATTGATTGCTGCCAAAGTCGCATCATCGTTTTGAAGCTGTACATAATGCAGAATATACTCCACTTGCGTCTCCTCGTCAGCGGCTGTAACAATGATCGAAACTTTGTTATCACTTTCATCTACAACAACCGTTTGTCCGTCTTTTTGTTTTGGCTCAATAACAGGCTTTTCTTCTTTGCCGTACGGGATATTAATGTTATATTCATACACCGTAGATTGGAAATCGCTCATTTCTTCGCCGTCCACCAAAATCGTTTGGAGGAACGCATCAGACGATTTGGCTCTTTCAAAGCCCAAGTTATAGGTAAACTCACTCACGCCATCTTCTGCACGCACATTGATTGTTACTTTCCAATTCTCTTTGTCAACCACAATATCCACTTTTTGTGCCTCTTCTTGCTTGTTGACCGAAATAATGGGCAAATCGGTTGCATTTTCCGCTAATTTGATGGTATAATCGCTTTGTTCACTATCAAATTTCGGCAAACTCTCTCCGCTAACAAAAATCATATTGAGCAACGGATTATCGGATAAAGCCACTGGGAAGTGCAACGTATAGGTTCTGCTATTGCCTTTTTGTGCAACAACCGTTATCTCGGCTTTTTGTCCCAACGATTTCGTAGTCATATTATCCACAAAGAATCGCGGTCCGTCAACCGTTTGGTACACATCCCCTTTATCAAAAGTGATATTAGGTATGACGGTCGCTGTATCAGCCAATATGCAGTAGTATTCGTTCTTATTTCCTTCAAACGACTCCATCGGTAAATTATTCAGATAAATAGCATCAAGCATATCCATATCCGATTTCAGTTTTTCAAACTCTACCATGTAGATGTTGCGTTTGCCACTTTGCGAAGTAACAAAAATCTGCTCTTTCTTCTTGGTCTGGTCTTCATAAACCGTCTGTTTGGTTATCTCTTGCCAACTGTCGGCCTCGTCCCAAGTCAATTCTGGGTAATCTTCCGTCCCCACAGGCAACTCCACAACATATTGGAAGGTTTGCGGGTTAAAGCCCTCTATCGGTTCCCCGTCATAGCGGATATTGAGCAACGTGTCCGCATCCGATTTGAGGAAATTATACAAAATATCGTACTGTTGTTGCGTGTTATCCTCTGCGGTAACGGTGATTATCGTTTTCACCACAAGATTACCTACCTTCGGCGTATCAATGATGTTCGTATCTTTCACGGTTTGCTTTTCGCCAGCGGCTTTGTACGCAAAAATAGTTGGGATATTCGCCGTATCCGTTCCCACAGGCAAATCAATGAAGTAGTAGAATTGCTCTGGACGGAAGTTCGGTATTGCCACTCCACCACTCAACACGCTATCCAACAGGGCATTACTTGATTTCACGCGGTTGAAATTCAGCGTATATGTATTGGTATGCTCGCCGTCCGCAGCCGTTACGTTCAACTTCACAGCCTCCGTTTCACGCTCAATCGCTACGGTTTGTCCTTCTTGTGCCAACACCGCCGAAACCTCTGGGATAATACCCGAAGTCGGTATGTTGATGCCGTACAAGTTATTGTTGCTATCAAAACGCAAGGTGCGATTACGTTGTGGCTCGTACTCATCAAATGCAATACCATCGAGCAAGATATTTGCCAACTTGGTATTATCCGAAGCATCGTCTTTTATCACGATGATTTGATAGAAATTCTTGGTTACACCGTCTTGTGCCGTAACATTCAATCTATAAACATCGTTCCCCTTCTTATCCTTACCTTTCTGTTCTTCTTCAACCGTTTGGAACTTATCTTGTGAATCCCACGTGAAGTTCACCTCTTTATCGCTCGTAACAAAGGTATAATAATGCCTTGAGGCTTCAAAATACTCATCTATCGGCATACCATTGACGGCGATATTCTGCAATTCCACGTTATGCGAGGGTTCTGCATCGGTCAAAATCGTGTACGTATTCGTATTCGAGCCGTCTTGCGAGGTTACGGTCAGGGTCGTTTGCAATCCCAATGCCACATTTTCCACTTCCACGTGTACCGTTTGCCCATCGCTCACTGCATAGTTGATAGACGGGATTTGTGGCTCTTCAACCTTGTAATTTTCAGTCGGAACGGTGATAGTGAAATCCGTTTGGATACCGTCTGTTGCCTTAAAGCCCCTCATTTTTCGAGCCAACAACTCGCTTTTACCAACCCACAACTCGTCCAAAGTAGCCACAGAAGACAATTTTGGCTTAATGACCACATTATATTGTTGTTTCTTGCCACTTTCTGCGGTTACGAGGATAGCATATTTGTTTTCATCGCCGTTATACGAAACGACAACTTGTTGATTCTCTTCGTCTTTAATTGGTTGAATTACAACACGTTCATTCGTTGCAAAGGTATAATCTGATACCTGTGGAGCAAAATCTTCCAACGGCACACCATCAATCAAGATAGCGGACAACAACGCATTATCGGACAAATCTACCGAATAATTGTACGTATATTTGTTGCTCTTTTCGCCATTTGCAGTGGTTTTGCCGAACACTTCCCAACTCAAACCGTTTGCCGTTTGGGTATAAATTACCGAGTCGCGTGCATCTAAACGCTCAAACGAAGGCGTTTCTGCTTGTTTGTTGTCGGTATACTCGTATGTTTCTTTGTTGAACCGAGCATAATCATTCGTACCAAACGCAATCAATTTCAATTGTGGCTCCAAAACGTCTTCAGGAGCGTTCACGTTGATGGTGTATGTCTGTTGCGTGCCATCTTCGGCAGTTACGATGACCGTATTATCTTTTTGTTCTACGGTTTGTCCGTCCATTTGTTTGCTGAAAGTTATCTCTGGCAGTGCATCTGCCGTGATGTCGTAGTCGAATTTCTCTTCTTCATAATTCACGCCTTCGGCATTCAGTGAAGCGAGGGTTGCATCGGACGACAAATCGGTTACAAACTTCACTTTGTAGGTCTCTTCTCTACCATTTTCGGCTTTGACAACGGCTGAATAGGTCGAATCGGCAAACGTAACCGTAACCGTTTGGAGTGAACTTTGAGGCACGAAACGAATGTCGGGCAGTTGCTTTTGCGTAGAGGTTAAATGGCACGTATATTCTTTGGTTGCGGGGTCAAAATCGCTCAACCCTGCCACGTCAATGCTCCTCAAAGTCGTTTGGCTATACAAAGGACGCTTCACTTCCAAAGTATAATTGGTGGACGTCCCGTCTTCGGCATAGTTGACGATGGTTGCCTTGCGGATTTCATATTGTGCGTTTTTGGTTGGGTTTTGCCACGTGATTTTTTGTGCTTGGTCGCTAACTTCGCCCGTAAAGTCAAGTTGCGGAATACCCACTTGCTCAGGGTCGGAAAGCGTAACCGAGAATGCTTTGTTGTTCAAAGAAGCCGTTTTATCGCTAACTTTTAAACTCGCCAAAGTACTATTATACGAAATTCGCACCCAATCAACATACATCTCGGCAAAAGGTTTTGTACTAGCTCCTAAAGCACCGGTAAAACTATAGTAAGAATTGATAGTTAAATTCATTGCAGTCGGATAACCTACTTTCTCATTGATATTTTTCAAATCTATATTATAAGTCCTAAAATCACTATGCTTTGTAGAATTCTTTTCCTCCTTTTTATCATAACCGTTTGAACCCCATAATTCATATTGAATTAAATTATTATTTTTTACCTTTGGCAAACTATAATTGATACTCAATATATCAGGTGTATTCCTAAATGTAATAGAACCAGATACTTGGAAAGTAGAAGAGGTGTTGAACGAACCTGAAATTTTTCCCAAGGTAAAGAATGCAGGAACAGTACGGCACATGGTGCCACTATATTTACTTTTCAGATATACTTTATCCGTACCATTTTTTGCCAACTCTTCACCCGCTTTAGTCGGCCAGTATTCTTCAAAATAATCTGCCAACACGTTCCATCCATCTGGTTTATCTGCATTATTATACTTTGCCTTTCCGCTCCATTGCGAAAATTCTCCGTTCGGTATAACATCATTTGTATAATAGAACCAAATATCGTAAACATTTTCGCTTGTGCAAATTCCATACGGGTCGGTGTAAGTAACTTTGGCTTGCCAATGTTTATTAGCTGTTTCCAAAAGTACCACATTAGCATTATCGTTAGCCGTATACGTTACAATTGGATTATTAGCGGTTATATTGCCGATATAACTAAACCTATTTTTATCAAATCCACTTATAGTCGTGTTATTGACTTTCAAATCTGTCAGCACTGCAGGATTTTGCGTGCTAACTTTTGGCGTGATGGTATAAACGGCATCGTTCTCCCCCGCCCTATTGCTCTTCACGGTGATGATTGTCGGCTCGTACAAGCCACCTTCCTTCACCGTTACGGTCTGCTCGGTATATTTTTTCTCATAATTCACCGTGAACGTCTTGGAGCCGTACGGCATTTCCACCTCAAACGCCCGTTTGTCGCTATTCGATAAGTCCAACGCCAAATTCAACTCGGCAACCTTGATAGCCGACAGCACGTTTTCGTCTTGCGGAAAATCTACGTGGAAATACAACTTATAAGTACGTTTATCGCCATTTTCCGCCGTTACGGTAATTTCACTCGTTTGCCCCAACGGACGATGAATAAAATGAATCTTCTGCTTGCTTTCTGCCTTTTCAAACGTAAAATAAGGCACTTCCGTAGCATTCCTATCCAGCACAACTTCATAATCCGTTTGGTCTTTGTCAAACGTAAAATCAACGTCATCAATCATAATATCCTCCAAATAGCAGTTGTCAGATTTTTTGACGGGGAAATAAATTTCGTAGATTTGTTTCGTTTTTCCATCGGGTGCCACCACCTCAATATACGTTTTTGCATCTACTTTGCCGAAATAAGTCGTAATAGTTTGTTGCTCCAACTTACCCACCGGATGCACCGAAGGCACAATCTTCGTATCAATCGCCAACAATTCGGTATATTCCAATTTATTTTCGTCAAAATCCTTGATGCTCACGCCGTCAATCAAAATATCTGCCAAATGTGCATCATCGGACACAGCCATGTTATACTTGATCGTGTACGTTTTCGTGTTGCCATTTTCTGCCGTAACGATAACCTGCTGCTCGGTTGCACTGACATTGTTCACCAAGATATTCTGTCCCTCTCGCTTTTCAAACACAACCGTTGGCAACTCGGCTCCTTGTGCGTAATCGTCAATGGTATATTCGTACGTATTCGGGTCAAAATTTTGGATATTCTGCCCTTCCTTCAAAAATTCGCCTTGCAAAGAGAGGTTTTTCAAGGTTGCATACGTATATAATTGCTTTTTGAACGTAATTTTGTAGTCGGCTTTTTCGCCATTTTGTGCCTGCACCTTAATCTCGTAAGTCGTGTCCGAAGTGGCTCCAGCGTGTACAATTTGCGTGGTATCATTTCGTTCATAACCAACCGATGGGATTTGTTGACCTGCTTCAACTATAATACTATATTGTGTCGTTGCAGGGTCATATTGCTCATACGGTTTCTCGCCAATAAGGAGCGATTTGAGAGCCGTAGAAGCGTTTAAGTCCTTTTTCAACTCTACCGTGTACGCATTATTTTCTTTTCCATCCGTTACGTACAAGAACACTTTTTGTTGTTGCACAAACAGTTGCACGTCTTGGCTCTCGTCCGCTTTGGCAAACGTTACAACAGGATTGCCTTTGGAATAGGTGTAAATATAATCTTTTTTGGTGGGGTCAAAGCCATCAATCGACACGCCATCCACCAAAATATCGGCTAACTGTACCGTATTTTTGACGGGCTTAACGAACGTAATTTGATACATATTGGGAGCCCCAACTTCGGGTGTTACCAAGATTTTTGCCACACCTGCTCCATTCGGTTGAGTAATCACAACTTGCTGTCCCTCAGTGGATTGCACCGTTACTTTCGGGCAAGTTTCGTCCGTGAGTTGGTAGGTGTACGTCAAGGTTTCTTTATTAAATCCTTCCAATGACACGCCGTCCAACAAAATGTTTTCCAAGAATGCGTTTTCGGATTTTTGCACCACGAACGTGATGATATAATCCCTAACATCGCCATTTTCAGCCGTAACGCGAATGGTATAAACCATATCTTCGGCAAACGCAAACGCTTTTTGATTTTCGCCTTCGGGCTGCTTATATACGATGTTTTGCGGAATCGAACTAACACCTGGCTCCAACGTGTACGAATACGCTGTTTGTTCGGGTTCAAAATCACTTAACTCAGTGTTATTCACCAAGATAGATTCCAGGAAGTTATTGGTTGAAACCTCCACCGTAAAATGTATAATGTATGTTTGCGAAACACCACTTTGTGGCCGTACAATGATTTTATAGTCGCCATTCACGCCGTCTGGACGCGTGTTGATGATTTGATATTCGTCATTGGGAACATAACCGACAAGAGGCAACTCTTTTGTTCCGCGAGGCAAGGTATAATCATACTCCAAAACCGTTTTGTCATAGTTCGGAATTTCAACGCCACCAACTGTGATGGATTTGAGCGTTGCGTCTGTCGCTTTCTTCACCGAGAACAAGATTTGGTAGATAGATACGCTTCCATCGCCTGCTTTGACCGAGATACGCGTTGTTCCATTCACCCCACCGTATGTTATCGTAACTTGTTCATATTCATCACCTTTCACCACATCAATCGCAGGGAATTGTTCGAGCGTTGTACCAATCGGCAACTCATAGGAATAGACAAATTTATTCGGCTCAAACTCTGCCAACGAGACTCCACCGATAAGAATATCTTGGAGGTCGGTGCGAGTGGATTTTTCGGTAGTTACCACTATTTTGTAGGTTGTCGTTGAACCATCTGCAGCTTTTACAATAACCCTCGTCGTTCCATCCAAGCCTCCTTCTTGCACTTCAATGGTTTGGTATGAATCGCCTGCCACATAGTCTATTTTAGGCAAAGCCATCGTTCCGAGAGGCAGGTTGATGTAGTAAGTCGTGTTTTCGGGTTCAAAGTCTTGGATATAACCCCCTTCCATAGACAACGATTTGAGCAACGAATACGAAGAAGCCTCCAATTTCAAATTCAATTTATACACTTTTTCGACCTTATTACCTGGCGTAGAAACAGAAACCGTGTACATTCCACCGTCTATTTGGTTAGGTGCGTTGTATCGGATGGTTTGTTCGCCCTCGGGATAGGCAGAAACCGCTTGAATAGTAGGCATCTCGGTCGTACCCAACGGAAGCGACACTCGATAGAGCGTTTTCTGTGGGTCAAAGCCCGTAAGCGATGAACCATTGACCAAAATATCTTGCAAGGTGTTGTCCGAAAGTTCTGCCACAGAAAATTGAATCGAATAAGTCGTAGTCGTTTTTTTATCGGCTGCCGTCACTTTGATTATTGCTGTACCTGTAACGCTATTCGGTTGCGTAATCTCCACTTTTTGTGCATCTTCGCCTTTGGTAACCGTTACAACGGGTGCCTCTGTCGTTCCGTAAGGCAACGCAAAATTATAATTGATATTCGTCCGATTAAAGTCCTCAATCGGTTTGCCATTCACTTCAATACCAGCCAATCGCGAATTAGAAGATGCCTCTCGAATAAACTTTATTTTGTAAGTATGTTTCTTTTTTCCGTCTTCCGAAGTTACCTCTATCACCATCGGATCCCCATCAATCTCCCCTTGTTCTATAATCTTTATCTCATTGCCTTGCAACACACGTCCAGGAAATTTTGCCACCCCACCACGGTTATCCGTCAAGGTTCCCTTACCACGTCTTGCCTCAATCGGTGGAATACTCGTTGCTTGTTCCCCCAACGAATAAACCTGCTCTTCCGTTGAGTTGGGATCAAAACCCATCCACTCTTTATTGTTAATGTATAATGTTTGTATCTGGGACGAATAAATCAACTCCACATCATCTACATACAACGAATTGCCCGAATAAAGTCCAGCACTTGAACGATAATTCGGATAATTACTTGCCGAAAAAATGATATTCATCTTTTCTGGCACATTATTGTTCATATAATAAATGGGGATTCGCACATTCGTCCAATTACTATACTCTTTCTTTTGATAGAGCCATCCTTCGGCTATTTGCTCGGCTTTTTGGATTGTACCACACTCGTTAGCGTCCAAAGCCTGACGCACATCACTTTCCTCGTCTATACGCGACGTGGAGGTACAACCACCATTTTTCCCTTTATACTTCTCGCCTCGTGCTGTTCCTCGCCAAGCGTAATATATAATGTTGAAATTCTCTTTGAGCACATCGTTACCCGTACGTTTGATCCACACCGAAACAGAGTCAGGACGATATTTCCATTGAATACCACCACAAATTCCGGCGGTAGCCTCTTTAATTTTCAAAACACTCTCCAAATAAACCCACGACTGTCCAAGAGAAAAATAACCTGGAGAAGTTTCAGTGATACCTGCGGCTCCCACAGTTTGGTCTTGCACCATCATAGAGTACTTCCCCGTATGACCTGCTTCTTGGTGAGCAAAATTGAATTTGAAGCCAACTTGCGTCACATTACTTGCATACCACGATGCTGGCTGTACATTTCCATCAAATTTGTCGCCGCTCCAATCTTCAAAACCTGCATTAGGGACTTGTTGTGCTAAAATAGATAACGACAAGGTAAACAAACTTGCCAATAAAAGCACTGTTTTATGTATGATTTTCATAATACGATATTTTTCAAAAACCTAAACTAAACGGTTACAAATGTACAACGATATACAGTACAAAAAATGAAATTTGTTTTGAAAAAATGCACTTTCTTTAAGATTTTATCTAAAAATCGGGTCGCAACATCGTAAAAAATCAACAAATTTTAATATGATTTTTTTTATCGGTAATTTGTTTTGCATAATACTAAAATTATACTATCTTCGCAGAGAAAATAAACAAAACAAGGGAGAATATGGTAGAAAACATTCAAGCACAAATGCGTAAAGGAGTATTGGAGTATTGTGTCTTGTCCATCATTGCACAAAGGGAGGTGTACACGTCCGATATTTTGGAGAGCCTCAAAAAAGCCAATCTCATCGTGGTGGAGGGAACGATTTATCCGCTACTCTCACGCCTCAAAAATGCGGGCTATCTGTCCTATCGTTGGCAAGAATCCACCGAAGGACCACCACGCAAGTACTTCTCGCTCACCCAACAGGGAGTGGAGTTATTGGATACATTGGATGCAGAATGGGCAAAAATTGACCATGCCGTAAGTAGTATTAAAAAAACATTAAAAATATGAAAGAAACTAAATCAATCAACATTGCAGGGCGTCCGTTTATTATCGATGAGGATGCCTACCAACTGTTTTATAACTACGTCGAGGATATTCGTTCGCGGTTGCCCAAAGACCAAGTGGACGATGTTTTAGACGACTTAGAGGCACGGGCGTGCGAGGTTTTCCTGAAAATTTTCTTCGCTCACCACAAAGAAATCATCGACAAGGACATGGTCAACAACTTCATCGAACAAATGGGCAAGCCCGAAGAGTTTGGCGAAGAAAAACATCCTTTTGCCAAAGCGATGAAATTCAAAACGCCTTCGCCGTGGCCTCGTATCGGCAAAATTGTGCTAATCGTTCTATTAAGTGCACCGATTTTGTTTGTGCTTTTCCCAGCGTTAATCATCTTTCTGATTGTGATGGGAGCCGTTTCGTGCTATCCTTGGATTGTAATCACCGATTTTGAGGACTTAGCACCGTATGCCACCAACTTATCAGAGGTAGATTTGCCGATTTTCCAATTTATGTCGTTGGCTTTTCTTGGGGTGGTGATTATTGGAATTCCGATTTTTGTCATTATTTATTCAATTATTA
>JAEEGL011069043.1_pt1 | contig 20152 bp, 17 predicted proteins | sample 9134231 | NCBI WGS metagenome assembly JAEEGL01 (sample SAMN16246548, study PRJNA631951) | gut metagenome | biome: gut microbiome; feature: rumen; material: fiber-attached | host: Bos | place: Iran: Karaj | collected 2018-10
CGTCGTCTGGTTCGTGAGCACGGTGTGAAGATGATAATCATCGACTATCTTCAGCTGATGAATGCTACAGGAATGAAGTTTGGCAGTCGCGAGCAGGAGGTGAGCACGATTTCACGTTCGCTCAAGCAGCTTGCCAAGGAGCTGGATATTCCCATCATTGCTCTATCTCAGCTCAATCGCAGTGTGGAGCAGCGAGGTGATGACAAGAAAGGCAAGCGTCCGCAGTTGAGCGACTTGCGTGAGAGTGGTGCAATTGAGCAGGATGCCGACATCGTTTGCTTCATTCACCGTCAGGAGTACTATTCACATTCAACCGAAGATAGCGAGGGTAATGACATTCGTGGTTTGGCCGAATTTATCATCGCAAAGCATCGAAGCGGCTCGGTTGGTACAGTCAAACTCCGTTTCATCGCTAATTATGCACGATTCGACAACTGGGATGAGAGTCTCGTAGGATCACCAAACGGACCTCAGGAAGAAATCTATGCATCAAAGATGAACCGAGAGAACGAAGATATACCTCTAGGTGAATCGGCGCCTCCTCTTTCACCTGAGGAAATGCCGCCAGTTCAGAATATTGATTTTCTGCGCGACAGCAATGAGGACGCGCCACCATTCTAACTTTATTGATAGAGAAAACTGAATCCAGCCTCACTTTGCAGTGGGGCTGGATTGTTTTATCTTGTTACAGAGATTTGTGCGAAAACTGCCTAAACTCTTAGAAAGGCAAGTCATCCTCTTGTGTGCTCTGTTGGAAATCAGGCACATCCTGAGGTGCTATTGGTGCGGGAGCTGCTGGCGCGGGAGCCGCTCCTGGCTGTGGCTGTGCTGCAATAGCATTCTCGTCGATTTTCTCGGCTTTCCAGCCTCTAATACTAGTGTACCAACGTCCTTGATACTCACGGCTTTCAATGTCGAAACTGAGATTTACCATGTCTCCTACGTTAAGGGGGTACTGGTTAGCTCTTTCACCAAAGAAATCGAAGAAAATCTTGCGTGGGAAGTTCTCAACAGTTTCAAGCACATATTCCTGTTTACTCCATTGATTCCCAGCTTTAGATGTTCCACTTACCGGGTCAAGTTTCTGAATAATTCTACCTTTTACTTCCATTATGGTTTTGATGATTTATAGTGTTTTTGTTATTATTATTTCGTTATTCGAAATTGTCGTGCAAAGTTAGCGAAAACATTTTGTTGTGAAAAAAAAAGTGACACGAAGTTATCAACAATCATCAACAAAAAAGCTAAAAAAACAAAACAGACAACTTTTATTTTGTCATGATTGATAAATGTTCTACCTTTGTAGATTAAAACATATAAGTTTAATTATTTAATTAATGATAGAAACAAAAGATCTCATTCAAAGAATTATTGAGGGTGTTCAGGAAAAGAAGGGACACGACATTACTTTTATCAACCTTGATAAGTTGGAATATGCCACAACAACAGGCTTTGTGCTGGCAACCGGCAACACTAAGATTCAGGTAGAAGCCATTGCCGACAGCGTGAGAGAATATGTGCAAGAGAAGACAGGGCAGAAACCTTACAACTACGACGGTTATCAAAACTCCCAATGGATAGTTATAGACTATGGCACGATTTTTGCACATATATTTCTTCCTGAAGAAAGGGAGCGTTACAAGCTAGAGGAGTTGTGGGCCGATGCCGAAATAGAGCGCATCCCTGATTTGGATTAGTGAGTGGCTTGTCGCCTATTTGCGCTCTGACAAAAGCTGCCAGGTGTATTCTCTCACGCGATGAATAACGATTAAACAAAAAGACTAATGAAGAACAATATCTTTGGCAATAATAACAATAATGCCAACAATGCCAACAAGTCGCAAGGCAAGAAGCCCAAGTTCAACATCATATGGATGTATGTAATCATTATGGCTGTTTTGCTGGGTATTTATTGGAGCAATGACATGACCACCAGTCGTGATGTGAGTTGGACAAAGTTCAAGGAATATGTTGAGACTGGAGCAGTGGACAGCATTGTTGTATATAGCAACAAACAAGAAGCAAAGGGATTCGTCAATGATTCCCTTGCACAAGAACTGTTCAAGGGAGTGAAAGTGTCAAAACATTCAATGCCTTTCATTACTTCACAAATTCCACCATCGAGCGATAAATTTGAAGATTGCATAAAGGACTGGAATGATCGCGGTGTGTTCAAGGGCGATGTGAAATATGAGACAGCCAGCGACATAAGCACGTGGATTTGGGGATTCGGTCCCATTTTGCTTCTCATTCTTTTCTGGTTCTGGATGACCAAGAGGATGGCTGGAGGAGCCGGAGGCGGTGGAATCTTTAACGTTGGCAAGTCGAAAGCAAAACTCTTTGACAAGAACGATAAGACAAAGGTTACATTTAAGGATGTGGCTGGTCTTGCTGAGGCAAAGACCGAGGTGGAAGAGATTGTTGACTTCTTGAAGAGCCCGCAGCGCTACACCAACCTTGGTGGCAAGATTCCCAAGGGCGCATTGCTTGTGGGTCCTCCGGGAACTGGTAAGACATTGCTTGCCAAGGCGGTAGCTGGCGAGGCTGATGTGCCTTTCTTCTCGCTTTCGGGTAGCGACTTTGTGGAGATGTTTGTGGGTGTAGGTGCGTCACGAGTCCGCGACTTGTTCCGTCAGGCAAAGGATAAGGCGCCATGCATCATCTTCATTGACGAGATTGATGCAGTGGGTCGAGCCCGTGGCAAGAATCCAAACATGGGCGGAAACGACGAGCGTGAGAGTACCCTCAACCAACTGCTCACCGAGATGGATGGCTTTGGAACAAACAGCGGTATCATAATACTTGCGGCTACAAACCGTGTTGACATTCTTGACAAGGCCTTGCTGAGAGCTGGACGCTTTGATCGTCAGATTTATGTTGACCTTCCAGAGCTCAACGACCGCAAGGAGATTTTCCAAGTGCATCTGCGTGGCGTGAAAACCGACGGTAGTGTTGATCTTGACATGCTGGCACGTCAAACCCCAGGTTTCTCGGGTGCCGACATCGCCAACGTGTGCAACGAGGCAGCACTTATTGCCGCCCGTCACCAAAAGGTAGCTGTGCAGAAACAGGATTTCAACAATGCCATTGACCGCATCATAGGTGGTCTAGAAAAGCGCTCGAAGGTAATGACCGACGAAGAACGCAACTCAATAGCCGTTCATGAGGCAGGTCACGCAACAGTAAGCTGGCATTTGCAGTATGGTGATCCTTTGGTTAAAGTCACCATCGTTCCTCGCGGTAAAGCTCTAGGCGCTGCATGGTATATGCCCGAGGAGCGTCAGATTACTCCTCGCCAGGCACTTCTCGACAAGATTTGTTCTCTCATGGCAGGCCGTGTTGCCGAAGAAATGTTCCTCGGCATCATCGATACCGGTGCACTTAATGACCTGGAGCGTGCCACAAAGATAGCCTATGCTATGGTGACTTACTATGGCATGAGTGAATCGCTGCCAAATGTTTCCTATTATGACAGCAGTGAGAACTACGGCTTCTCTAAGCCATATAGCGAGGAGCGCGCCCAGAGCATTGATAAGGAGGTTCAAGCTATTATTGACCAGGAGTATGCACGTGCGAAGGTTATTTTGGAGCAATACACTAAAGGTCATCACGAGTTGGCTGATTTGTTGCTCGAACGTGAGGTGATTTATACTGAGGATGCCGAAAGAATATTTGGTAAGCGTCAGTGGACTTCGCGCAACGATATTCTTGACGAACAGAACAACCAGAACAGCAATACAAGTGCAACAGTTGCAAACGGCGATGATTCCATCGGCAATGAGGGAGACTCAGATGAAGATGGTCCAAAACCAGGCATAATAGAGCCACCGGTTTTCAATAAATAGCTGTTGTGGTTTAAGAACAAAACCGGGCTGATTGCATCGCATTTCAGCCCGGTTTTATTTCAAATCTGTGCAAAGCATTTCATTAACATTAAGTTGTGTTTTTGGAGCACCATTTTGGCATTTTGGAAAAAATGCGTACCTTTGCAGTGCTTTTGTGCGTTAAGACGTTAGTTAAATGTAACTGTACCAGTACAAAAGCACATTTATTAACCAAATCTATTTATATGCGTAAAGCTTTATTTTTGTTGCTTTTGTTAATCTGTTCAATCGGTGCAAGTGGTCAAGTAACTGTGACAGCTACAAAGTATCACCCTGGCATGGGAGGCGCCGGCTGGGTAACAGCAAGCGGCTCTAGAATAGACAACAATAAGCTGAGAAACTATGAGATTAAATGGATTGCTCTCTCGCCCGATATGTTCTCCAAGCTTGGAGTGAAGATGGGTGACGAAGTGATTATTGAGTGCGCTAATGAGCGCCTCAATGGAGTTTGGATCGTGAAAGACAAGATGGCTAAGCGTCTGCGCAACCGCATCGACATTCTTCTTCCTAAGGGAGACCGAATGAATTTCACTTCTCCAATCAAAGTGCAAATAAGAAAGAAGTCATAGAACTCTCTCACACACATTTAATAAAGAGGTTACAAGTAATATTGTAGCCTCTTTATTTGTCTTAATGATAAAGCGGAAAAGTCTTATGGAAAAAATAGGAGGCCATTCAATTTTGAATGACCTCCTGCTCGTTTTATGATTGTGTTTGAAAATTACACATTACTTGCTTTCCTCGGCAAGGGCTTGGAGGATAGCCTGGACTTGCTTCCATGCCTTCTCCACAGCGGGAATGTGACAGCGTTCGGCTGGTGAATGCACATCGCGCAATGTTGGACCGAAAGAAATCATCTCCATGTCGGGACGTGCCTTCAAGAAGAGACCGCACTCAAGACCTGCGTGGATAGCTCTAACCTCGGGCTTAATACCAAAGAGCTTATTCCATTGCTCTTGTGCAACGGTGAGGAGGTGACTGTCGGCGATGGGTTCCCATCCTTGATATCCACCTTCACTGATAATCTCGTTGGCACCAGCCAGACGGAAGATAGTCTCGCACTTGTGAGTGAGATCATACTTACCACTCTCAATCGACGAGCGGTGGAACATCTCGATAACAATCTGGTTGCCCTCACGCATCTTGACACTCGCGAGGTTGGTTGATGTTTCAACTAGACCGGGAATCTCCATGCTCATGGCAGCGATGCCGTGAGGAGCAGCATAGACTGCATCAACAACTCGACGTGCGGTGTCGGTGTCAATAATAGTTTTAGGAACGTCGACACTGTTGCAAGTGATTTCCATCTTGGGTTCAGTGCGTTTGTACTCGTTCTTCACATCGGCGATGAAGGTGTTGAGAATAACGCTCAATTTCTCCTTGTCCTCTGGCTTAATACCTACGACTACGGTAGCAGCATGGGCGATAGCATTGTGCAGGTTACCTGCATCGATGCATGCCAGCACATAGTCCATCTCAGCACCAATGTTCCACAGCAGGCGGCTGCTGAGTTTTGTGGTAGTAGCATAACCCAGGTGGATATCGGCACCACTGTGACCTCCGTGGAAGTGTTCAAACTTAATCTCGAAATAGATGCGATCCTTAGGAGCTGCTTCGGGCTTGTAGTTGAACTTGAAGATGCTCACCAAACCACCGGCACAACCCATTGTGATCACGCCATCTTCCTCCTCGTCAAGATTGAGAAGATATTTACCCACGAGCATGTCGGCCTCAATATTGCTGGCACCAGTGAGTCCAGTCTCCTCGTCAACGGTAGCAAGTGCTTCGAGTGGACCACACTTGAGCTCTGGCTCGATTAGTGCAGCAAGTGCAATGGCTAGACCCATGCCGTCGTCGGCTCCAAGAGTGGTGTTGTTGGCGCGAACCCAATCGCCGTCAATGATGGTCTCGATGGGATCGGTGTCGAAGTTGTGAGTAGAACCTGGACCTTTCTCGGCTACCATGTCCATGTGGCCTTGCAGCACGATGCCCTTGCAATTCTCATATCCAGGGGCTGCCGGCCTGAAGATTGCCACGTTACCAATCTTGTCAATCTTGTATTCCAGATTGTGCTTTTTGGCAAAGTCCACGAGCCATGCGCGGATTTTGTCTAACTTTCCTTCTTCATTGCCCGATGGACGGGGAACTTTTGTAATCTCGTCAAAGATGGACCACACAGCCTGTGGTTTTAAATCTTTAATAGTCATAGTAAGTTAATTTATTAATAAAAATTGTTAGTGAAAATGAGTGTTCTAAATAATTGTTAAATTGACCTTTTTGGAACTGCTAAATTACAATTTTTTTTTAAATAATCAACAATTTGTCAGAAACCTTTTTTAAATTTGCATGCTTTTTTGACGAAACGACCGTGAAGATATTGATTTTGACCATAATTTTAGTGGGGGTGGCACTTTTGCTGCTTGGCATAAAAGTGTTTTTTGTGAAAGGTGGACGTTTTCCACACACTCACATTGATGGCAACCCCGAGATGAAAAAGCGCGGAATCAACTGTCCACGTCATGACGATTTTTATAAATAGCACTGTATTACACGACTTATAAAAAATTAATATAATATTAGAAATGAACTATTTAAGAAACACAATCAAACTGGCGATGGTTGCAATGGCTCTCATCGTGGCAATGACAGCTTGCAACTCACAAGAAAACAAGCAAACTAAGAAAGAGACAAAAGAAACACCTGCCGATCCCAACGGAAAAGTAGTGATAAGATATATCGACGAGGATTCGGTGATTAAACACTATAACCTTGCCAAGGACTTCCAAGAGATGGCCACAAGATTGCAGAATGAGATGGACCAGGCACAGAAGCGCTATGGCGATCAGATTGGTAATTTTGAGAATAACATGAAGCAGAAGTACCAGAACAATCAATATAACGAGAGTTCTTACAATGCCGACATGCAGAAGTACCAGCAGATGGGCCAGACTGCTCAGAACGAGCTTGCCAAGCTTCAGCAGAATGCCGAGAATCAGATGCAGCAGAGCCAGAAGCAGCTTAACGACTCGATTGACAACTTCCTGAAAGACTATGCCGCTAAGAACCACTATGATGTGATTCTGAAAAAAGCTGCTTCTTTCTATATCAACCCCAGTCTTGATGTTACCGAAGAGGTTATAGATGGCCTTAACAAGCGCTATACCAAGGTTGCAAAGAAATAAACAGATTCCATTAGGATACAATCACAATCACCATGACCTGGCTGGCCGTGGTGATTTTTTCTTGTCAACACAGCATTTTTTCATTAACTTTGCACACGCAACATTACAATAAGTATTATATGGGATTACTTGACGATCAGAAACGACATAGTGTTAGCACGGTAGAGGAGGAACGCGCTGTGCTGGTGGGACTTGTTACGCCACAGCAGAATGAGTCGAAGGCCAAGGAATATCTTGATGAACTGGACTTCCTAGCCGAGACAGCCGGTGCTGTTGCAGTGAAAAAGTTCACGCAGAAATGTGATGCACCTAACCGTACTACTTTTGTGGGCAAGGGTAAGTTGGATGAGATAAGCAACTATATCGACAATAACGATATCAGCCTTGCCATCTTTGATGATGACCTCAGTCCCAAGCAGGTGTCAAACATCGAAAAGGTATTGCGGGTGAAAGTGCTTGACCGAACAAGCCTCATCCTTGATATTTTTGCTAAGCGTGCACAGACCGCTAATGCTAAGATGCAGGTAGAGTTGGCACAATACCAGTATCTGCTGCCAAGACTCACTGGTATGTGGACTCACTTAGAGCGTCAGCGAGGCGGTATCGGTATGCGTGGTCCCGGTGAGGAGCAGATTGAGACCGACCGTCGTATCGTCAAGCAGAAAATCTCTCTGCTCAAGCAAAAACTGGAGAATTGGGACAAGCAGAAGACCATTCAGCGCAAGAATCGAGGCAAGCTGACGCGCGTTGCTCTGGTGGGTTATACTAATGTGGGCAAATCCACTATCATGAACATGCTTAGCAAGAGTGACGTATTTGCTGAGAACAAGCTATTTGCAACGCTCGATACTACGGTTCGAAAAGTGGTTATTGATAATTTGCCATTTCTGTTGACCGACACCGTCGGGTTTATCCGCAAGCTCCCTCATCATCTTGTTGAATCGTTCAAGACAACGCTTGATGAGGTGCGAGACAGCGACTTGCTAATACATGTTGTTGACATCTCACATCCTCAGTTTGAAGAACAAATCGAGGTTGTGAACAAGACCCTGCAAGACGTGTGTGATGCCGGCAACAAAGAGATGATTATGGTGTTTAACAAAATCGACCAGTTCAGCTATGTGGAGAAAGATGAGGATGACCTGACTCCCCGCTTGCGTGAAAACATTCCCCTTGAGGAACTGAAGGAAACCTGGATGTCGCGCTTGGGCAACAACTGCGTCTTTATCAGTGCCAAGCATCGTACAAACATTGATGCGTTGAAGCAACTGCTCTATGAGAAAGCACGACTTATTCACACTCAGCGTTTCCCATATAATGACTTCCTCTTCCAAAAATATGATGACTTGGGAGAATAGTCCTAAGTGTTGAAAAATTAAGTGCTAAACGAAAAACGTTTAGCACTTATTCTTTACATTCTTTTGGCGAAGAAGAAGCGGCTTCGAACTCTTGTTTCATTGTCGACCGATATGTCGATGCGAACGTTCGTTGGGTCACTGTCATTGATTGTGAAGTGGGCCTCGGTACCATAATATGCTTCTTTTACAAAAGCAATCTCCATGCGTCGTATCATATTCTTGGCATGATGCTGAAGAGGGAACTGGTTCAGCAGATGCTCAATATAACGGACAGTGTTAACATGTCCATTGAAATCTATATCGGTATAGTCGAAACAATATGTAGATTCTCGAGTGGGTTCAAAAGCCGGAAGTCGTTTTTGCGGCTCGATGGGGCATGGTGTTCCAGTAACGTTGTCACTGATATAGCTCAGTTTAGAGATATCAACACTCTCTCGAGTGGTCAGGTTGATAACAACCCAAATGGTCCGTACATAACCGATGGTCTTTCCGTCAGCATCGTCGATACGCATGTTTCGCTGTGAGAAGTGCCTGTTGTAGTCTTCAATCCAAGTGGTGAGCGAATAGTTCTCATCTACTCGGGGGTAACGAGTCATTTCCACTGTCACTCTCGAGAGAACCCATCCCTGATTGTCCTTGATGAGCCTCGCAAATCCCACTCCCCATGAGTTGGCATGGTTTGTTGCAACTTCGATAATTCTTGACACCAGCAATGGCAATGGCATCTCACCCTGCGGATTGCAATCTCCTGCAGAGAGGTAGAACTCTTGATGATACTCTTTTAAATTGTTGCTAGTCATTTTATTCCTGTGTGTTTTTTCAGTTCTTTAGTGGTGCTGTGTTTTTTCCCATTTAGATCGTAGATATACTGGTTGACACTCTTGGGTGCCATTTTTTTCACGTTGTCAAACTTCTCTGGATTAAGTATGCGTGAGAAAACCACCCGCTGAATCTTTGTCTTGTCGCAACGACCTATGCCATATCCCATCAATTCGGGGTGCTCACCAGGACCATTGCTGCTCCAGTAAGTAACATATCCCTCGTTGTCGATGCCCATGAAGATAACGCTATGGCCGTGCTCCTGAAGATCTCCCTTCACACCGTTGTCGCCAATTATTGCACCACTGTCATCGTCACGGTTCCAGAATATTTTCATAAAATCGCCGGGAATAGCTTGTTGCCACACAGGATTACTGCGCCACTCATCGTCGCTGAGGTAACGCTCGGAAGATGTTTCCTTGCAGGCTTCGGTTTTTGCACCACGATAGGCAGTAAAGTTGAATCCAGCTTTAAGTTCATTTATGAGTACTGCAATAGCAGGGCCGTTACCGTTCATACGCCCCCAGAAACCTTCGCCGTCACTTTGAAAATAGCCTTGCGGATTCATGTTGTCAACGATTCCTACAAATGGTTGCATGAATAACCAAGCTTCGCGCGAGATCTTATGGTCTTTGTCCCAGAGTAGCAGGGCTTTAATCATTGCAGAATAGGTGGCGCTGGAGCAGAATGACGGCTGAGCCAACTCTTGATGGAACACTGGCCGTGAATCGGCAAGCGTCATCTTATATGCCTGATGTAGACCTTTCCATGCTGTTTTCTTGAATAATTCGTTAGGCCGTCCACCAGTGTAATACCCACCATTCTGTGGAAAAGAGTCGATAGCTGCAAGCACGCATTTTTGCCAATCTTCGTTCACTCTATTGTCGTTCCCGGCCATGACACTTGTTGTTGTGGTCAACAATAAAATGAGAAGGTAAAATATTTTCAATTTCTTCATTTTTGACATTGTCTTTAAAAATCGCCTCAAAAGTAGTGAAAAAATTACAATGAGACAAATCTCTCACAACACTAGTTCTAGCTCAAATTGAAATTCTTAATTATACTTTATTTTTATAAATAATATTTCTATTATAAATAAGGTGTGAAGAAAAAGTAGTAACTTTGTCACCGTTTTTAAAAAGAGTACTAACAATCAGCACTAAATATATCATGTTCAACATATTCAGCAAAAAGTCAAAGATTGACGCTAAGTTGTTCTATCACACCGATGTACATAGCCACATCCTGCCTGGTGTAGACCATGGTTCACAGAGTGTGGATGAGTCGCTTGATATGCTTAAGGCTCAACTTGACATGGGAGTCACGCGAGTGATGTGCACGTCGCATGTGACAGCCGAGACCTTTGAGAATACTCCTGAGACGCTAACAGCCGCTTACGATGAGCTAAAGAAAGCTGTTGATGAAGAAGGACTTCCTGTGGAAATCTATGCATCGGCTGAATATCGCATTGATGAATATTGGACTAAGGAATATGAGGCAGGACACTTGTTGCCCATGCCTGGCAAACATATCTTGTTGGAAAATTCCTTTGCCCAGGAGCTGATAGGTATTGACAACATGATGTTTGATCTTCAGGTTAAAGGCTACAGGCCCATACTTGCTCATCCTGAACGTTATCATTATTATCATGACCGTCGTGACCGCTACAAAACGCTTCACAATGCTAGCGTTAAATTTCAGATAAACATTCTCTCGCTTGCCGGATATTTTGGTGGTGGCTCACGCGACCGCGCTGTGTGGCTCATTCAAAACAATCTTTGTGACATGTTCGGAAGCGACATGCATAGCATGGATCATGCTCGAATCATCAAGGACTACATAGGCAGTAAGGACTGGCGAAAGCTGTGCGAGAAGTATAACCTTGAGCGGCGCATTATCAATGATCGTGAGTTTGCAATATAATTTTTCCCACTGTTAACTCTTCAAAACTTCACCAGTCACATGGCCTCGCTGAAGATAAAAAGACTTTATTCCTTCATGTTAAAGACATTCTTGCCTTTATTCATGATGACTTTCTGCATATGTCTTTTTATCGTTATCATGCAGTTCCTGTGGAAGTATATTGACGAACTGGTGGGCAAAGGACTTAGTGTGGACCTTATCGCAGAACTGTTCTTCTATGCTGCACTGTCGATGGTGCCTCTGGCATTGCCATTGTCAATTCTGCTGGCATCACTCATGACCTTTGGTAATTTGGGAGAACATTTTGAACTAACAGCGATGAAGTCGAGTGGAATATCTCTGCTCACCGTCATGAAACCATTGACTGTATTTATTGCTTTAGTGAGTGTTTGTGCGTTTTTCTTTCAGAACGATGTGTTGCCGCAATCACAGGTGAAGATGTGGACATTGTTGTTCTCAATGAGGCAGAAATCTCCCACGCTCGATATCCCTGAGGGTGCCATCTATCGCCAAATTCCAGGTTATAATCTTTATGTGAAGCAGAAGAATCCAAATAATGACATGCTCTATGGTGTTCTTATCTATGATGTGTCGACAAACTCGGAGTATCCGCGAATCGTGGTTGCAGACTCAGGCAAGCTAAACATGACAGTCGACAAGACTCATCTTATCCTGACACTTTATCATGGCAATTGGTATGAAGAACTGGCCCATGGAACAACAATGACCAATGAACTGGGAGGGGAGATGTACCGTCGCGAGGCATTCAAGAACAAAGAAATAATCATTCCATATGATGATAACTTCACGCGCATGGACGATGAGACTATGCGCTCACAATACATTGGCAAAAACATAACAGAACTCAGGCACACTATTGATTCGGTAGGATTGCGTGTAGACTCGGTGGCAAGTACAGTGAGTCGCGAACTTAGGGCAGAACCTATTTTAGGCGTTGCTTCAAGCCGTTTTGACCATCGTGGCGATACAGTAGTGACAGTCCCAGTCAAGCCAGTTGCTCTCAGAACGCCTATAGATTATGACTCATTGTTTGAAGGCTTGTCTTACTCAACCAAGCAGATGATATTCACTGAAGCTATCTCTGACCTCAAAATGAAGAAGCAGAATCAGGAATTCAGAAGCTATGTGGTTGAGGATGATAATTTCGTCATTCGCCGTCACGAAATCGAGTTACAGAAGAAATTTACGCTGTCGCTGGCTTGTTTGATTTTCTTCTTTATTGGAGCTCCGCTTGGGGCTATCATTAGAAAGGGTGGTTTGGGAACTCCAATTGTAATATCGGTGCTTCTGTTCATTGTCTACTATATTTTTGACAATTCAGGATTTAAGCTGGCAAGAGAAGGACGATGGCCGGTTTGGCAAGGTGTGTGGCTCAGTTCAGCAGTGTTGTTGCCCTTGGGTATTTTCTTGACAAAGAAGGCCGTTGACGACTCGGCTGTGTTTAATGCCGATGCTTACCGTAACTTCTTCCGCCGATTGCTGGGCTTGCATCAGACTCGTCACTTGACACTCAAGGAGGTAATTATCGAGGATGTAAAAACTGACGTAGCTCTCAGTAAGGTTGCCCACCTCAAAAAACTTTGTATGGACTTCCTGGAGAAGAACAAAGAACGCCAAAACTATCTCTCTTATCTTCAGCAGGGTTATGACAAGTTGGAACTTAAAAATCTTTCTACTTGTGTTGAGGAGGTTGTAGACTACTTGTCTAACTCTCATAATCAACAGCTGCTCAACAAGGCTATGGATTATCCCATCATTCGTCAGCTGCTTACCTATCACATTACGAATTATAAACAAGTAGGCACTGCACTTGCCGTGGTTTTCCCAATAGGCATACCACTGTATTTAGTGGGCATCCGTCATCAGGCTAATCTGAAGCGTGAGCTGACAACTACCATTCGTGTGTGTGACGAGATAAGCCAGATAATACGAGACAACGACGTTTTAGAAACAACAAATAAAGATAATACACCTAATTAAATTCTATTTGACATGACCGAAAACAGCGATTTTAAATTGAACACTATAGAAGAGGCCATTGAACAGTTCCGCAAAGGGGAATTTGTGATTGTGGTTGATGATGAAGACCGTGAGAATGAAGGGGATTTCATTATTGCCGCCGAGGCTGTTACTGAAGAGAAGATAAACTTCATGATGAGTGAGGGCAGGGGAGTGCTCTGCGCACCTGTTACTGCCGAGCGTTGCAAAAAGCTGGAACTCAACATGCAGGTCGATGATAATACCTCAATGCTTGGTACACCGTTTACTGTAACTGTCGACAAACTTGAAGGCTGCACAACAGGTGTATCAATGCATGACCGTGCTGAGACTATCAGGCACCTCGCTAACCCTGAAGCAAAGCCTCAAGACTTTGGCCGGCCTGGACACATAAATCCATTGCGTGCTCAGGATAAAGGCGTACTCAAACGTGCCGGTCATACTGAGGCCGCTATTGACCTTACCCGCCTGGCCGGAATGCAACCAGCCGCTGCACTTATTGAGATTATCAATCCTGACGGTACGATGGCGCGTCTGCCGCAACTTATGAAGGTGAGCAAAAAGTTCAACATGCCTATAATCTCGATTAAAGACCTGATTGCCTATCGCTTGCGCACTGAACGTATCGTTGAGGTGGGAGAACTTGTTGATATGCCTACTCATTTCGGACATTTCAAACTGGTTCCGTTCCGCCAACTCAATAATGGCGTAGAGCATATTGCACTGATAAAGGGCGAGTGGCAAGAAGATGAACCATTGCTCGTCAGGGTGCATTCGTCATGCGCTACAGGCGATATTTTCGGTTCAATGCGTTGTGAGTGCGGAGAACAGCTTCACAAAGCAATGCAGATGATAGAAGAAGAAGGCAAAGGTGTTATCGTTTACATGAGCCAGGAAGGGCGAGGCATTGGTCTGATGAACAAGATTAAAGCCTATAAGTTGCAGCAGGAGGGTTATGACACTGTTGATGCCAACCTTCATTTGGGATTTAAGCCTGATGAGCGCGATTATGGCGTTGGAGCTAACATCCTTCGCATTCTTGGAGTTAAAAAGATGCGCCTGATGACTAACAATCCCAAGAAGCGCGTGGGACTTGAGAGTTATGGCCTTGAGGTAGTTGAAAATGTTCCCATTGAGGTTCAGCCAAATGATTACAACCGCTTCTACATGCACACCAAGAAGATTCGCATGGGTCATGACCTTCACAATGTGGAATGATTTCTCTTTGTCAAAAGTGTCCAAAAAGGTATTATAATATTCAATTTGGAAGAAAAAAAGCATAATTTTTTTTAAATGTGATAATTAATAACTACTTTTGCACATATTTATTAAGAGTATATGTTAAATTTTATTGGTATGAAAAAGATTTTATTACTGGCTGTTGCTGCAATGACATTGAGCGCAGCTTCGGCTCAGGTTACCGTTGAAGGTAGCAAGTTTACCGATAACATTTCGGTAACACTCAAAGGTGGTATCGTTTCTCCATTCCAGCACTATTCTTTCTGGAAAAATGCACGTGGCGTTGCTGGTATAGAACTGCGCAAGCAGGTAACTTCAGTGCTTGGTCTTGGTGTTGAAGGCGAATGGTCGTTCAATACCTCTAGATGGGATAAGGCTTATGGTTCTCACGCCTCAATTTGGACACCTTACAGCCCTACAATCATTGATCACCAACTAGTAGGTGGTTTTGGTACTATTAACCTCTCTAATTGGCTCCTAGGCTATAAGGGCATGCCTCGCATGCTTGATGTTGAAGCAGTTGCTGGTGCAGGATGGTGGCACGCTTACAAGACTGGCAAAGTCGTTGATTTGGAAGGTAACGAGTACAAAATTCCTGATCAGAATTCATGGTATGTAAAGGCAGGTCTTAACCTGAACTGGAATGTGGGCGAGACCAAGGCTCTCACCGTTTCATTGAAGCCTGCTGTAGTTTGGTACATGGGCCGTGGTGCAACTCAAAATACTACTGTTTTCAATGCAAACTGCGCAGCTGTAGAGATTGAAGCCGGTCTTACCTACCACTTCAAGAACAGCAATGGTGAGCACTACATGACACTGTGCCCAAAGCAGTACACTCAGCGTGACATCGACGCTATCAATGCTCAGGTAAATGATCTGCGTGGTCAGTTGAGCAGTGCTCTTGCAGAAGCCGATGCTGAGCGCGCTCGCGCTGCTCGTCTGCAGCAAGAACTTGACGATTGCAACAAGCGCAAGAATCAGGTAGAATATGTTACAAAGACCAACGTAATCGATAACAGTATCGAGAACCTTGAAACCAACGTTTACTTTGAGATTGGCAAGAGTGTTGTTAGCGCAGCTCAGATGCCTAACGTAGAGCGCGTTGCTATCTTCCTGAAGAACCACCCTGAGGCTACTTGTATCATCAAGGGATATGCTTCGAAGGACGGACCTGAAGATCTCAATATCCGCCTTGCTAACGCACGTGCAAAGTCAGTTTACGATCTTCTCACTGGCAAGTACAAAATTAAGGCTAGCCGCATCCATAGTGAGGGTAACGGTATCAGCGAGATGTTCAGTGAGCCAGAGTGGAACCGCGTTTCTATCTGTACAATCCAGAACAAGGTAAAATAACTTTGTAAATGGTAAGGCACCGTCATCAGTTCGATGCCCCCTATGATAAAATCACTCCCTGCCAACAGGCAGGGAGTGATTGTTTTTTGTGAATTACGGTTCTCTAACCGCTAGATTCTCTTTTGGCTGATAAGAGATGAATTATTTCATTGCCTTGACGATGCGACGTGTGGCTTCTTCAACTACCGAGCGCTGAGTAGCCAGGTTGATGCGGATGAATCCGTCACCGGCCTTGCCATACATAGCTCCGTCATTGACTAGTACCTTTCCGTCATTGAGAATTTTCTTTGTGACGTCGGCGCTTGTCATCCCTGTAGGTCTTACATCAATCCAGGCAAGGTAAGAGCCTTCAATAGGGGTGATGTGGAAGTTGGGCAACTCATTTTCCATTATTTCCTTCATGAGCTTGAAGTTGCCGTCAATGTATTGGTTGAACTGTTCAATCCAGCTTTCTCCATAGTTATAAGCAGCCATGAAAGCCTCAAGTCCAAAAGGATTGATGGCACACACCTGATTGTCAATAAGAGCTTTGTTAATCGATGCTTTAATACTGGGATTGCTGCTCACAATAAATGCTGCCTGCAGTCCTGCGATATTGAAAGACTTGCTTGGTGAGCCACAAGTGATGCAGTTGGCCTGTGCTTCTTGTGAGATTGATGCAAAGGGGGTGTAATGCACTCCAGGCATCATCATCTCACAGTGTATCTCATCGCTGATTACAGTCACGCCATGCTTGAGACAAATTTCATTGACTTTAAGCAGTTCGTCACGTGTCCACACTCTCCCTGCAGGGTTGTGAGGGTTGCAGAAAAGCAGGGTGTTGGTGTTGCTATCGCTCAGAGCCTCATCTAAGGCTTTGTAGTTGATTGTGTAGGCATAATTATTGTTGTAGGTCAATGGAACCTCAACGGGAGTGCATCTGTTGCTCTCGATGCAAGTGAAAAAGCAGTTGTAAATTGGTGTGAGAATGACCACATTCTCTCCGGGTTTAGTTGTAGCTCTTATTACTGCGTCGATTGCCGGCACAACACCTGTTGTATATTCAATCCAGTCGCGGTTGATGCGCCAATTGTGGCGGCGGTCAAACCAGTTAATAATTGAGGTGAAGAACTCTTCGGGAACATTGGCATATCCAAAGACGCCATGCTCCAGGCGTTTTTTCAGTGCATCTATGATGCATGGTGCAGCTTTGAAGTCCATGTCGGCAATCCACATGGGGATAACGTCATTGCTAGGACAGTGGTCCCATTTTACAGAGTGAGTTCCTCGACGATCAACAATCTCGTCGAAGTTAAATTTCTCGTTGTTCATTGTTTTATGGTTAGTTTATGTTTTATGATGCAAAGTTAATAGTTTTATCCTTTTATTTCATAATTTTAGTAGTTTTTTTTCATCTATTATTATCGATAATTGTTAACAATATTGCTTTTCCTTATCCATCGTCCAGAACACAGCCTGATTAGGAAAATTGTGCCTCTCACGCAGAGTTCTATACACATGGCTATCCACACACCAATCAATCCCATTGATGACGCCAGAATAATTGCAAGTGTAATTCTTACAACCCACATGCTGCCAAAGTTCATGATGCTTGGGACAAGTGTGTCGCCGGCTCCTACCATTACTCCATATCCTACAAGAGAGACAGCGAAAAACGGCTCGGCCCATGCTTCGATGCGTAAGCACTGTGTACCAAGATCTACAATACCTTGTACTGGTGACATGAATGACATCATCAAGGGAGCAAAAACATACATCAGCACTCCAAAAACAGTCAAGATTGCTACTCCCATTCCCACTGTTGTCAAGGCAAATTGTTTCATCAAGTCCTTGCGTTGTGCACCGGCACTTTGGCCAACAAGAGTAGTGGCCGCTTCACCAATGCCAATTCCTGGCATATAGCACAGACTTTCGGCTGTGACTGCAAAGATATTGGCAGCTAGTGCCACACTTCCTAATGGTGCAACAATAGCTGTAGTTGCAATGTAGGCGCCACACATCATTACTTCTTGAAGGGCAACAGGACAGCTGATTTTGTAGACCCTCCTCAGGCACTCGTTTGTGGGTTTGAATCGACCTTTTGTTCCTTTCAGTCTCAAGTCTCTTGAGCGCACTAACAGAAAATATAACATGAGTAAACAGGTTATCACTTCGGCTAGTGCGGTACCAAAGGCAGCTCCCATCAGTCCCAACCCCATGCCGGGTATTGTTATTGTGTAGCCTGCCAATGAGATATCTCGAGTAGGGAATATGAGAATAAAGTTAAAGAGGACATCAAGTATACACATTAATATATTAAGCATGCCTGGTACCTTCATGTTACCACTGCTGCGGAGCATGCCTCCGGCAAGAAGTTCTATTTCCAGGAATGGCAGGAACAGTGATAATATGAGAAAATAGACTGATGCATTGTGGCAGATTGCTTCGTTGCCACCGAGCCAGTGTGGCAATTGCCAACTGATGGCAGCACCAATGGCCGCGAGGGCAAGACTGAATAGCGTGCATGTGACAAATGACTGCCTGAGCACACTGCGTGCGCCATCGCTGTTGCTTGCACCTAGAAGGTGGGCTACTTGCACTGTAAATCCCATTGCGACCGCTGTAAGTAATCCGCCGAACAGCCACATAGTAGTAGAAACAAGACCTATCGAAGCGCTATCGTCGGCACCAAGACTGCCCACCATCGACGCATCGATATATTGCATGATGATTGATGACAACTGTGCAAGTATTGCCGGCATGCTCAGTGTCAGTGTGAGCCATAGTTGTTGCTTTAGCGACATCTTGGCTCCAGTCTTAATCAGGTCAATAAGCTTATGGTCTTTTACAGTAGACATTAATTCTTGATGGCTTGTTCTGCAGTGCAAAAATAGGAAAAATAATTGAACCTAATAGGTCTTTATCCTAACGAATACTATTATTTAGTCAGTTTGTGCCAAAGCAGCATTGCATTTGTATTAAAGAAAAAGTCTCGCACCAAGAGAGGTGCGAGACTTTTTGTTAGTCATAATATTTGAGTGTTACTCAAAATTATTTTTGACGTTGGATAGTAACGGCACGGCCGAGAGGAGCACTCTGTGGTCCATAGTCAACCAAGTTGCCATTGTTAGTCTCAGTCTGGAGGCGACCACCGTCGATGCCCTTGTCCATCAGAGTGTTCTTCACACCGTTAACACGGTCGTGACGAAGCTTGATGTTGATCTCATCGTTACCAGTGTAGTTGTCGGCCCAACCAGTGAGAACGTAGTTGTCGTTCTCCTGCTTCATAACCTCAGAAACAGCGTTAACGATCTCCATTTGTACTGGAGTGATGTAAGACTTACCTCTTGGATAGTAGATAGTAGCCAGAGGAGCCTCGGTAGAAGCGGCTTGCACTACAGTAGGAGCTGGAGTGTTTTTCTTCTTCAGGCACTCGTTGAGTTGGTTCTCGAGATCGCGGATCTTAGCGTTAGCCTGAGCAAGCTTGTTGCGGAGAGCGTCGAGCTCAGCGCTGTTGTCCTTAACCTGTGGGCAGATGGGAACAACAGGTGCATTCCATTCGGTCTTGCCAAACTTGAAGGCGAAACCAAGGAGTGCGCTTGGATACTCAATCCAAGTCTTGCGGCCTGCGCCATCCACGTGCTCCTGAATCATGTCGAAACGGAGGTCGAGGAGGAGGTCAATGTGCTTGCCAAGAGCGAAGCTGTTGAGCAAACCAGCCTGGAGAGCGAAGTTACGATCGTGGTGACCGTCCTTGCCATTGTTGTAGCCTCCATACTTCCAGCTGCCAGAGCCATCGCGCTGATCTTTGTAGAAGTTCCAGCTAGTAGAAGCACCAGCATAGAGAGTAGCGTTGTAGAAACGACCTGGACGATAACCGCAAATCCAGTTGGTGAGGTTAAACAGAACGTCGCCTGTTACACCAATGCGGTTAAACTTCTGACCTGGATAGTTTACGCCATCCTTCATCTGGTCAGCCATGTCAGTGCGCAGACCAATAGCATTAGCTTGACCTGCAACGCCCTTCATCTGCTCAAAGTGACCGCCGATGCGAACACCCAGCAGTGGAGAGAACCACTTACCAATGAACAGGTTGGCCTTAGGAGCCATGAAACGCTTACCGAGTTTCATTTGAGCATCCTTGTAAGACATCATAACGCCTACACCGCCCTCAGCCTGAACGAACCAGTTGTCTTGCATACGGTTGAAGATGTAGCCCTGAGCGGGATCCTCAACGTACTGTACCTCCTGTGCGTTAACAACAGGGGCCAAGAAAAGAGCACATGCACATGCTAGTAATGTAATCTTTTTCATAGACTTACGTTTTTGTTAAATAAAAATTTTTATTTGTTAAACACTAAAATAAATTGTATACCTTATCAAAACATTGTGCAAA
>JAEEGL016962006.1_pt1 | contig 20152 bp, 23 predicted proteins | sample 9134231 | NCBI WGS metagenome assembly JAEEGL01 (sample SAMN16246548, study PRJNA631951) | gut metagenome | biome: gut microbiome; feature: rumen; material: fiber-attached | host: Bos | place: Iran: Karaj | collected 2018-10
CAATATTTCTCTTCCTATAACCTTTTCAATTTCCAAAAATTCCATTTACAGTGCTCCTTTCCGATTAAATATAGAATTCCTCTTTCCGCATCCGATTCATAGGCTCGGATTTGAAAAGAGGAATCTACATGATTTACACAAGGTGTTAGTGTTAGCTAACAAACATTATTCTATTACTGTTACTATCTTATGTCAATAACCACTAATGAGTATTTTTTTCATTTACACGATAAAACCGGTTTTGTCATGAAGCCTGTAATTCAACCATATGTGCATATGCCCCATTCATATCCATCAGAGTCCTATGATCACCTCGCTCTACTATTTCTCCATCAGATATAACAAGTATCTTATCAGCGTCTTTTATGGTTTTTAGTCTATGTGCGATAACAAGAAGAGTTTTGTCTTTACATAATTCTGAGATTGCTTCCTGGATGGCTCTTTCATTATCTGCATCCACGCTTGATGTTGCTTCGTCAAGTATAACGATAGGCGCATTCTTTAGGATACATCTGGCAATGGATATCCTCTGCTGTTCGCCGCCAGACAGAGATGCTCCGCCCTCTCCGATCATAGTATCAAAGCCTTCGGGAAGCTTCATGATAAAGTCATAGCACCTTGCCTTTTTTGCAGCTGTTTCAACTTCTTCGCGCGTGGCTCCGGGGCGACCAATAGCGATGTTATTAAATACAGTATCCTGAAACAGATAGACTCTTTGGAACACCATACTTATATTGTCCATAAGACTTCCCAGTGACACATCTTTAATATCCTCCCCACGTACAAGAATACGGCCGCTCTTAACATCCCAGAATCTTGCAAGAAGTGAGGCTATTGTCGACTTCCCCCCACCGGAAGGGCCTACAAGCGCGGCCATCTCGCCCTGTTTCACTTCGAAAGAAACGTTCTTAAGTACATCTTTATCAGTATAGGCGAAACTGACATTATCATACTTGATCTCTACAGGAGCAGATCCCGTATCAGTGATACTTCCCAGTTCTTTTTTTCCGTCATCCATTAATTCTTCTGCTGCAAATACTTCTTCTATCCGGTCAAGGCTGGCATTTGTGACAGTAAGTCTTGCCATCTGACTATAATAGCTCTTGATAGAAACAAACATATCAAAAAGAAATAATGCCATACCGACCATATATATATCCGAAATTGCTCCCGTGTTAAAAAGATAAGCACACATCGCAAGCACAAGAGCGGTCCCTATACCAAAGGTTAGGTAAAGCGCCCTCGACCAGGGGCAGTAAGCAACTTCAAAGTCTATGCTCGACCTGCAGCTCTTTTCAAATTCATCCGTCAGTCTCCTTGAATTTTCACCCAGCATATTGTATGACTTGATAATCCCTATTCCTTCTGCAAAATCAAGCACTTCTTCAGTCAGAGACTCGCTTGCTTCCTGCTTTATAATTGAATGTTTATCGGAAGTTTTAAGCATGAGATTTCCGACTATGATAAATGCCACAACGATCAGTAGGGATAAAAGACCAAGCCTTATATCCATTACAAACATCATTACAGTCATTATCCCCTGTGAAATAATAAAGGTCACAAGCTCGGATAATACGCCCATGCAGTTCTCCTCAATAAATACCATATCGGTAGCAAGAACCGAACTAATCTTTCCCATATTTCCTTCCGTAAAATAACCCATGGGAAGTTTTCTTAAATGATTACCAAGCCTTAGGCGCATATCCGCAAACACCATATACCCCGCTGCCGATTGAAGGACATTGGATAAATGCTCAAACAATGCCTGTAATATAATACTTAAAAGGACCGCAACTCCCAAGAATACGCACTTTGTCTTATCCATAATTCCCTGCATAAACCAGCTTATACAGAAAAAACACAAAACAAGCGGTGCCTTCATCATGAGCCCTTTAAGGAAGGCTGTTAAATATGAAGCACGGATCCGCCCCTTATATTTTCCTGTATTATTTATAAGTCTGTGCATTATCTTTATCATGAGATTACGCCTCCCTAACTTTCCAGGTGCTCGCAGAAACCGATGCTTCCCATATTTTTCTGTATTCGTCGCAGGTATCTACCAGTTTGTCGTGAGTATCGGCCGCGATACAATTGCCTTCCTTCATAACGCAGATCTTATCAGCATTCTTTATGGTAGAAAGTCTGTGGGCGATGACGAGTACGGTCTTTTCCTTTATTATTTCGTCCAGGGCAGCGTTCATCTTCTCCTCATTTTCGGGATCCATAAACGCTGTCGCTTCATCGAGCACTATGATCGGTGCATTTTTAAGTATCGCCCTTGCAAGTGAAATCCGCTGTCGTTCACCTCCCGAGAGTTGCTTGCCTCCCTCCCCTGCCTGCGTCTGTATTCCGTCAGGGAATCTTTGGAGGAATTCGTTGCACTGGGCTCTAGAAGCTGCATCAAGCACCTCTTCTCTTGAGGCCCCCGGCTTTCCTATAAGGATATTCTCATACAATGTTGTGTTGAACAGGAACTGCTCTTGTGAAACAAACGCCACCTGATCATTCAACGATTCAAGGGACATATCCGTGATGTTCTGCCCTCCTATGGTGATACTTCCCGAATCAAGATCATAGTAATGTACCAAAAGCTTTGCAAGGGTTGATTTTCCGCTTCCGGATTCCCCTACAAGTGCTGTTGTTGTTCCTTGTTTAAGTACAAGGTCCACGCCGTGTAGAACTTCTGCATCCTTGTAGCTAAAATGAACATCCTTGAATTCGACATTGAGATCAGTTCCTTTGAAACCCGAAGTCCCTTCTTTCAGTGGAGGATGTTCCATCATCTTCTCCAGCTCTGTTATCTTATAGTCAAGTTGCGGGAATTTTCCTGCAAAGTTAAGCGCTTTTAGCACTGACGGCCCCACAGCAAAAGACATACAGAATACAAGCACCATCTTATCAAGTGTGATAGTCCCGCCAAGTACCATCATGGATCCAAACGGAAGCATAAGGAGGACAAGGCAGGGCAGGACGCTGGAATATATTGCCATCCACGGCCAGCAGACCTTATACCAGTCGAGTGTAAAGTCGCGATAGTTTTTTACCACATCACCAAAACGCTTATAAGAGTCGCCATCTTTATTAAAAACTTTAACTACCTCCATGCCGTTTACATATTCGATGATCGTATTGTTCATATTCGCTGCGGATTCATAATAGGCATTCATCTTCTCCATTCCGGACTTCATCATCATGCCCATGGCAAACATTCCCACCACAAGTGGTACCAGCGATAAAAGCCCAAGCCTCCAATCGAATACAAACATAAGAACAATAATGATGGCGGGGATTGCGATATTTGCAATTCCCTCAGGAATAGCATGAGCCAGTAGGAGCTCAATCTGATCTATATCATCGGTAAACACCTTCTTTATACGTCCCGAACCAAGCTCTGTTATAGTCCCCAGTGGTTGCTTCTCTAGCTTTCCCTGCAGAGAGATCCGCAGGTTCTTAAGTGTGTTATATGCACTGATATGCGAAAACTCCAGCCCTTGTACATAAGTTACGGAAAAGAGGATCTCACATATGGCAACCGCCACAACTCTTAGCAAAATATATGAAGCATCGATATGCTCACTTCGCGTAAGAGGGGCTATTATCTGATACATAAAAAAATATGGTGCAATACTTGCAATGATGCCTATGGACATCATTATCACTGCCCATATGGTATACTTTTTGTATTTTCCTATATAAGGAGCCACCTTTTTAAACATTACTCTCTCCTCTTTTACAAAAAATGTAACCTTAGTCTCACTTATTTCTTTGCGATTACCATGATCCAGGGTTTACTATTGTGATGATCCGATTTAACTTTGGAAAAGCCTGCGCTCTTAAGAGCAGCCTCTATTTCTTTGATCGTATGACACTTCATCCCTTCAATGATCTTTTCAAACTTAAGACTTGTTTCGTCGGTTCCGTCAGATTCATTGACTATCATGAAAACGCCTCCGGGTTTAAGGACTTTTGCAACCTGAGCAAAACATTTTTCAAGTCCCGGCCAAAAATAGATCGTTTCAAAAGCCGTTGCCAGATCAAACTTTTCTTCAGGCAGTGTGAGTGCTGAAACATCGCCCTGCTGTACCTTGCAGCGACCGCTTTTTATCGCTTCGGTGTTGTATTCAGCTGCTTTTCTGACTGAAACTTCAGAGTAGTCTATGGCGGTGACCTTTGCGCTCGGATATTTATTCAAGAGTTCTCCGGCATTTCTTCCCCCTCCGCATCCGATTTCTAGTATTTCTTTGGGCGCAATGGTGGTAAGGTGTGACATACCCCAGTCAGCCATCTTGGCATGCCCGCCATTCATTCCGTTCACCATCATCTTTCCAAGAAACCCCTCCGGTTTTCTCGTTTGGCTAACAAAGTTTTTATAAAGTCCCATTTTAAGCATCCTCCTTTTGTGTTCCAATTCTTTTAGCAGTCTTCAACGCAATTACTGATATGCTTGATCATATCTACTCTCTCGACCAGTCCGACATCTTCCAGAGCCTTGATCATACGATACACCGTAGCCACGCCGACCGAGGGATCTTTGCTTCTCACGATGCAGCAGATATCCTTACAGCTGGCTCCGTCATTATCAGCAATTACATCAGCAATAAGCATTCGCTGCCTGGTAATTCTCATGCCACTTTCTCTTATGGCTTTTTCTATCTGCTCCCTGTTCATCCTTCTCCCCTTATTAGTTAGGCATTCCTAACGCAGTGCCAAAAGAAAAACCCGCAATACCGGGTCTTTCTAATAGATATAAATTATCGTGAGAACTATTATCAATCGCATTAGATGTTAGCATAACCTAACTATTTTTTCAATAGCTCGCGGGATTTTATTTCCCTAGTTTTCCTTAAGACCAGAATCCTTCTTAAGGTTTGTCATGCTGTGTAACCCCAAGGCTATTGTAGAACCATTGTGGAGCATTGCGCCCGTAGCAGGCGCTATGGTCCCCAATAAGCCAAGCCCTATAAGTCCCAGATTAAACCCAACAACAAAACGATAGTTGAAGTTGATCCTCTTCATAAGGAGCTCACTAAGCTCTTTTAAAGTGATGAGTTTGTATAAATCATCCTCCGATATCATAACATCAGCGATCTGGCGGGCGAGTTGTGCGCCTTCGCTGATCGCAATTCCGCAGTCTGCTTCTGAGAGCGCGGGGGAATCATTTATACCATCACCTATCATTACAACGGTATGTCCCTTTTCCTTCTCACGCTTGACAAATCCGGCTTTTTCTTCCGGAAGGACCTCAGCATAATAGGCGTCAACACCGACCTTTTTAGCAACTCTTTTAGCGATATGCTTTGAATCACCGGTCATCATTACGATGTTATTAAAGCCTGCTTCATGAAGCTTTTTGACAACATCCGGCGCTTCAGGTCTTAGCGGATCCTCCAGGCATATAACTGCTGACAGTTTGCCGCCAATAGCCAGAAACAGCCTTGAATACCGCTTGGAAATACTATCCAGCTTATCCTGCTCGTCTTCCGGAATCACGCACTGCTCGTCTTCCATAACAAAATGCCAGCTTCCGATAACTACCCTCTGCCCATCTATATCAGAAGCAATTCCATGCGCAACTACATATTCAACCTTGCTGTGCATTTCATTATGCTCAAGCCCTTTATTAGCGGCTTCTGCAACAACAGCATTGGCGATTGAATGCGGATAGTGTTCTTCGAGGCAGGCTGCGATGCGCAGCATTTCGTCCTTATCATTTCCCGAAAATGCTACAACATCCACGACTTTTGGGGTGGCCATGGTAAGTGTACCTGTCTTGTCAAAAACTATGGTATCTGCATCTGCAACAGCTTCAAGGAATTTACCTCCCTTTACCGTAAGATGGTTGTCCTGGCATTCACGCATGGCAGACAACACGGTCACCGGCATTGAAAGCTTAAGTGCACATGAAAAGTCCACCATAAGTACAGACAAAGCTTTTGTCACGTTTTTGGTTAACAGATATGCAAGGATAGTTCCCCCGAGAGTATATGGAACCAGTCTGTCCGCAAGATGCTCCGCTCTAGATTCAACGCCGGACTTCAGGCTCTCAGACTCTTCTATCATTCGTATGATCTTCTCGTATCTGGTTGCTCCTGATGCCTTCTGGACTTTAAGAACGATATCCCCTTCTTCAATCACAGTTCCGGCGTAGACATAAGCACCCTCTTTCTTTTCTACAGGGATTCCTTCTCCGGTGAGTGTCGACTGATTGATCAGAGCTTCTCCTGAGACAACTGTTCCATCGAGAGGGATAACACTTCCGACTCTCACAGATATCTCATCTCCCGGAGCAATCTGATTGATGGGTACCTGTACCTCAACGCCGTCTTTCTTTAGCCAGACCTTATCTGCTTTAAGCGCCATACTTCTGGCCAGGTCGTCCACTGACTTTTTATGAGTCCATTCCTCAAGAAGATCACCCACCCCCAGCAGGAACATAACTGATGAAGCTGTTTGATAATCCCCGGTCAAAAGAGATACCGTTATAGCCGTGGCATCAAGAACCGACACCTCAAGTTTTTTGTGTTTAAAAAGGCTTACCAGTCCTTTAAAAATAAACTTTGTGGCCAGGATCCAGGCTTTTATCCTGCGTATCGGTGAGGGCAAAAAGAATCTGCAACCATAGTGAAGAATGACCCGGGTAATGAGCTTTTCTTTATAAGAGGACATAAGTTCCCTGCCGGTGTTCTCCGGAACAAGCGCTTTAACCTCTTCCGAGTCGGGATCAAAGCAGCATATTTTGGAAAGAAGTTCCTCTCTGTTGCCGTTAAATTCAACTACCGCATCAGCACTTCTCTCGTAGACGGTAGCACTTTCTACACCACCAAGAGAAAGCAGATAGTACTGTAACCTATCTGCTTCTTCAAAGGAAAAACGTCTTTTTGGCATGGAAAAGCGGATACGCCCGCGTATCTCATGTTTAATGACAATTCTCATATTCGATTATTCTCCAACTACAGCTTCGTCTTCCTTTGCTTTGCGTTCAGCGTTGATCTCTTTTGCCTCTGCGAGGATATCATCGCAGTTCACCTGAACCTTATTTGCGGTATCCATTACACACTCTTTTGCCCTAAGAACAGCCGCTGTAGTATGTGTATAGCACTTCTTTGCGTCTTTACTCGAAAGTACCTTTATACCTGCTGTTCCGAAAAGGACTCCGCCCAAAAACCATACACAATGATGCCAGTTTTTCATGATAATCATCTCCTGTTCATATTCTATTTAATAATAAATGCAGAAACTTCACACATCTGCGTACTACTTTAGATTATCACAATTTGATAAGTCCTAAAATACGTGCAGTTGATAACTTTTCTCAAAAACGGCTTGTTTTATCAAGGATCATAGACAGAAAAAAGGCACCGCTATGGTGCCTTTTCTCGGGGAGTAAAATGAAAATGTTTTCTTAAGCTGCTATTGTATCTCCCTGCGAAAGGGAGGATATCAGCATTATAATCCCTGCAACAATGAGAAGCGGGAGCGCCAGCTGCACCAGACCGCCAATAACAAACCCGATGAGAATGAGGGGCCAAAAAACTATTGTAAGAAGGACTTTCAAGAGCCCCCACGAAAATCGGAAAGCAAGATCGATGCCTTTGAACATAAAACCGAGCATAAAAATAATGAATAAAACTGTTAACATAGCGTGCCTCCTTGGTGCTTTATTTGATTGCTGAGGATATTATATGTCTCGTCCGCCGGGGATTACATATCCAAATGGACAAAATAAGAGGCCGTATTTCCCCATTATGGCAAAACTGCTGTAGAACCTCTTATTGTCTGTCTTTTCAGTGCCGGAAAAAGATGATATGATAATATGAAAGAGCGATCAAAGCAACACAAAATGGAGTAGATCCGTATGGCTAATATTATTGATTATGTTAAGTGGAAGGGCGATGCTTCTTTTGCTGATAGGCCTTTCAATATAGTCGATAATCTGGTTTTTTCCGAATTGAGTTATTTGGAATTGCCGGATACCCTTTTTTCCGAAGAACCTTTAACCATCAGAAAGGTATGGGAAAAACTGGGTGAAAATGCGAAATTCAGATTGGTTACGTCATCAAATGATGAAATAGAGTTGTTGAAGGCCTGTGCACTGTCTGAAAGGTTTTCTTGTGTATCGATTTCAGATTATGAGGATAGCTGTAGTGATCTTCAGGAAACGCAATTTGCAGCTATGACATTCCATCTGTCTTTGGAAGAGGCGTTTATTGCTTTTAGAGGTACGGATGACACGATACTGGGTTGGAAAGAAGACTTTATGCTATGCTACTGTAAGGTTCCTGCGCAGGAAAGAGCCTTACAGTATATTGAGAAGATGATAGCTGGCGGTAAAAGGTATTATGTAGGTGGCCATTCAAAGGGTGCTAACCTTGCACTGTTCGGGGCAGCATATCTTCGGAACAACAAGGATAGTTTGATCAAGGTGTATCTGAATGATGGACCCGGATTTTGTAATGATGTTTTAGATTCAAACAGGATCAGTCTGATAGATGACAAAAGTGTGCGGATCACCCCTGAGTATTGCGTTGTTGGGGCTATTTTTCAGCCTGAAATAACAGAAGAATATATCGTTAAAAGTTCAGCGCCTCAGATCCTGCAGCATGACCTTCTTAGTTGGAAGACTACGCCGGAGGGACTTGACCTTGCGGAGGGACATGATACTGTCAGTGTTGAGGTTAATTCACTGTTTGACACCTTCATCGGCAAGATGGATGATCTTGAGAACAGACAGGCATTTGTAGATTCCATTTTTGATACAATGACCCAAAATGGCGCAAAAACAATCACGGACTTTTTGAATGAGGGCCCGGATGCATTTGAAAACCTCATTATAACTGTTGCCGGTGATAATATGGGCGGAAGGCATCCTTTAAAAAGTGTAAAGGAAAATATAGCCTCTGAAGTAAATAACTCATTTCGGGGAAGGTTTATTCCTAAAAATGAAAAGACGAAAACTATTTTAAAAATAGTTGCTATGATCCTGGGCGCTATTATGTGTTTTTTGGTTCCCAACAGTCTGATCCAGACTGTATATGCGCTGGGCATTTTCATTATTGTAGCATACCAGGTTTCCCGGACGGTCTATTACTTATATAAGGCAAAGTGGGACATTGGAAAAGAAAAGCTGAGAGTAAATATAAGCATAGTCCTAATGGTATCCTATGTGGTCCTGATTCTTAAAGACAAGGCTCTTTTACTTGTTTCAAGTATAATGTTCGGCATTTTCTTTTTTATCTGTTCATTTCAATGCCTGGCAAAATACAAAGCATGTGAGGAAAAGTCAAAAAAAGCAAGATATTTATTTGAAATGATAATGACTGCTTTGAACGGGGGTTATCTGCTTTTTGCGCCATCTGTTGAGTTGGGATGGTATATGATTTCCCTGGGGATGTTTATGCTGATCGACGCAGTGTTTGAAATAATAGGGTTGATTGTTGATAAAACTGCATCCTACACCTCATAATCCAGGCAGCTTCGGATCTTGGTATAAGGTCTGACCTTGCCGTCTGCCACTGCCACATGTGCCGGGTGTACAGCATACGCCTTAAGCGCCGCTTCGTCTTCAAACAAGGAATCAAGCATCAGATCAGCATTTGAACTCTCGAGACCATTGATATTGACCGTGATCTCTACCAGACCGGGAATCTGCCCCTTTAGCCCCTCAAGACCCGCCTTGATCCCCTTCTTAACATTTTCCTTTTCTTCAGCTGAAAGCTCATCCTTCAGCGTCCATAAGATAACGTGCTTTACCATATCATATGTTCCTTTCCATTAAACTTGAAGTTGTAGTTCTTATCATTTCCAGTTCTTCCGGCGCAATGCAATTATCAAAAGTATGCGCTGATACTCCTTTTATGCAGTCCTCAAGATCCATCCAGCGAACACTATCTACCTCTTCCTCCTGAAGAGTAAGATCGCCTTCATCAATATCCTTCCAAAGTATGAAAACTTTGGTAAACTGTCTGTCGTGGAACTCCTCTCCAAAGAAGACATCATCCCATACAATATGTCTTTCGCCGCAAAGTATGAGTTCAGACTCATCAGCCGTAATTCCAAGTTCTTCATTAAGCTCCCTTATGGCTGATTCTTTAAAATCCTGTCCTGCCTGAATGTGTCCTGCACTTGAGATATCATAGCATCCCGGGAATGTTTTGATCATTGCTCTCTTTTGAAGAAGAATATCAACGCCGGCTTCAGTTTTTCTAACGATCCAAACATGTGCCGTCCTATGTCTGATCCCGTATTTATGAGCATATGACCTTTCGACGGTTTCCCCAGTAGGATTACCGTTCTCGTCAACTATATCAAGATATTCCATTTTCTACACACTCTACCTCTATATTAGATTCTATCGATATATGAGCCAATCCGATCACCGATAAAGGTATGATCAAGATTACGACAATACTATAATAACACAAAAACATCCGCTGCCCAACATACCTCCACTTCGCCTACGCAATAGAAAAAAGAGTCGTGGACAATACCGTAAAACGGTACTCCTCCCGGAACGGATGATTATCAATTATCTCACATATGAACTTGTATTACCACTATTTTCGCGGATCATTTCAAAAATGAAAAAAGGCACCGCTTGGGTGCCAGTTTTCGGGGAGTAAAATGAAATTGAAACTATCTATATTATGTTCAAAGGAGCGAGAAAGGGGAGGGAGAAATCGCTTCCTTTGATGATGTTATCATATCAGGCGTTTGTGTTTATTTTGTGTCCATCCGGGTAAAAGTCTGTGAATCTTAGGCTAAAAATGCAGCCCATTTCCGTTAATTCACCATTGTGTAGTTTCTGCCGTTATGATATATTCTTTCAGGCAAGGAAAAGCTTGATTTCGTTCGCTACACTCTGATCATGTACGACAACGACGGAAATGTTCTTGGTGATGAGCAACATCATTTTACAAAGATGAACGGTATGGAAGTAAACATACTGCCTGATCAGAGCATTGATCACGAATTTGTTTTAAATATTGACGGCAAAAAGGTTTCAATTGAAAAATACGAATTGTATTTAGATTACGCTATTTACTACTAAACATTATTAAAAAAAGGCGGAGCCGTATAAGCTCTGCCTTATCTTATTTCAAAAACACCTATTGTCCAACTCCGTTTAAATTATCTTCCCATCAAGATGGTCGCACTCATGCTGAATGATCTGCGCGATCTCACCCGTAAACTCTTTGGTAAACTTCTCAAAGTCAGTGTTCTCAAACTGAACCTCGATCTTATTATACCGGGTGACTTTTCTTACTCCGGTAAGAGAAAGGCAGCCTTCCTCCGTATCGTAGGGTTCCTCTTTTCTTGTGATCCTGGGATTTAGCATGACCATACTTACCGGGCCGACAGCAACGATTATCATGTTCTTATGATATCCGATCATGTTTGCTGCCATGCCTACACATCTGGATCTGTTAGCACTAAGGGTATCACGAAGATCATCTGCGATTGAAAGATCCTCGGATGTTACCGGTTTTGATCTTACTTTAAGGAACTTCTCGTCCCGAACAATTTCACGTACCACTACTTTATAACCTCAAACAGTGCTATTCCATGTTTCCGTTCAAATGCACGACCAATGGATCATGTTTTACATGTGGAAGAAAAACATCAAATAACTCCTTTGTCCTCAATTTCAGGCTGGATGTGTTGATGCAGGGGTGACATCCAAAAAACTCGCCCTCCATTATGTCCTCATCAACAAGGAGTTGCACCACATTCTCGCTATCATTCATAAGGCCCATAACGCTTACTGATCCGGGCGTTATATCAAGATACTTTTCCATGTCCTCGGCTGATGCAAATGACAGACGCTGTATGCCGTGCTGACCGGACAGTTCCTTTGTTTTAAAGCCCTTATCTCCGGGCATCATAAGAAGATAGAATTTTGTCTTTTTTCTGTTGCAAAGAAAAAGATTCTTGCAGATCGTCGCATCAAGCACTTTATCTATTTCATTGCAGATTTCCATTGTATCCGCAGGATCATGATCTACCCGCTGGTACCACATGGCCAGTTTATCCAGAAGGTCATAAACCCGAGCCTCTTTTTCAAGACGTCCGGTCATATCCTTCGGTCTTCCGTCTAATAATTGCATCTTATCCTATTACCTCATACAGCATCAAATATATCAGAGCGCCTTGGCAAATTCCCTTACTTCGCTAAGCTTTGCGTCAGACTTGTTTTCATCTCCATGAGCAGTGATTATGCCGGCATCTTCAACACCCACATATCCCATGTATGCCTTATACTGCGCTATCGCAGCATCATAAACGCCATCCGAACCGGATGACAGAAGAAGCGCTGCCTTTTTGGCCTTAAGAGGTTTTCCAATGCAGTATACTCTTTGGATGGCTGCTTCCATATGTGTAGTCATTGTAAAGTAATAGATCGGAGATGCGAAAACTATCATGTCAGCTTCCTTATACGCCGGCAGGATCTTTTCAAAATCATCCTTCTGGACGCAGCTGCCCTCTCCCTGGGTATGACAATACTCACAGCCAAGGCATCCGGAAATCTTCATCCTGCCTACATGATACACCTCAACCTCGTGTCCTGCATTTTCCGCTCCTTCGCAAAAAGCCTCCACTAATGCATTTGTGTTTTCTTTTCTTGGACTTCCGTTAAATACTGCGATCTTCATATGCTTCCTCCTGTTTAAACCATAACGCTGACAATATATTCTGCATCTTCCGGAATCTTGATACCGGGATCATCGATCTTTACACTTGCTTTTTTGCCATTTTCTTCAAGTCCCATGATAAAGTGGCAAAGACCTATACCTACATCTACCTTCTGAAGGTCGCCTGTTGCTTCATTTTCATATCCGCGATCTTTTTTCTCATAAAAATGCCACATGCCGTCTTTTGTGATGATCCTCCAGGGCTGCTTGTTTACAGCGGAAGGAGCCCATCTTACCATCTCAAGGATAAGGGACATGTCCTCATCCGGTACCAGAGGCGTTCCCCATGCCTTATCAAAGAAAAGCTCTTCTTGCGGCTTGCGGGAATCAGCGCCTACGCCCTTTCGCATCATGGTTTCTTTTAAGGATTTCTTTTTGGCGGGATATCCAAGAGGACTTACACAGGGCATCATCTCTCCGGGGTTAACCTCTGCTGCTTTTTCAAACACATCCCGCTTCATGGTACCGCCGATCCAAACGGTTCCGATCCCAAGTTCACAGGCATGGAGTACGAGTTTTTCAAAGGAATAACCAAAGGCTACGTCCGCATAAGGTTTCTTTTCTACTTTGCCGGCTACATACAGTTTTTCGCCGGAAAGGACAGGACTTGAAAGTCCCTTCTCTTTTGCATCTAGGATAACAAACTCTACCGGTATGTCAAAGGGGTTTGTTATATCTTTTATATACTCCTTAAGATCTTTTGTGTGCGCATCGTTTAGAGGGTTGTCGTCAAAAGTGCGCACGCTTCTTCTTTTTTTTATGGTGTCAAATAAAGCGCTCATTGTCTGTCCCTTTCATATTGCCATAAGTCTTTCAACGTCATCTTTGCGTTCGTATAATGTGCACCCTCCGGGATGATCTTCTAAGAGATAACCGCCATCACGTAATTCTCTAAATAAGCGTGAATTCATTGCTTCTTTCAGAGAAGTTTTGCTTACATTGATGTCCGAATACGGAGAAAAAGGGCACGGCTCCGCACCGCCATGGGAATTGATGTGGAAAAAGCCTCTTCCTGCGGCAACACAGCCTCCTGAGCTTTTCTCATCTCCGGGAAAGGAGATATAAACCATCTCAGAATGATCTTTACGAAGCCTTGCTATCTCACTCTTAAGGTAATCTCTTTCAACATCTCCCGGAGCCAACTCCCGGCTGTCATCGGTAACCGGAACAAACTCGACAAATATTACTGCTTTGCACCCACGAGCAGAAAGCTTATTTAAAAAGTCTTCTGAAGTTACTTCGCGAATGTTTTGAGTAGTTACTGTTACGGATGCGCCGAATATCAAGCCTCTTCTGTTAAGCTCGTCCATGGAACCCATCAGCTTATCGTAAACGCCGGTTCCGCGTCTTTTGTCTGTTGTTTCTTTTTCGCCTTCTATACTCATGATGGGTATGATGTTTCTGCAACGGTCCAGAAGTCCGAAATAGTACTCATCCATATATGTTCCGTTTGTAAATACCGGGAAAAGGATGTTTTTCTGCTCTCCTGCCGATTCCATAACATCTTTTCGCAGCATAGGCTCGCCGCCGGCCAAAAGGATGAAACTTATTCCCAGATCATTCGCTTCTGAAAATATCTTGGCCCACTGCTCACCGGAAAGCTGCCTAACCGGTTCTCCATCAACAGTCGCATGATTACATCTTGAGTAGCAACCGGCGCAGTGAAGATTACATTGACTGGTTATGCTTGCAATTAAAAACGGGGGAATGTGTTCTCCCCTATCCTCAGCAATTCTTCTTTTTTTGGAGGCTGATCGGCTCGCCATGGCAAAACCTGCCATAAATGCACTTTCCTTCGGGTTTTTTAAAGTGGCCTTGATGGATTCTGAAACAACTCTCTCAACGCCTTTTGTCATATATTCTTGAATATCAAATTGTTCCATGACTGCTCCTTATGCATTACATATATCTTTTGCGATATTATATTTGACAAAATATAAATTGTCAAGAGTCAAAATGAGAACATGAAAGGTGTTTATCATGAATTAATGATCTGCAACCGATCCGTTTCCACGTGGCACTTAAGAAACAGTACTTCAACGCCGGCATCTTTAGCATCATTTAGCGCTATGCCGAACTCCGGATGGGTATCTATATTGGCTCGAACCTCCGTTATACCATCCATTTGGATCACAAAAGCCAGAATGGCATGGTATCCCATCTGCTTTGCCCCTATCAGTTCTCGGATATGTTTTACGCCACGCTCCGTTGGCGCATCGGGAAAGTATCCTATGCCATTTTTCTCCAAAGTGCATCCTTTTACTTCCATAAGATACTCTTCGGTTCCTTTTCTCATAAAGAAGTCGATACGGGAATTACCATAGGTATACTCAGGTATCACTTCATCATAATCCTGTAACTCAAGCCACTCTTTAGCCACCTTGTTTGGAGCCTGGCTGTCGATATTAATTAGAAGCCCATTGTCTTTTTTAACGGTTACAAGATCATATGTAGTTTTTCTATCCGGCGTTCCCGGTGCATTTAACCATACCTCGCAGCCCGGAATAAGAAGTTCCTTGCACCTGCCTGTATTCTTCACATGCACCGTTTCTTTATGTCCGTTGATATCAACTTCAGCAATAAAGCGATTCGGCCGCTTAAGAAAAACGGCCGGGGTAATATTGTTATAGGTCACTTGATCGTCTCCTTTGTATATCCTTTAGGATCCTATTCGAGGTTCATCTTTTTGAATTTTTTATTCGCCTTTGACCATTTGGATATTTCTTTTTTCAAGGCGTAGTTTCTCGTATTCTCTGCGCCAAGACTTTTATACAACTCGAATCTTTCTTTGGTAAGCGTTCCGCTTTCAATGGCAGCTTTTACAGCACAACCGGGTTCTGTATCATGCTTGCAGTCGCTGAACTTACACATACTTTCAAGCTCAACGATATCTGAAAAAGTCTCGTCGATGCCGGACTCGGTATAAGCCATTCCGACTTCACGCATACCGGGAGTATCTATAAGACTAACGCCATTTGAAAGCTCTATAAGCTGCCTGTGTGTGGTCGTATGCCTTCCTTTGTCATCATCCTCTCTTATTGCGGATGTTTTCATTGCTTCCTCGCCTACCAGCTTATTTATCAGTGTGGATTTTCCTGCTCCGGATGAACCCATAAGACAAATCGTAGTGCCCGGTATCATATACTCGTCCAACTCTTCAAGTCCGATATCGTACACTGCAGATATCGCATGTACCCTGACCTTGTCAGCGATTCTCTCCGCTTCCCTTATATATCTTCCCACATTGTTGCAGAGGTCAGATTTAGTAAGGATTACAACAGGAACAGCGCCTCCCTGAAGAGCTATGCTGGCGTATCTGGCTATGCGATTATAGTTATAATCTTCGTTTAGAGAAGTTACTATAAAGCAGTAATCCACATTGGCAACCATATACTGCATGACGCCCGTCTTTGCCTGATCGGGCCGCTGTAAAAAGCTTGATCTCTCACAAACAGAAAGAATCGTTGAATCCCCCTGTCTGTTGTACAAAAACGTAACGTAGTCGCCCACTACGGGAAGTTTGTCCGGAGTCTTATCGTAAAAACTTCCTTTTAGTTTTGCGGTAATCTCCGTTTCCCAAAAACGTATCTTAAAGCTATTTTTTCTAACTTCCGATATCCTTCCGAGCTTTTCGGCGTGGAGCCACTGGCAGGATAATTTGAGCGGCTTGGAATACGGGAACTCCTTTGTAAACGCAGCGATCTCATCTTCGTCGTCACACTCCATAAATATGGGGGATTCATAGAAAAGCCCATGGATGTTTTTAAATTCATCACAAAGTGGATATGCCATAAAAGGATCCACATTTCCAAGTTCAGGATGCTTAATACCGAAATGATCACAAGTCATAAAACCATGCTTTGGATAATATTCCGGCTCTCCAAGGATTATGATCCCTTTATACCCAGCCTCAGCCGCCAAAGACATGGTTTCCTTTAAAAGCCTTGCTCCGATGCCCATACCAAAGCATGTAGGCTCAACTGCCAGCGGTCCGAATGTGAGGACCTCATGCTCGGTTTCCCCGTCAACAACACGAGCGATTGAGTAAAAAATCGCTCCAACGATCCTGCCGTCAAGTTCAGCCACACGGCTTAGTTCCGGCAGGTATTCCTTTGCACTTCGCAGCTTATGCACAAGAAGGTGCTCATTGCATCCCGGACCGTGAAGGTTCCAAAAAGCTCGCATGGTCATAAGTTCTGTGGCAAAGAAATCTTCCTTTGTTTCTTTTCTGATAACTATATTATTCAATTCTATTGTCTCCTTTTTCTGATAATAACTCAATATCTGATAGTATGGAGACCTCTTAATGCCGGAAACTGCCGAAATGGGCAAAAGAAAACCGCGGCAAAAACACCACGGTCATAAAATACTACTATATTGTCCTATAGAAATCCTACAGAGCATAAACCGAGGTCATCATACTATATTCACTTACAATCTGCATTTTTACAGCACTCATCATGATTACCTCGCTTTCTTTAGAATTTATAGGATAGAATATAACAGAAGTATATGACAATGTCAATGAAAATGTTTACTTTGCTTGTGCTTTCGTGGTATATTAGGTAGGTTAAATATGGATCAAAATGGGGGTCGTGTAATGTATTATGCAAGTTTTGGAATACTCGCAGTACTCCTTCATATTATAATAAATCAAAGAATCTTAAGAGATCACATAGACAAGACCACACAGGCATCTTATTACAGGTACAGACAGTTCCTGATCTCAATACTCGTTTTTTATATCTCAGATCTGCTATGGGGCTTTCTGGCAGAAGCAAAGATTCGCATACTTATTTATGCTGATACCTGGCTGTTTTTTGCGACCATGGCCCTGTCGGTTTTGCTATGGACAAGGTTTGTGGTTGCATTTCTTGATGAAAGAGGCGTCCGTTCCGCCAGCTTCATGGGCGCAGGCTGAGTGATTTTTGGATTTTTTTAATGATCCTTTAAATGCAATAGCGCAGGTGAGATATGACAGTAACCTGTGGGATTTTTGTCCAGATACTTCTGATGATACTCCTCTGCGTCGTAAAAGCTTTCGAGAGGTATCAATTCCACAGCCAGCTTCTGTCCCAGTTCCTGCTGCTTCGCATCATATACTTTTTTAATTTCGGGGACAAGAGCTTCATCTGTGTAATAAATTCCTGTGCGATACTGTATCCCGGTATCCTCCCCCTGCTTGTTTATACTAAGGGGGTCTATGATCATAAAGAAGTATTCTACAAGCTGAGCCGTACTGATTACAAAATCTTCATACAATATCTTAACCGTCTCCGCATGGCCGCTGTCATTGCAGACCTGCTCGTATGTGGGATCTTCCGACTTACCATTGGCATAACCAACCTCTGTACTTATAATCCCGTCAAATTGATCGAAGAACTTTTGCGTTCCCCAAAAACATCCTCCTGCAAGATACAGTTCTCTTTTCATAAATGCTCCTTTGTTTACGATAAATGCTTATACATTCGGTTTCCTATCATCTGTATCACCTGAACAAAAACGATCAGGATAATAGAGCATGTAACCAGATAATCCGTTTTATACTGCTGATATCCAAATCGGATAGCTATGTCACCGATACCGCCACCACCGACTGTACCAGCCATGGCTGAGTAGCCTATCAGTGATATTATAAGAAGGACTACGCCGTTGAGCATGCGGGGAATGGATTCTTTTACATAAACCCGCAGCAGTATTTGAAGATTTGACGCACCGAAAGATCTGGCGGCTTCTATGACACCGCGATCCGTTTCTCTAAGGCTGCTTTCAAAGATCCTGGCGATAAATGGAATCGCCGATATTGTAAGAGGTACGATAGATGCTGTTGTTCCGATAGATTTCCCGACAACGATCCGGGTAAAAGGTATGAGGATCACCAAAAGAATGATAAAAGGGAAACTTCGAAACACATTGACTATAAAGCTCAGGACCTCATAGACCGCCTTAACCGGATGTAATCCGTCAGGAGCAGTAAGTGTCAGTATGACTGCGGGGATAAAGCCGAGGATAACGGAAAAAAACGTTGACCAGAATACCATATAAAGAGTCTGCCCCAGTGCATCCAGGATAATACTGGTCATACTTGTTGTAGATACGATTCCCATTGCTAGACCACCTCCCATGCCACGTTTTTATCGTCAAGAAAGCTACATACCCTATCCTTGTCTGTTTCCTTTACATTTATCACAAGGCTTCCGTATACGTTTTCCCGGAAGTCTTCAAGCTTCGCCCAACAAATGGAAAAATCGCTATCAAGCGACCTTGCCATCTGAGTGACAACAGGCTCCTCCGATCCCTCTCCGGAAAAGAAAAGCTGGATATTAACACCCTCCGTCGGCAAGAGTTCACTTTCTTCGCGGAGAAATGTCTTGATCTCGGTCCTCTCCGGCTTCACAAATAGATCTTCCGGCTTTCCCTCTGCAAGAACACCGCCGTCACTTAAGAAGGCCACTCTCTGGCATATCTGCTTTACAACTTCCATTTGATGCGTAACAATTATCACCGTAATACCAAGTTCCCGGTTAATCTTTTGTAATAGAGAAAGGATCTCTTTTGTTATCTCCGGATCAAGCGCACTTGTTGCTTCGTCGCAGAGCAAAAACATGGGGTCAAGAACCAGTGCTCGGGCGATGGCTACCCGCTGCTTCTGCCCCCCTGAAAGCTCTCTCGGTTTTGCGTGCACTTTATCCTCAAGACCTACCAGCCTGATAAGATCAAGGATCTTTTTTTGACTTTCCGGCGATTTGGTCTTTCTTCCCCAAAACTTCATAGGAAGTGCGATATTGTCATAGACATCAAGTCTTTCAAGCAGATTAAAACCTTGAAAGATCATTCCCATCTGCTTTTGAAGGTTCTTAAGCGCCTTTTTGTCCTTTGCGGAAACAGTTGTGCCGTTGATCTCTATGGTTCCGGAATCATAAGTCTCAAGGCCATTGATGCATCTTAACAAAGTAGACTTTCCTGCCCCGCTCTGCCCTATGATCCCATATATTTCACTGTCTTCTATCTCAAGGGAAATACCCTTCAGAACCTCCAGGTTCTGAAAGGATTTCCTTACATTACTGATCTTTATCATGTCGCTTTACTGAGGATCTATAAAAGATGTGATAACGGATCCCTTATATGTGTTTTCAATGTACTGCTTTACGGTGTCAGACTGGATTGCCTTTATAAGTGCCTTGGTCTTCTCTGTCTCCTCATCTCCCTGTCTTACAACGATAAAGTTTGTTCTTCTAACAGATGTCTCGTCATCAAACTCCTCGATATCAAGAGCGGGATACTTTGAAGGAAGATCCGCACCAAGTGCATAGTTTCCATTAATGGTTGCGGCATCAAGATCCGGAAGGGTAAGGGGAAGACTTGAAGCCTCAAGAGTAGTGATTTTATAACCGTGAGGATTTGCTTCCTTATCATCTGAAAGAGACTCAGCTGTCACATTATCATCTGTACCGTATCCGCCA
>JAEEGL012677106.1_pt1 | contig 20151 bp, 17 predicted proteins | sample 9134231 | NCBI WGS metagenome assembly JAEEGL01 (sample SAMN16246548, study PRJNA631951) | gut metagenome | biome: gut microbiome; feature: rumen; material: fiber-attached | host: Bos | place: Iran: Karaj | collected 2018-10
ACATACTTCATGGCCTTGTCATCAGCACCTTTTCCATCCATGCGCTGCATAGCACTCAGGATCTGAGCCGTAGCCAGTACCAATGAACCTTTGGCAATCTCTGAAGGCTGGAACGTGAAGCCCACCACTTTGATCACGCGGTTGGCACCGTTGATGCTCTCACCGCCAACCAGCACCCACAGCAGCATGATGCCCGAAATAATCAGCAAGGGCACGGTCAGAATCTTGAAATAGCGGCACGGGATGTTGAGGATGACGATGGCGACAAAGAGGCCGAAGATGATCATGCTCGTGTGATAGATGAGCGGTCCCATGTAGTTCTGCGTCTTATAGCTCAACGTACTCGATGCCGAGAACACCTCGACCACGCTGATGACGCAGAGGAACAAGAACACAATCCAGATGGTCTTGTCGCCTTTGAAGAGATTGCCTATTTTTCTGTTCATTCTTTTTTCTTTCGTAATAACGGTATAACGTTATATCGACTTAACGTAATAACGATTCATCAGAGATTCCTCACCAACTCCTTGAACTGCTCACCACGATCCTCCATGTTCTTGAAGAGGTCGAACGAGGCGCAACAGGGAGAGAGCAGCACGGTCTCGCCAGGCGAAGCCAGTTCGTAGCAGGCAGCCACGCAGTCCTTCATCGAATGGGTGTCACGCACGGGGATGCCCAGTTGGTCGAAGTTCTGATGCAGCTTGGTATTGTCGGCACCGAGATAGACGATGCCAGAACATTTCTCCTTGATGAGCGGAATAATGGGGGCATAGTCGTTACCTTTGTCCTTACCACCCACAATCAGCACCACCTTGGTCTTCATCGAGTCAAGCGCATACCAGCAGGCATCAACATTGGTGGCCTTGGAGTCGTTGACATAGTTCACACCACGAACGGTGGTCACCTTCTCCAGTCGATGCTCCACACCAGGGAAGTCGCCGAGGCTTTTACGGATGACCTCTTTCTTGATGCCAGCGATGTTACCGGCAATACCGGCAGCCAGCGAGTTATAGATATTGTGGCGACCCGTCAGGCTGAGTGCCTCCTGCTCCATATTGAAGGGTTCGGGCTTCTCAATCACATACTGTCCCTGCTCGATATAACCGATAGAGCCTTTCTCCTTCAGTTCAGAGAACGGATACTGGATGGCTTTGATGTCATACTTCTCCAACTCCTTCTTCACGATGGGGTCATCATTCCAGTAGATGAAGGCATCGTCAGGGGTCTGATTCTGGATGATGCGCATCTTGGAATCGACATAGTTCTGCATCTTGAAGTCATAACGGTCGAGGTGGTCAGGCGTGATGTTGAGGAGAATAGCGATGTTGGCACGGAAGTCATACATATTGTCGAGCTGGAAAGAACTGAGCTCGATGATGTAATAGTCGTGCGGCTCCTCAGCCACCTGCAGGGCCAGCGAGTGGCCGATGTTGCCGGCCAAGCCGCAGTCGTAGCCTGCCTCACGGAAGATATGATAGATTAAAGAGGTGGTTGTGGTCTTACCGTTAGAACCCGTGATGCAAATCATCTTCGAACGGGTATAGCGACCAGCGAACTCTATCTCACTGATGATGTGGATGCCCTTGGCAATGGCCTTGGCCACCATGGGAGCGGTATCGGGGATGCCAGGACTCTTGATAATCTCATCGGCATTGAGAATCTTTTCTTCTGTGTGCTGCCCCTCCTCCCACTCTATCTGGTGGTCGTTGAGCAGTTGCTGATAGCGCGGAGCAATCTTCGACATGTCGCTGACAAACACATCGAACCCTTCTTTCTTTGCCAGAACGGCTGCTCCTGCGCCGCTCTCACCTGCACCGAGAATGACAATACGTTTCATTTTCTTATCTTATCTTCAATGTTATTATTGCGATGGCCGCCAGGATGATGGTGGTAATCCAGAAGCGGACGGTGATCTTCGACTCGTGGAACGGACGACGGGGCCATCCCTTCAGGATATAAGTAGAGGTCTCGTCAAGTTGTGTATCGAGTTTACGGAAATTATCGTGGATAGGCGTAGCACGGAACACGCGGACGCGGCGTCCCTTCTTCTTCTGGTACTTGAACCATTGCGTCTGAATGATGACACTGAGGCTCTCAACGAAGAAGATGCCACAGAGGATGGGCAGCAGCAGTTCCTTATGGATGATGACGGCACAGACGCCGATGATACCTCCAATGGTAAGCGAGCCGGTGTCGCCCATGAAAATCTGGGCGGGGAAAGCGTTGTACCACAGGAAACCGATCATGGCTCCCACGAAAGCACAGAGGAAAATCACCAATTCCTCAGAGTGAGGAATATACATGATATCGAAATAGTTTGAATAGCCGATGTGTGACGACACATAGGCAAGGATGCCCAACGCGACGCCAATGATGGCAGAGTTGCCTGCACACATACCATCCATACCGTCGTTAAGGTTGGCACCGTTCGACACAGCCGTCACCACTAGAATGGTCATCAGTACGAAGAGCACCCAACCGGCAGCTACCTGATATTCGCCAAAGAAGCTCATCACCTTGGAGTAGTTCAGGTTGTGATTCTTGACAAAGGGGATGGTGGTCTGTAGCGATTTCACCGCCTCGGGCTTGTGTTTCACCACAATCTCCTGATTGGGTTGCACCTCACTAACGGTCTCACGCACCACGGCATCAGGACTGAGCCAAAGCGTCAGACCCACAATGAAACCGATAGACACCTGACCCACAATCTTATACATGCCCTTCAGGCCTTCCTTGTCACGTTTGAAAATCTTGATATAGTCATCCAGGAAACCCAGGAAGCCCAGCCAGATGGTGGTGACAATCATGAGCAACAGATAGATATTGCGCATACGACCCAGCAGAATCACAGGCACCAGGATAGAAACGATGATGATGACACCACCCATCGTAGGCACGCCTTTCTTCGTCACGCCAAAGGGGTCGATGGCAGGATCGCGCTCTGTCTCAAAGATCTTACGACGCTTCATGAACTTGATGAAGTACTCGCCAAACCAAGCGGAAATGATCAGCGACAGAATCAGCGCGATGAGTGAACGGAACGAGATATAGCTCCACAGGTGGCTACCCGGGATATTGAACTGTTCGAGGAATCGGAAGATATAGTATAGCATCGCTTTCTTTGTTTCGTTATATCGTTAATTCGATGTTTCGTTTTGACGTTATTACGTTATATCGTTATTACGTTATTACGACTGTCAGACATTACGACTGTTCGAAAATCTCTTTTACCACCTCGCGGTCATCGAAGTGATGTTTCACACCCTTGATTTCCTGATAGTCCTCATGGCCTTTGCCTGCAATGAGGATGACATCGCCTTTCTGAGCCAGCATGACAGCGGTCTTGATAGCCTCGCGACGATCGACGATGGTGAGCACGTTTTTACGCTGCTTCTGATCGAGACCGGCGAGCATGTCATTGATAATGTCCTGGGGTTCCTCAAAACGGGGATTGTCGCTGGTGATAATCACACGGTCACTCTGCTTTACAGCTTCCTGCGCCATGAGCGGACGCTTACCCTTGTCGCGATTGCCGCCTGCACCACAGACGGTGATGACGGATGGGTGTTGGGTGTTGGGTGTTGGGTGTTGGTTGGGTGTTGGGCGTTGGGTGTCCAGTACTTCATGAATGGCTTTCAGTACATTGTCAAGAGCATCGGGCGTATGGGCATAGTCAACGACGGCTGTCACACCCTCGGCCGAGCGGATAGGTTCCAGTCGGCCTGCCACACTCTTCAGCGTGCTCAGCACCAACAGAATGTCCTCAGACTGCTGACCCAACATGCGGGCAGCACCATAGACTGCGAGCAGATTGCTCACGTTGAACTTACCAATGAACTGCACGCCCACCTCATGACCGTCCATCTCCAGATACATACCCTCGAAGTGACACTCGATGATACGGGCACGATAGTCGGCCATCGAACGGGTGCTGTAGGTCTTCACCGTGGCCTTGGTGTTCTGCACCATGAAGAGACCGTTTTTGTCATCAGCATTGGTGATGGCGAAAGCCTCTTTGGGCAGCATATCGAAAAACGCCTTCTTGGCATCACGGTAGTTCTCCACAGTCTTATGATAGTCGAGATGGTCACGAGTGAGATTGGTGAAGATACCACCTGCGAAGGTCAGACCGCCGATGCGCTGCTGGGCGATGGCATGACTGCTGCATTCCATGAACACATACTGACAGCCTGCATCAACCATGCGACGAAGCAGACGGTTCAGTTCAATGGGGTCGGGTGTTGTGTGGTCGGCAGGAACAGGCTCACCTTCAATATAGTTGCACACAGTAGAGAGCAGGCCGCACTTGAAGCCCAGCTTGCGGAACATATTATATAATAAGGTGGCGATAGTGGTCTTACCATTGGTACCAGTTACGCCTACCAGTTTCACCTTCTTGGAAGGGTCACCCTGGAAGATAGTGGCCACCGTGCCAACAGTCTTCTCCGTCGATGCCACCTGCACATAGGTCACCCCCTGAGCCAACTCGGACGGCATATCCTCACAAAGTACGGCAGCAGCACCCTGCTCAATGGCCTTGGGGATGAACTTATGCCCATCAGTCACCGTGCCCTTGATGGCCACAAATAAATGGCCAGCGGCAATGCGACGCGAATCGATGTTCACGTCGGTAATCTCGACATCGGTCTGTCCGACAACTGCCAGCGTCTTAATGCTGGAGAGAATCTCACTCAGTTTCATATCGTATATATTAATAAGGTTATTCCAAATATAGATGGCAACTCATGCCCTGTTTCAGGGCCGTACCAGCCGGGATGCTCTGACGGCGAACCAAGCCCCTGCCGTGGAGGCGCACCTTCAGGCCCTGCTCTTCGAGCACATAGAGGGCATCGCTGGCACCCATGCCTGCCACATCGGGCATCTTGTCATCAGACAATTGCATCTGCGAGACAAGCACATTGTCTTTCTCGCGAACGGCCTTACCCCAAATAGGTGTATCGAGACCGCCCATGCCGTCCCACTGGCCTTCGGTACGCACGCCCAACTGTGCAAGCACGTAGTTGGCTGCATTAATGTCGCCATTCTTCACCTCAGGCACCAAGATAGAGGTGGAGTCGCGGGCATCCTCCACGCGCACCTTCAGATTCTGAGCCATCACGCCCTCGGCGATATGATGGAAAGCTACGCCCGACATACCACCACCCGAAGCGGGCAGACCCGTCTTCTTGATACAGACGATACAGGAGTAACGAGGATTATCAGCAGGGAAATAGCCACAGAACGACAACCAATAACGGGTGGTGCCGGAGTGATAGCCACCATGTTCGTCGGCCACCTGAGCCGTACCCGTCTTACCGGCCACCTGGAACGAGCGCGAACCTGCCTTTCGGCCTAAGCCCTGGCTCACCACATGGCGCAGCACGGTCTGCATGGTCTTGATGGTTGACGGCTTGGCAATCTGCTCGCGCATCACCTTCGGCGGGAACTCCTGAATGACCTTACCATCCTTCTGCACCTGCTTCACAAAGCGAGGACACATCATACGACCGTTGTTGGCAATGGCATTGTAGAGCGTCACCGTGTTGATGGGAGCAATCTGCGTCTCATAGCCTATCGACATCCAAGGAAGTGCCGTCTTACTCCAGTTAACGTATTGCCGTCCATTCGCTGTTTTCTGAGGCATACGGATCCATGGGGCAACATATCCTCGCAACGGTATAGGCAATGAATCGTGAATGCCTATGCGATAGAGACCTTCGACATATTTCTCAGGATTGTTACCATAGAACTTGTCAATGACATGGCTCACACCGATGTTCGAGCTCACCTCCAACGTGCGGGCTACATTGATGTCGCCATAACCACCGTTACGCCAGTTGTGATCCTTCATGGGACGACCGTGCATCGTCTGGATGCCACAGCCTGTATGGATAACGTACGAGGTATCGACCACGCCATCATCAAGAGCCACCAGCATGGAAGCAACCTTGAACACCGAACCAGGCTCACAGACATGGCTGATAGCATGGTTCTGCCACTCATAGTATTCGCCATCCGAACCTCGCATCAGGTTGGCAATGGCCTTGATGTCACCCGTCTGCACCTCCATCAGGATGGCCACACCCAGTTCTCCGTGGGTCAAAGGTTTTTTCATCTCTTCGATGAGCGAGCGCTCTACCAAATCCTGCATCGTCACATCAATCGTGGTGACAATATCCGCGCCGTTCTCTGCCGGAATATCAGTGATGGGCATCGTCTTATTACGGATTTTCTGCATGTGTGAGATGCCATTGGTTCCACGTAAGATAGAGTCGTAGGCCATCTCCAGACCGAAATAAGCCGAATCATTCTTTGCCTGAATGCCACCCAGCGTGCGAGAAGCCAGCGAGCCGAAGGGATGGCTGCGGTAAGTGTTCAGCTCATCACCCTTGAAACCGCCTTTTCCTGGTGAAAGACAGAATATCGGGAGCTGTTTCACTCTTTTATACGTACTGTAATCCACACGCGGATTTCCCTTGATCACAGGCCAGTAACGGCTTTGCTTTGCCTTGCCTTCAAGAAGGTGCTCTTTATACTGCATGGCCGTTCTTGAGGGGAAGATTTCCGCCAGACCCGCACAGAGCGAATCTATATTCTCCATCCAAAGGGTATCGAGCTTATGCACGACAGCCGTGTCACGAGGCTTTCCTTTCTGTTCATCGGGCCGGAAGTCGATATGCATCTCATAAATGGGAATCGTCGATGCCATAATCTGTCCGTCACAACTGAAGATATTACCTCGAGTCGGCTTTTCTATTTTGACATTGTTAATCTGCTTCTGCGAGGCAGCCACAGCCAGCCAATAGTCCTTCTGGACAATCATGATATAGCCCGTCCTAAGGATGATCGCTAACCCCACAAGAGTCAGCGCCACCGCAATCGCCACATAACGTGGCATGACTTTTTTCTTATCAAATCTACTCATCTCAACTCCTTAGTTCTCGGGCACTATAATTATATAAGGTGGCTGGTCACTGGGTAACAACAGCGAATCGTTGTTGGCACGCAATGCCTTCACCACATGACTCTCTCGACTACGCTCCGTCAGTGTACTTGAACTGGAAAGGGCTTTAAATTTTATGTCTCTCAGCTCGGTTTCCAGTTTGCTGATGTCGAGCATATCTTGCTGACACTGATAACGTGAGGCAACATAGACAACAAGGAAGAACGCAATGAGCATAATCAGCGGTGTCTGTCTGCGCACCACCTGCGTAGAGAGGATGTCGCCACCCAGGATTTTCCTTAAGGTAAGGGATCCCACGGGCACTTCATCGCCTTCGCTGACACTATGCTTCAGCTGTTCAAAAGCAGAGGGCGCATCCGACGGATGTTCCTCTACAGCAGAAGGAATATCAGCGGCCTCTGGAACGGGCGCTGGCTCTACCACGAATATCTCTTCATCTTTTCCCTTCATAAAAAACGTTCCTCAGTTCTTGATTGTCAACGTATTGTTTGTCTTGTATATCTTTCTTTGTTCTTACTCCTTTTCTGCGATACGCAACTTGGCGCTTCTGCTTCGGGGGTTGGTTTCTATCTCCTCATCGGTGGGTACTATCACCTTATTATTAATAATGTGTAGCGGCGATGTCTGCCGTCCGAAAAAGTCTTGTTCCACCCTACCCTCCGGGTTGCCGGCTCGCATCACATTCTTCACGATACGGTCTTCGAGCGAGTGGTAGGTGATGACGCTCAGTCGGCCTCCTGGTGCCAACAGTTCCTGTGCTGCAAGGAGCATCTCGCGGAGCGCCTGCATCTCCTGATTCACCTCGATGCGCAAAGCCTGAAACAGCTTGGCCATTTCCTTCTTTGAGTCACCGCCCCGCGACTTCTCACGGGAGAGAAGCGGCTCCACCACCGCCATCAGTTGCGAGATGGTGAGGAACGACTGTTGCTGACGGGCCTTGACGATTGCCGTCGCTAAGCGTCGGGCCTGCTTTAGTTCTCCGTAGAGATAGAACACATCGGCCAGCTGCTCTTCCGAATAGTCGTTCAGCACATTGGCCGCCGTCCGCCCTGCTCGCTTGTTCATACGCATATCGAGCGGTGCATCGTCGAAGCGGAAAGAGAAACCACGGGTCTCATCGTCGAGATGGTGACTCGAAACACCCAAATCGGCCAAAAGACCGTTGAGGTGCTCCACCTCATAATACCTCATCCAGTTCTTCAAATATCTAAAGTTGCTTCGAACGAAGGTGAATCTATCATCGTTCACCACATTTTTCTCGGCATCAGCATCTTGGTCGAAACTATATAGATGGCCATTCGGTCCCAAACGGCTCAGGATTTCCCGACTATGTCCTCCTCCGCCAAAAGTCACATCGACATAGACACCGTCAGGCTGAATGTCCAGCCCGTCCACGCTCTCTTGCAGCAGCACTGGCTTATGATATGTTCCAGCCGTCGTTATCATTTTTCTGACGAAGTCTTAGTCATGATCGATTGCAGACGCGCTGCAAACTCAGCCTGAGGCAAGAACGGCTTTTCAGTCTTCTCCATGGCCCAAATCTCAATCGTGTCGTTCATACCGATGAAGCGCACAGACTGCTGAATGCCCGCAGCCTGTAGAAGTCGCTTTGAAATCAAGAAGCGGCCATTGCCATCGAGCGTCAGCATTTCAGCTTCCGACATGAACTCACGAAGCACCATCTGCTCTTCTTCTATCCATTCCGACACATGTTCGGAAATGGCATCGAGGCGCTTAATCCATGCACTTTCAGGGTAGAGCACCAGGCACTGGCCGTGCACGTCGGTGCGCAAAACGAGCTGCTCCTCTCCTGCCATTTGCAATTGCTTGCGGAATGTAGCAGGAAGGAAAACACGCCCTTTGGCGTCTGTCTTTGCTTCTATATTACCTAAAAAACGCATGCGTACTGATTATATAATCTTAGTTGGCTGCAAAGTTAATCATTTTTCTCCACTTCGCCCCACACTTCCCCACTTTTTTTTCAAAGAAACTCATTTTTTTTATTTTTTCACATTCGTACCATCGTTTTAAGGGGGCAAATATGTCTTTTTCGAGAAATGGCACTTCTCGGGCAAAGAAGTGGCATTTCTCTCCTCGAGAAGTGCCATTTCTCTAATAGAGACACGATGAAGTGAAAAAGTATCGCTGGGTTTCACAGTTTTTTGCACATTTTTTGATAAAAAAGACGGCTAATTAAAAGAATTATCGTACTTTTGCAACTCAAAATTGTACAACTCACTGAAAGCATGGAAACTATAACCGTAAAAACGGTTGACATTGAGAAGATATTGAAGAGCAAGATGGGCGCCAAGGCTAAATGGGTGCCAAGTTTTGCTGTCAATTGGCTGAAACGCATCACTCATGAAGAAACGGTCAATCAATTCCTCTGGGAAAACAAGGAATTGAAAGGTACGCCATGGCTTGAAGCATGCCTTGTACACCTTAGCACCCGACTGGAGGTGGAAGGACTGGAGAATTTGCCCGCTAAAGACGATCCGCGCCGTTATACGTTTGTTTCCAACCACCCTATGGGCGGCATCGACGGTGTGGCCATCGGTTCTATTCTTGGCAAGCAATACGACGATAACTTCCGCTATCTGGTCAACGATCTGCTGATGAACCTGCCCGGTTTGGCTCCACTTTGCATCCCCATCAATACAACCACCAAGAAAAGCCGTTCGTTTCCGCAAATAGTAGAAGCCGGTTTCCAGAGCGACCATCATATCCTGATGTTTCCTGCCGGTCTCTGCTCTCGCAGGCATAACGGCATCATCAGCGACCTGCCGTGGAAAAAGACCTTTATCTCGAAAAGCGTGGAATACCATCGTGACGTGGTGCCCATTCATTTCGGTGGACGCAACAGCGATTTCTTCTATCGGCTGTCCAACTTCTGCGACCGCCACATCAAGAAAGTGAATATCGCCATGCTCTTTCTGGTCGATGAGATGTACAAGAACACAGGCAACACCTTCCACGTGAAGATTGGAAAGCCCATCCCCTGGCAGACTTTCGACAAGAGCAAAAGCCCTAACGAGTGGGCTGCCTACGTTAAAGACCAAGTCTATAACCTATAGAAACTATTAGCAAACAAGAACAACAATGGAACAGCCCATCATCCAGCCTGTCGCAAAAGAATTGCTGAAAAGCGAACTTACCGCTGAACGCAAACTTCGCATGACCAACAAGAGCCACAATGAGGTGTATGTCATCACGGCTCACAATGCCCCCAACGTCATGTTGGAGATAGGACGACTGCGTGAAGAAGCCTTCCGGGAAGCTGGTGGCGGAACAGGAAAAGAGGCCGACATCGATGAGTTCGATACCTGCAAGAACTGCTACAAGCAACTGATCGTGTGGAATCCGGAACAGGAAGAGATTATCGGCGGTTACCGTTACTTAGAAGGCACGAAGTGGGAAATGGACGAGCACGGACAACCCATGCTGGCCACCAGCCACATGTTCCATTTCTCCGAGCGTTTCATCAAGGAATACATGCCTTACACCATCGAACTGGGTCGCTCGTTTGTCTCGCTGCCCTACCAAAGCACGAAGATGGGTGCCAAGAGCTTGTTTGCGCTGGACAATCTCTGGGATGGCTTAGGTGCCCTCACTGTCATCATGCCCAATGTCAAGTATTTCTTCGGAAAGATGACCATGTATCCTTCCTATATCCGCGAGGGGCGCGACATGATTCTTTATTTCCTGAAAAAGCATTTCAGCGACAAAGAGAAGCTGGTAATACCGATGAAACCGCTGAAAATTGAAACTGACGAAGAAATTTTAGCCCGTTTGTTCTGTGAGGATGACTTCCGCGAAGACTATAAAATCCTGAACCGCGAGATACGTCGGCTGGGCTACAATATCCCCCCGTTGGTCAATGCCTACATGAGCCTCTCACCCACCATGAAACTGTTTGGCACCGCCATCAACTACGGCTTTGGCGACGTGGAGGAAACCGGCATTCTCATTGCCATGGACGAGGTGTTGGAGGAAAAGCGCGTGCGCCACATCGACTCGTTCATCAAAGAGCACCCAGAAGCCCTAAAGATCACCAGCGGAGCCAACAAAGTGATCTATAGGGAGAAATAACTCCAAGGAATTACACAATCGGCAGGGAAATTCCGCAAATCTTCTGATAGACATCCAGCGCATAGACATCAGTCATGCCGCTGATATAGTCGATTACAGCCATCAGTCGGGTCTCCAAATCCTGACTTTCTATGTCATACTGACTGCTGACGCGGCCGATGAGCTGCTGGGAATAGTAGCGGTCAGGATGTTCAATGGCCTCAATCATCAGTTCCATCAGCGTAGCCATGATGCGATAACCTGACAGTTCCACATCCAGCACAGGTTGACTTTTGTAGATGCGGCTCTTGGCCACCTTGGTACAATTGACGTATGCTTGGCGAGGCACCTCGCTGATATGATCGACCAGCGAACCGCTGAACGAGCCTTCAAGGATTTGCTGCTCGTTATTCAGGAAGGCTTGCACACACTCATGCTCCAAGTTACCTATCACACAAGCACGCAGATATTGGATTTTCTCGTTGGAATCGCTCAATTCCTCATCATCGATGCGCTGCAGAATCCTGTTTTTTGTCTTTTCATCGAAGAAGCCCAACATCAGGTCTGAAGTTTCTTCGTATGACAGAATCTTCAGTTTGAAGGCATCTTCCAAGTCCATGATTTCATAGCAAATGTCATCGGCAGCTTCCACAAGATAGACCAGCGGATAGCGAGCCCAACGCTCATTTCCCGGCTCGTCTGATAGCATCGGTATGCCCAGTCGGTTAGCAATCATCAGGTAATTATCACATTCGCTCGTGAAGAAGCCAAACTTGTTTTTGGCAGCATGATACGATGGGAATGGATATTTAACAATGGAAGCCAGCGTGCTGTAGGTCATAGCGAAGCCTCCTTTACGGCGCCCTTTGAAACTGTGGGTCAGCAGTCGGAAGGCATTGGCATTACCGTCAAAGCGTGTAATGTCACTCCAGAACTGAGGCGACACACGCTCTTTCAGGTAGTTACCTTTTCCCTCAGTAAAGAAAGTCTGAATGGCTTTCTCACCAGAGTGGCCAAAAGGTGGATTACCTAAGTCGTGAGCCAGACAGGCCGAAGACACAATCTGCCCTATTTCTGGTACCAGGCTATCGATTAAATCAGCATTTTTTGCACAGATGGCACGCGCCACATCGTTGCCCAACGACATGCCCACGCTGGCCACCTCCAAAGAGTGGGTCAGTCGGTTGTGCACAAAAACGCTCCCCGGCAAAGGGAACACCTGTGTCTTGTTTTGCAGGCGACGGAAAGGGGCCGAGAAAATCAGTCGGTCGTAGTCGCGCTTAAATTCCGTACGGTCATCATGACGTTCAAGATGACGGTGCTCCTGTCCTAATCGACAGTTCGAAATCAGTTGGTTCCAGTTCATCATGGGTGCAAAATTACTGCTTTTTTATTAAAAAACACAATTTTGCGCTAAAAAGCATGGCTGTTTCGATAGAATTCACTAATTTTGCACATTATTTTACACACGTCACATCTTAGAACAGATATCTGTATGAAAATTGAAGTTGTAAACCGTGGTCACCAACCACTGCCGACGTATGCCACCGTCCAGAGTGCTGGCATGGACTTACGTGCAAACATCAGTGAGCCCATTGTGTTGGAGCCGATGGAAAGACGATTGATTCCCACGGGCCTATACATCGCTTTACCCCAAGGTTATGAAGCACAAGTGCGTCCACGCAGCGGACTGGCACTCAAACACGGCATCACCGTGCTGAATGCACCTGGCACCATCGATGCCGACTATCGCGGCGAGATTGGTGTAGTGCTCATCAATCTTTCCAAGGATACATTCATCGTCAACGATGGCGAGCGCATCGCCCAGATGGTCATTGCCCGTCATGAAACTGCCGAATTCATCGAGGTAGAAACGCTCAATGAGACAGAACGCGGCGAAGGTGGATATGGACACACGGGAGTGAAATAGAATTGGGAATTGGGAATTGAACGCTCGGCTTTGCCGCTTTTACAAAGGTGGAACGCCGACTAAAAGAATTGAGAATTATGATTAGACTCATCGTCATGGTCTTATTTGGAGTCTTGGCAATTACTGTCAAGGCACAGACTCATGTGCAAGATCTTCGCTCGGCAGCGTCAATTCTCAATTCTCAATTCTCAATTCTCAATTCAAACAAGCGTCTTTTCGACACATATTTCCTCGAAGCCATGCTGCAACGGCAGAAGGGCAATGCAGATGCTGCCTTCGACCTGCTCAACCGCTGTCTGGAGATTGACAGCACTGCCTCGGAAGCCTATTTCTTCTTGGGTATGTACTATACCGACATGAAGCAGCAAGAGCGAGCCCTCCAGTACTTTCAGAAAGCATCGAGACTCAGCCCAGACATGCCCATCTATTTAGAGACGCTGGCACAGTCGTATATCAGTCAAAATCAGTATGCACAGGCTATCGACGTTGTAGAACGGCTCTATCAGATCGACAAAAGCCGTCAGGATCTGCTGGAAACGCTCTCCCGCTTGTATATCAGGGAGAACCAGTTCGATAAGGCCATCACCACGCTCGAACGCATGGAGGCCATCGACGGCAAAAACGAGAAGTTGTCACTGGCCAAGAGCAGTCTCTATCTCCAGTCGGGCAACCATGAGGCCGCCATCAAAGAGGTGAAAGACTTGGCAGAGCAGTATCCCAACGACCTGAACTACCGTACTCTCTATGCCAACACGCTACTCATGGACGAACAGCGGGAGGAAGCCCACAAGATACTGCTGGATGTGTTGCGTGAGGAACCTAACAACTACCGTGCCCAGCTGACCATGCGCACCTATTATCTAGGACTGCAAGACACGCTACGCGCCGACTCTCTGACCCACAGCATTTTGCTCAACCCTCATTCTTCAATGGAAGACAAAATCAGCCTGCTACGTCAGGAGATTGACCATAACGAGAATACTGGCGGCGATAGCACACAAGTGCTGAAGCTGTTTCACGAAATGCTTGCGCAGCCCGACCCCAGTGCCGAGATTGCTGAGTTCTGCGCTGCCTACATGTCCATGAAGAAGATGCCTCGCGACAGTATCGAGCACATGCTGGAATATGTGCTTCAACTGGCACCCGACAATGCCTCTGCCCGTTTGCAACTTGTGCAGTATGCTTGGGAAGCCGAAGACGACGAGCGCATCATCAGCCTCTGCAAGGCCGCTCGACAGTACAATCCCGATGAAATGGCCTTTTATTATTTCCAGGGCATGGCCTACTATCGACAGGAAGACCACGACAACGCACTCGATGCCTTCCAAAACGGCATCAGCGTCATCACCGACGAGAGCGACCCAGCCATTGTCTCCGACTTCTACGCTGTGCTGGGCGACCTGCTCCATCAGAAAGGCGAACAGAAAAGGGCTTTTGAGGCCTACGACTCCTGTCTGCAATGGAAGCCCGACAACATCGGCTGCCTGAACAACTACGCTTATTACCTGAGCGAGCTGGGTCAGCAACTCGACCGTGCTGAGCACATGAGTCAGATGACCATCAAGGCCGAGCCGAAGAACCCCACTTATCTCGACACCTACGCATGGATTCTGTTCATGCAGAAAAGATATGCCGAGGCCCGCATCTATATCGACCAGGCCATCCAGCACGACGAGACTAAGAGTGCCGTGCTCTTAGAGCATGCCGGCGACATCTACTCTTTCTGCAACGAACCTGCCACAGCATTGGACTACTGGCAGCGGGCGTTAGAGGGTGACCCTGACAACAAGGTACTCAGGAAGAAAGTGAAAAAGAAAAAATACATTAACAAATAAGAACCACATGAAACTTTCCAACTACGTAAAATTAGCAGCACTTCTCCTTCCACTGACGATGGCGTCGTGCGGAACCAAGAAGAAAGCCGTTGCCAACCAGCAGTCCACCTCGACTGAAGTGAGCAGCAAGATGGAGCAGTCAGCATTCATCCAGAAGGTCAGCGAGACAGCTGCCGACCTCGACTTCGTGTCCTCTAAGGTGAAGTTCACTGTGGAGGTAGGTGCCCAGAATCTTACGCTGACAGGCAACCTCCGCATGAAGCGCGACGATGTGATACGTCTCCAGCTCATGGCCTTCGGTTTCGTAGAGGCCGGTCGTATGGAGTTCACCAAAGACTACGTGCTAATCATGGACCGCATCAACAAGCAATACATGAAGGTGCCCTACAAATATGTCGATTTCCTGCGCAATAGCGGCATCAACTTCTTCACCCTGCAGGCTCTGTTCTGGAACGAGTTGTTTGTGCCGGGCAGTGAAGAGAATGCGAAAGAGGCTGGTCTTGACAACTTTACTGCCGATATGGGTGGCGACGAAGTGGTCATCAGCCTTGACAAGCAGGAAGGCAAGATCAACTACAGCTGGCTGGCCAACAGCCAGACTGGCCGCATCAAGATGACCAACATCATGTATCGCGATCCCATCAACGGCAGTTCGCAGCTGAACTGGGACTACCGCGAATACAGCCCGCTCAACAACAAGTTCTTCCCCAGCGAAATGCTCGCCACGCTCACCACTCCCAAGAAGGAGGTGAAGGTTGGTCTGAAGCTTACCTACCTGGGCAATGATAAGGATTGGGATACCCGCACCACTGTGTCAGAGAAATATCGTCAGGTCACTATCGATGAGATCCTGATGCGATTCATGGCCCTGTAAAGTACATACGCTCTTCGCCGAATGAAAAAAGCCATCCTTCTGATTCTCAGTTGCATGCTCTGTCTGTTCCTGCCTGCCCAAAACAGCAAGAACGGTCAGCGCAAGCCTGCCACTACCCAACAGCGTAAGACGACCACCACTACACAAAAGAAAAAGCCTGCCACACAGCAGAAAAAAGCCTCCACCACATCGAAAACCACAACGACGAAGAAGGCTTCCACCACTTCGAAGACGACCACCTCAAAGAGGCAGCAGAAGAAAAAGAGCACGACCAAGTCCACAGGAAAGGACGCAACCATCGTGACCTCGCCCTCCGCAGAGCGCCTGCAGGCTGAGAAAGAACGCAGGCGCATCGAAGAGGAGCGTCACAAGAGCGAAGCGCGTCGCGACGAAATAAAGGTGGGTGTGAAGAAGGGGCTGGAGCAACTGATGGTCATCGACAATGAGATTGAGCATCAGCGCATGATTATCGACACCATCCGCAACGATATCAGCAACCTCAACACACACATCAACTTGCTCGACAGTCAGCTGGTCATCCTCCAGCAGGAGCTTGACGACCGCAAGGGACGCTACATGAAGTCCATGCGCTATCAGCACCGCAACCGTTCTGTACAAAGTCAGCTGGCTTTTGTGTTCAGTGCCGACAACTTCAATCAGATGTACCGCCGCCTGCGGTTCAACCGCGAATATGCAGCCTTCCAGAAAGCGCAGGGCGAGGCCGTCATGGCTAAGCAGGAGCAGGTGAACCAGAAGAAAGAGGAGATAGCCGAAGCCCGCAAGCACAAAGGACACCTGCTGGCTCGCGGCGAACAGGTGGAGAAAAACCTGAAGGGCAAGCAGAACGAGCAGAAGGTGCAGGTAGATAAGTTGAAGAAAGAGCAGAAGACCGTGCAGAACCTCATCGAACAGCAGCAGAAGCAGGAGGCAGAGCTTAACGCCCGCATCGACAAGCTCATCGAAGAGGAGATAGCACGTGAGAAAGCCCGCATCGAGGCAGAAGAGCGCAAACGCGCTGCCGAAGAGGCCGAGCGCAAGCGTCAGGCAGAGATTGCACGACAGAAGGCCGAGGCAGCCCGTCGCGAGAATGAGCGCCGCATCGCTGAGGCCAAGGCCAGAGAAGAGGCCGCCCGCCGTAAGGCGCAAGCCGCTGCCCAGAAGAGTGCTGAGGAGCGTGCCGAGGCTGAGCGCCAAATGAGAGAGGCCAAGCAAGAGCTGGAGCGAGCACAGGAGAAAGCCCGTTCCGACCAGCAGCTGATGGCTGAGCGCGAACGTGTTGAGCGAGCCAGAGCCCAAGCCACCTATCATCGGCCCAGTACCAACGTGAAGCTGAGCGACAATTTCGTGGCCAACCAAGGACGCCTGCCCATGCCCATCACAGGAGCCTACCAGCTTGTGCGAGCATTCGGCCCCTACAGTCCCGCAGGTCTCTCGCGCGTACATCTTCAAAGTAATGGATGGACGCTGAAAGGCATGCCTGGTGCCAAGGCGCAGAGTATCTTCAATGGTGTGGTGAGTGGTGTCTTCGTCAAAGACGGCAACCATATCGTCACCGTCCGTCACGGCAAATACATCTCAGTCTATATCAACCTGAGCTCTGTCAGCGTAAAGCCCAACCAGCATGTCACCGCCCAGCAGGCCATTGGCACCGTTGGCCCAGACAATACGATGAGTTTCCAGCTCCGCAACTGGAACACTCCCCTCAACCCCGCTGCTTGGATCAGACGGTAATTTACCGTTGTCACTACGCACGTTTTTGCACTTCTTCACCCAACAATGCAGTTCTCCGAATTGCTAATTGTTTGGTGAAGAATTGTTTATTTATTCGCTAAAATTTGGGGATTTCCGAAAAAGTTCGTACTTTTGCACGCACAAAAGTCCTGTTGTCAGGACAAATCAAACTACGAGATCAAAAAATTAATTACTAAAACTACAACAAAATGAAAAAACTTTTTACTTTAACAATGCTCTTACTATGTGCTGTAGTGGGGGCGTGGGCTGAGGTCAATACGACTTTGATTGATGGCATTACCTTACCAAGCCTTCCAAATGGAACTTACACAGGTGGAACAAATGTCACACACAAAAATTCGAACAAAGCCGTTGTTGCTGATTCAGAAGGAAACAGCGTTATGCAGGCATGCGCACCAGGCTACGGTAGTCCAACAGGTGATTTTTCATGGGCTAATGCAGCAGATCCCGCCGATGGAACATGGTCAACGACGGGTACAACTTGGGAGGCTCCATCAGGAAGTCTTTTTGTTGGAAGTGACAATTACAATAATAGTAGTAGTGCACATAACGTTGCTTTTGCTCGCAGATGTAATCTGCGTAACAACCGCACATTTGCATATCGGTTTACCCAGTGTGGCGGTGTCTCTGTCCTTGTTAAATCTCAGGGGACTACAGATGCTGCAGCAGCTTGTCTCGCAGTCTACGAGGTCGGTTCTGGTAATTCTTTAACTCACGTAAATACAGTTTCAAGTAAAAAGAAGGCCGTCGACATTATTACTGTTGACGAACTATCCGCTTCTAAGAATTACGTGGCCTACATTTATGGAATGAACGTAAGTAATGGCGAATTATATGAAGTGGCATTCCTCGCTCCTTCGGAGGATGCCCCCAAGATTTCAGCAACGCCTTCGAACATAACGCTTACCGCCATAGAATCTGGAACAGCTGTAAATAGCAGTTTTACTATTACTGGCTCCAATCTTACTGCTGGCACTTACAATCTGAACGTTCCCTCAATAGCAGGTCTTTCAATTTCACCAACTTCGTTCACGGTAGCTTCTGACGGTACAGTTAATCAGACTGTTAGTGTTTCATATAGCTCTACTAAGAATGTTTCCGAAAATACGGCAAATATTACTGCTACTATAGGAGAACTTCAGATAAGTGTTGCAGTTACTTATTCAGCATCCGTTAATTTGTGGACGCTTCAGACAATCAATTCTGAAAAAGTTTGGGACTTTAGCAAAGTCTCAGGTGGCGTTCAGTATACTGGCGATGATAGAAATACTGAGCATGTCTATGCTAATATTTCTGAGCTTACGTTTGATGAAAGCTTCGATGCAACAGCACTTGCATTTATGGGAGAATATCCCTTGCGCCCCACTAAAACTTTTGCTCAAAACGGAACGCTTCATTTTAAATCGTCTGTGCCTGGAACAATTGTTGTCAAGTTCTCAGATACGGGTTCAAGTGCCTCTTCAACTGCGGTTAAACGCTATCTGATTGTAAATGGTGAACAAACCGAATATTGGGCTTCACGCCAGAATAATGGCACAGAGAATCCCTATGAGGCACAGTTAAATGTAACAACGGACGCTATTTTTGTCCCTGCAGGAGATGTGACTATTGCTGGTTCTTCTGCTCTTATATATACTTATTTGTCCTTTACTCCAGTAACTACAACCACTGTCAAGATTGATAATGGAAAAGGCTATCGTACATTTGCTAGCAAGTATCCTCTTGATTTCACCACTTCCGTGGATGGTCTGACTGCATATATAGCGTCGGTTGCAACAGTTGAAGGCAAAAAGGTGGTAAAATTCACTAAGGTTGAAGGAACCACTATTCCTGCTGGCGAAGGCCTGTTGCTGAAAGGTAATGATAATACATATACTATCCCTGTCGCTTCTTCGGCTGCAACTATTGAGAACGCTCTCATTGGCGTAACAAAGGAGACTGTGGTTAATGAGTCTGGTATTTTCGTCCTGATGGCTCCTGAAAGTAGCCCCGTCGGCTTTTACAAGACCAATGCTACCTCGTTCACTGTCGGAGCTAACACTGCTTATCTTCCCGCCTCTGTAGCTGAAGGCCGTGCCTTCATCGGCTTCGCAGATGAACCAGAGGTGACTGGCATCAACGAGGTGAAGACCATGAAGGCCAGCAACGACATCTACAACCTGAAGGGGTTGAAGGTGAAGAATGCTCAGAAGGGTCTCTACATCATTGGTGGAAAGAAGGTCGTGATGAAGTAAGAATTAATTCTAATTCGTGAATAAAATTCGTTTTAATTAACTGAATTCGTTTCAAAAATAAAAAAGAACAACGTATGAAAAAGATATATATGACGCCTGCCACCAAATGGATGGAGGCAGCAACAGAAGAGATGATGGCAGGCAGCGACCTGTTAACCCCAGATTCTAGTGGTAATCCACAGCAGAATTTAGGTGATGCTCCCACTACTAGCAGTACCTCTGGCAACCTCTCTCGCGAGAGCCTCTGGGACTTTGAGGACTAATCAGACTACAGATGTCTGACTCGACAGACATCCTCTAACATCGAAAACAGCTGCATGCTTCACTCTTAAAGCATGCAGCTGTTGTTTCATGGAAGATCACAGGGTCGGTTCTAGTGATCATTTATGAGAATAAAAATTTGGTAGTTTAAGAAGATGTTAGTATCTCTGCCCTTTGTTAAGCAATTATGGTTGAAATAATATGGCCCGACAAATACGGAAGAAGAGTGGAAC
>JAEEGL016947257.1_pt1 | contig 20151 bp, 32 predicted proteins | sample 9134231 | NCBI WGS metagenome assembly JAEEGL01 (sample SAMN16246548, study PRJNA631951) | gut metagenome | biome: gut microbiome; feature: rumen; material: fiber-attached | host: Bos | place: Iran: Karaj | collected 2018-10
ATGAATCTCTTTCTGATGATGTGTGCAGGGATTCCAAGTTCTTTTGAAAGAGAACCGAAGTCATTCTTTCCATTCTTTCCCTCTTTGAGTTCAGCATGCACCTCAAAGATGTATCTTGTTTCATCATCAAGTACAGTCAATGCACCTTCAATGTCAATCTTCATAGAGACATCTGAAGTAGAGTTGTCAATAACATTGGTGTTGTCATGACCATCAAGGAATGTGAACCCGTCATAAGTGTGAGCCACTTGCTCATATTTGTCATTTTCAGCCATGTGGTTCAAAGGGATGTGGACGATGTTTCTCTGCATGAAAATCTCTCTTTTTGCATATTCACGCATTCTAAGGTAAGCATAACCCCAGAAGTTGCCATTTGTCTTCTTCTCATCATATTTCTGAAAAGCTTCCCAAGCTGCTATCGCGCATACTTGTCTGACATCTGACTTGAGATCTTCATTGTAGCCAACGCGGAAGAAATTAGCAATTTGGTTCACTTGGTTAGTGAATTCTCTGCTGCTGAGCAATCTTTCGAAATTTAAGGTGTTTTCCATAACTGTTATTTTTTAAGGTTATTGATTTAATTGATTAACATGGTAAATATACAAAAAAGAATAATACGTTGTATCATTTTTGAAAATTTTTTTCTTATTGTAAACCAATAACTTAGAAAAAACTTTAAAATTTTTTTCCAAAAAATGTGATTTTTTTGGAAAGTTTTTGGAATTTTTTGCAAAAAATGAGCGGCCCATACTTGAACCGCTCAACTTACAATAACCTTAAATATGTGTGGAAAACACTATCATTATAATTCTATGGGTCTCTTGTATCGCCAGTACCCATTTGCATGTTTCTCATCTTCTCTGCATGGCAAGCATTTCTTCTCATAATACAATGAGCATCTTGCGCAGCATTCATTGCCAGGGAGGCTTGACTTGACAAACACATAGTTGCCTCTTCTTTCAACAGGTTCTTCTTTTTGGGTTTTCTGTTTTTTGGGCTTCTCTATTCTGTTTGCAACTTTTTTCAATAGTCTCTTCTTGTGGTGCTCAACTGCATCATCAATGTCATTTTTGTCTAGAAGCCAGAATTTCCCAACAGCAAAATGGTCTTTGTTTTCCCAAAGTGCTTTTGATATTGATGAAGTAGTCACGTGGTTTGCTCTTGCTGCATCTGTTATGCTTTGCCATTCTCCATAGAATGACCCGTCTTCATTGAATGAATATACGATTACTGATCTGATGTTTGTTCTTAGCATTTTAGTCAAAAAAGTTAGAAAGGAATGTCATCATTGTCAATGTCATTTTCAAGTTCAGCCTGTTCTCTAGCATGCAGTTCTTCTGCAAACTCTTCCATGCTTTTCTCATAAGATTCCAGTTCAGTGTTCAAACCTTTTATCAATTTGTCATTGTTGTAGATGATTGAATATATGTTTGTCTGGAGTTGAGAAAGACAAGCTTCTAATATAGAGTTCTTTTCTAGAGAAGAAGCATATTTTTCAAGTTTTGTGCAAAATTCATAGCATTGATTTGCCTTTTCATTTGTCTCTTCAAGTTTTTTGATTGTAGTTTTTAAATTGTCCATGTAAATATTTTTATGAATTTTATATTTTAATATAACAAAAGCTTGTATAAATAATAAAAATTATTTTTTATGAAGATACTGAGTTCAGAAGAGTTCAAATTAAATGAAAGTTATGACATAGACTATGATTGCAAATACACTGCAATATATGTAGAATCAGGTTACCATTCATCTGGATGGGATTTCATCGGGTTAGAGTCTGACACTTTTGAAAATGCAATCATTGAATTAGAGAATTCTAAAATTGACATTTCTGGAAATGGTGAGGTCTATATTGTTTTGACTAACACTTTAGAGATAATTGACAAAGCTTTTGCCAAACCTATCATGTGGAAAGCAGACTGTGCAGGATATTTCAAATGTGAATTCATTTCACATGGAATGGGGGGTTCTTTCTCTAAAAAAGGCATGGACCAATTAAACAAGTGGAAAACTGGACTTGGCGAAATCAGCAGAAGCTGGTAAATTAGATATATAAATAATATATATAAAATATTAGAAACTTAATTATTCACTTAAAACTTCTAATTAATGTACATTCAAACAGTAAAGCTTGTTGGCGAAAACCCTCTTGAGACAAAGAGCGTCAATGTCCCGTTGGAGAACGGAGAAAAAATACTTTCAAACCAGCCTTATATCTTAGATGTCATCAACAAATACAGAGCCACTATGGGTGGAAGTGAGTTAGATGACATTGCTCGTTTTGAGAATGCTGGAAAGAACTCATTGATTGACAATGTGAATGTCTGCAAGCAAGAAGACAAGTTTGTTGTCAACATCAACAGCAAGTATGACTGCACTATCCCATTGGAGAAAGAGCCAGAAGAGGTGAAAGCATCCTTTGAAGAAGGTGTGACTTACAAAGTGCCTATTGCTGCTTGCATAAAGAATGGAATCAATGTGTCAATCAAAGACTCAATGAAACTTGCAATCAAAAATGAATTGCGAGCAGCTGCAATTTCAAAGAGCACTTCTTGTGCATACACTGCGCACATAGATGAATGCATAAATGGTGGATACTATGTGTCAATACAAGGTGTGAAATGTTTCATGCCTGGAAGCACTGCAAGCCTTTATCGTCTTGGTGATTTTGATTCTATAGTTGGTTCTGACATCATGGTAATCCCAACAATGTACAATGCAAAGCGAGACATGACAGTTGTCTCACATGTGGCATTCTTAGAAGCAATCAAACCAACAGTGTTGAACAGCGTCATGAATGATGACCGTGAGACTGAGTATTCTGGAATTGTTACTATGAAGAAACATGACTATCTATTGATAACATTTAATGAATGTCTTGCTGGCAAGTTGACATACACTGATATGGATGAGCAGACCAGAGAGATGTTCAACAAGAATGAGATTGAGATAGAAAAGACAGAGTTGAATTTCAAGATAGACCAAGAACAGAATGGCCAGTTGCTTTTGACACAGACATGGAAGACAAAATCTCTTTGGGAAGAGAACATATCTAAAGAGTTCAAAGTTGGAATGAAGATGGATGGAGTCATTCTTGGCGCAAGCAAGAAATTCATTCTAGTTCAGTTGAAATACAATGTGATTGGCATTCTCCCGATGACAACAAGCTACAATATTGGTGAGCATATCCATGTTAAGATATCGTCAATAGACACTGCTAACAGAAAAATAAAATTAGTGTTATGCTGATAGATTCAAAACCATCAATAACAGGAGTTATCTATTCAGAGATAACCCATGATTTGACAATAAAGTATTCCAACAATAGTGTTGAGAAATACGTGAATGTGCCTAAAGATGTGTATGAGAGCATAGTGAACAACGGACGTGTTGTAAGTGACTATCTCAAAGAAAGTCTAGACACAAACTACAAAAAATTAGTTTTAGTATAATGTTTAATTAAACAAAAATAAAGATGAACAAAGAGAAACAATATGAAGAGGATTTGATGAGAGAGTTCAATGCAACTGGAGAAATTGGGCAAAAAACAGAAAATGTGTATCCAACTATGCTTGAGCATGAACCTGTCAAAGACTTAGGAAAAGTGAAGAACCCATCAGGAAGACCTTCAATGACAAGAGAAGAGCTGGACAATGACCCAGAAATTGTCCGTATGAATGCGCTTGTCAATTTTGTAAGAATCCCTATTGAGAATTTCCCTTCTATGGGAAGATTCTACTCAGATGATTTCAGTGTACACATCCGTGCAGCAAGAGTAGGAGAAATCCGTGAATACTCTATGATGGATGAGAGCAACCCTAATGACATCATTGACAAAATGAACTACATGTTAGCAAGCTGTACAAAAATCTCATTTGGTAACATGCCAGGAAGCTACAAAGACATTCTTGACCATGATAGATTCTATTTGATTAAAAGAATCCAAGAACTGACATTCAAGAATGGCGAGACTGCAATCAACATCCCTGTCCCAGATGGAGCTTGCAAGACTCCTGGATGCAGACCCCAAACTGAGGTGAAGCTCACAAGTGACATGCTTGAAAGAGCAGAGCATGATGAGACACTTGAACAATACTATGATGAAGCAAACAAATGCTACAGTATCCGCACGAAGCATTATGGAGTTATCCAAATGGCTCCTCCAACAATTGGTGTCACTACTATAGTGAGAGACTGGGCAGTGAACAGAGCTCAGAACCAAAAACACTGGGACCAATCACTTGTGCAGATGATTCCTTTCTTCAGAAGAGATTGGAGACAATTTAGAGACAAAGATGTGTTTGACATGGCAACAGAGTTTGAGAATTGGGACATCAACAAATACATTTTAGTTTATCGACTTATTGAAAAGATGAACTCTAGTGTTGGCATGAGCCCTAACATTCATGTGAGATGCGAGTCTTGTGGAGGGGACATAGAGGTTCCTGTCATGTTTCAAGACATCAGCGATGATGGACGCGAAGTACGAGGCGGATTTAAATCTCTATTTGTTTCGACTCTTTCAGATAGACTTGACGAACTTTCTTAAGACGCGAGTCCTCTTGATGGAGAATCTGCATGTCCAACCATCTGAGATTGACAACATGCAATATTGGGAATATGAAATAACATTAGAAGAGTACCAGAAGATTCTCAAAGAGAGAAAAGAAGAGCAAGACAAGCAGCAAGAAGGCTCTGGAATGGGAGACCTCTCAAAGATGGGCTCAAGCATGATGAGGCAAGCACAAAACAGCATAAAGGTGCCAAACATGCCAAGCATTTCAATGCCGCATATCTAAAAGAAACGCTGATGTATCATGATATATCAGCGTTTTTCATTTGTCCACTTATAACACACCTGAATGTTTAATATAAATATATGTGTATAATACAAGTGAAATTATGAAAATATTGAAAATCGATTCTTTTGTTAAAGAGTCACATGGATATGAGTTTGACGGTGACCATTCAAATGATTGGAAAGATGACTATTATGATAACAGCGAACCTTACATACCGGATAAATGGGAACCGGGCGACCACGCGTTTGAATATGAAATAGACTTGTGGGATTGGTTTATGTCAAGACCGGAGGTGACAAACAAAATAGCAGAAAACGAAAACCTACTGATTGACTTTAGCGAGTATTTGGATAAATTTGTCAATGACAATCGTATATCTAAATGGAGTCATGTGAAACCAAACGCGTATTCATTTATTACCCGTTATAAGTTTAATTTGCAAAAACACAAACAAAGTAATGGGTATAATTCATATATGCCACTTAATCGACATGACAAGGAATATAATGATGAAAATTGTGTTGATGAAGTGAGAGGATGTTTTCGTATTGTTGGTTGGTCAACATTAGACGATGAAAAAATCACGTATTTTGATTTAGATAAAAAAGGAGTAAACGATGCAATAAACACATATGCCAAATTGGTGAAAGAATGTAATTTGCTCACGCTTTCGGACAAGAATAAGATGATTAACGACTTCAAGAAAAATTTAGATGACATCAACAACTACATCAAAGCAAAAGGAGAAGATTTAAACATATTTTATGGTGACTATTGCTATGCTATAGAATAGCGTAAGTTTAATTCTTTAATGTCAAAAAGACCCGGAATAATTCCGGGTCTTTTTCATAAATATATATGATATATATTCGTATAAATAGAATATGGCAGCAAATACCTATAATCAGACAAAAAATTACGACAATTCCGTGCTCAGATATGTCATTGTCGCTTTGCTTGCTGAGTTGAGAGACAAGATATACATTTACCAGCATTTAGATGACAATACTACTGAAAAAGTAGACATACCATTCATGTACTCTATAACTGGTTCTGAAAGGTTTTTGAAAGATGAGTTCATGTATGACTCCATTGACAATGGCAAAGCAATTGGAGACTATGAGAAAGTCCCTCGTGGTGTCGTGAACATACAGTCAATTGGCATTGATTCTGGAAGCCAGATGAACAAGTTCACCCAAGCAAAGTTTGTCCATGAAGTAGATGGGATATTGAAGACATTCTATTTGAGATGCTGTTTTCTTCCATTGAACTTGTCATTCTCTTGTGACATGGTATGTTCTTCACAATTAGAAATGCTTAAAGTGACAGAGACAATCATGTCAAAACTCTATGCAGTGAACATATTCTATGTTGACCTTGGGATGATGCATGTCCAATCTTCATACACTTTGCCAACAGACTATTCTCAAGAAAGACCAGTTGAGTTCATGATGGATGGACAAAAAGAATACAAAGTGTCTTTCAACATTGAAGTGAAAAGTTTTCTTCCAGTGTTTGAACATGGAATAACATATGATGAAATCAATGAGATGGTTAAAGGGAACAAAGGGACTGTTATGATGCTGCGTTCTGATGAATATGGGAATGTTGGGATTTATCCTGGTGGTGTGCTCACAAAATTCCATGTTGGAGATGGAACTGAAATTGATGTTCAAGAGATTGACAATAAAACTAAAGGTGGAAGGATTTCTGGTGAAGCTACATTTGATGAACCATTCCCAATGGCAAACATAATGTCAAACCAGTTCAAAGACATTGACTATGAGATAAAACATCCTGGTTATGAAGAACCTCAAAATGACAAATTAAGTAAACTATAAAATGAAAATAATTGATTTTGAAACATATTCAGAAAAACTTAAGATAGAGCCCATATCTTTGAAGGATTTGGACAAAGTAGAAAGTCATGAAAAGGATTTGGACAAAGTAGAAAGTCATGAATACAAATATTGGCCAAAAAACAGAGTAGAACTCAAAAATACCGTGCTAAGTTTGATAAATGAATATGGGCCAAATTGTGATTTAAACAGTATAGACACATCAAAGATAACAGACATGTCTCTTTTGTTTGATGAATTGAAACAGTTCAATGGAGATATATCTAAATGGAATGTCTCTAATGTCAAAAATTTTTACTGTACGTTTTATGGATGTCATAGTTTCAACTGTAACATATCAAGATGGAATGTCTCATCTGCTGAAGACATGAATGGAATGTTTTATAATTGTCATGAGTTTAATCAGAATTTGAACAATTGGGACGTTTCAAATGTGAAAGGCATGGCTTCTATGTTTGCTCGCTGTGCAAAATTCAACAATCCATTAGATAAATGGAACACAAAGTCTTTAGAAAAAATGGACTACATGTTTAATCAAGCACTGAGTTTCAACCAAGACATATCTGGCTGGGACACCTCAAATGTGAATTCTGCAGCAGATGTATTTAAACACTGCTGTATCAAAAACGAATATAAACCAAAAATCTAAGTATTAACCCCTCAAACCCAAATTCAATGAGAAATTATAGAGACTGCAAAAAGAATGTAATCTGTAGATTTGACAGATGCGCAAACAATGATTTCAAAAACAAAAATTTTGAAATTGAAATAACATTGAAAGAACACCCTGGAAGATTTTCTGATTTCATCACAATCTACATGAATGTCCATTTTTTTGAATCATCTGATGACTATGAGATAAAAACATCTTCAAAAGCAAATGGTTTTTTTCCAGATTTGCAAGAAGTTGTCCACAATGATTTCATGTACTATATAAAAGATGAACTACAGTACTATAAGATAAAAAACGAAAGACTAGTCAATGACATTGAACAAGCAATCATTGATGAAGTTCATGACGAAGCATTTTAACTCTTAAATTTTATTGAAATGGCTGACACTAATCTAAGTCTCTATGAGATAGAAGTGGCAATTGCACGCTCAGAGGAATTCAACTATCTGAAAAAACTCGTAGTGTTCAATGTCATCGGGCAAGGCTCAACACTTCCACTATGGCATGAGCGTGATGTGCTCGTATGCACAAAAACAGGATATCTCACAGAAATTGAAATAAAACGCTCATATTCAGATTTTTTGAATGACTTCAAGAAAGAACATGACCACTATTCTGAATACATAAAGAATTTCTATTACTGCATCCCAGCAAAAATACTCCCAAAAGTGTTAGAATACATGGACTCTTATGAAAACAAAGAAGACTATAGACTGAATGCTGGTATCATCATAATAAATGAAGACAAAGACTTGTTTAAATACAAAAAGCCAAAAGAGAACAAACAAGCAAAGAAACTGTCAACAGAACAAATGCTCTATCTTGCAAGACTCGGCTCAATGAGAGTCATATCATTGAAAAACAAAATCATCAAGAAATACGAGAAAGCATGTCAAAAGAAGAAATCATAATGACTGAATAAATACCTAGTTAAACAATATAAAAGAAATTGGAATTATCCTTTTCAGTCTTGTAAAATATGGGTAATATAAATATAGTATAGTATTTCAATCAGATGGAAAGAATGTACACATACAAATTCAGATTATATCCGAACAAAGAGCAACAAGTCTATCTTGCCAACGTGTTTGGATGTTGTAGATTTGTGTATAATTATTTTCTTTCTGAAAAGAAAAAGCAATATAAAGAAGCAAAGAAAAGCGATTCTTATAATGTTCAGCAAACAAAATTAACTTTATTGCGTAAAACTGACTGTTTTGAATTTCTGAATGACGTACCGTTGCAATCCCTACAATGCAGTTTGCAAAATATGTATACTGCTTATAAGAATTTTTACAAACATAAAAAGCAATATCCCAAATTCAAGAATAAAAAAGGCAAACAGTCATTCAAAATAGCACAACCCAACACATTCAGAATTGAAAGTGGCAAACTTCACATTCCGAAACTTAAAAGCGGGATAGATATTGTAGTTTCAAAAGAAATTATCGGAAAGACTTGCTTTGCAACGATTTCAAAGAACAAAGCAGGAAGATATTATATAACAATAACGGTTAGGCAGGAATATGAACCATATACAAAGACAAGACATTTTGTCGGTCTTGACCTCGGAATAAAGGATTTCGTTGTCACAAGTGACGGGTTCAAATATCCTAACATCAAAAACAAAATAAAAAATCTTAAACGCAAGTTGAAGCATAGTCAAAGACATCTGTCAAGGAAGGTTCATGGAAGCAGGCGATACGAAAGGCAAGTGTTGAAATGCAACCGAATCTACCAAAAAATAACGGATGTCAAGACTGACTACATACACAAGATAGCCGCAGAACTTGTCAAAACTTATGATTTGATAAAAGTTGAGGATTTAAATATCAAAGAAATGTTGAAGAATCACAAGTTGGCTGAATCCATATCCGAGTGCAATTGGGGTCAGTTCATTAGCACACTTGAATACAAATGTAAGTGGAATGACAGAAGTTTAATTAAAGTTGACCGCTTCTATCCGTCAAGTCAGATGTGTTCTGAATGTGGTTATGTTGAGCGCAGAGTTAAAAATCTAAATATTAGAGAATGGACTTGCTGCAACTGTGGATGTCATCACGACAGAGATGTTAATGCAGCGAAGAACATTCTAAATTATAATTCGGCAAGTAATGCCGAGTACAGTCGTGGAGTTGTGGACAAACCGTTTGCAAAACCCAAGAAAACTGGTGAACGAACGGACAACTGCGAAGCGACTATTGAACTTGAAGTCCTACAAGACTAAAAGGGATAATTCCGAAAGAAATAATACATGCGAAAACTACTTAAAAACATAATAGGCAAACTGATAGAGAAAGTTGAATATGCAATGTGGAAAAACACATATGTGATAGACAACAAGTTCTTGCATGCTGAACCAATAGATTTAAAAGTCAAGACATACCATAGTCAAGATTCTGATGAATACAGTGATGCGATATTAGCTCATAGGACAGTTCCTTACCAAGTATGGAGAATCACACTTGAAGACAATACAGAACTCGAATGTGCTGACATCCATAAAGTGTTCACACATAACTTGCAAGAAAAATGTGTCGATGAACTCGAAACTGGAGAATCACTTTTCACTGAAAATGGGCCTAAGAAAATCATTTCTATAGAGAAACTGCCTTACAAACATTGCATGTATGACATCACTTGTAATGACTTAGACCATCGGTATTACACTAATGGGATATTAAGTCACAACACAATATCTTCTTCAATCTATCTTGCTTGGTATATTTTGTTCAACTACGATAAAACATGTTTTTTGTGTGGAAACATCGAAAAAACTGCCGTAGACATTCTTGGGAAGGTGACAGATGTCATAAAGAATGTGCCTTTCTTCATGAAGCCAGGAGTGATAAAGAATTCTAGTCTTGAATGGAAGTTTGACAATGGGTGCCGTTTGATGGGTGCAGCAACAACAAAGCGTGCTGGAATCGGGTTCACTATACATTGTCTTTATCTTGATGAGTTTGCCCATGTTGACAAGGGCATTATTGATGAGTTCTTTGACAACATATACCCTACAGTGTCATCATTGCCAGACAGTAAGATCATTGTGACTTCAACACCAAATGGAATGAACAGATTCTACAAGATATATGATGCAGCAACTAAAGGGATAAATTCATTCAAGCCATTCAGGATAGATTGGTGGCAGGTTCCAGATTGGGACAAAGCGAACAAGAGATGGAAATTGAGAGATGAAGACTGGATGAAGGCGCAGATTGCTCAATTAGGGAATGGAGATGATGAGCTTGGACGAGAAAGGTTTGGTGCCCAATATGGAAATTCATTTTTGAGCACTGGCCATTTGTTGTTAGGTCCAAATGCATTGAAGAGACTTGAGTCTGACAAAGAGATATTCATAAAGAAAGACATCGCAATATTTGAAGACTTGGACATTCCAGAAGCAGAGAATTTGAAATGGAAGTCTGACTTTGACTTAGAAAGCGTGAAGTATTCAAAAGACATGTTCTTGTTCAGTATAGACTTGTCAGAAGGCAATGGCGGTGACAACACTATTTTGAATGTGTTCAAGATGAGAGTCATGAAAGAAGAAGACTGGAAGAACATTATTTCTCCTAATTCAGCAAGAGATTTTATAGGTTTAGAGCAAGTGGGGATATTCGCTTACAACAGGATTCACCTTCAGCAGTTTGCAAAGATATTGTATGTCTTGTCACACAAAGTGTTTGACTGTGAGAATGTCAGGATTGTCCTTGAATGGAATGCTTTTGGAGGTGAAGTCTACAATGCATTGAAGAATGTGTTTGGTGAAAAGAATGACTTTGACAGTTCTACTATATTGAGATTTAGAAGAAGTGTTGATGCAAAGAAACTTGAGCCAGGTTTAAGATTGAATCATGACAACAAATTGATATATTGCCAGAACACAAAGAAGAACATTGGTATTGGAAGGATGATAATCCATGATGAAGACACGATTCAAGAATTCAATTTGTTTGGCAGAAAAGGCAGCAGTTGGGCAGCAATCACAGACCATGATGATCGAGTGATGTCATGCGTTGATGCTAATGCATTCTTTGACAGCAAAGACTTTGAATGGATGGCTGACATAGAGCTAGAGAAAGACCAAGAAGTTTTCAGAAAGATATTAGATGTTCTTGGCAACGAAAATGATTCTGTTGATTATAGAAGTCTTTACTCTATTGGTGGTTTTAGATAATTCTATAAATATATCAAATATATATTACATGAAAATCCTAAGTTTAGACCAATACAATGAGAAGCTTAGCATCAAAGAGATTTCTATTTCAGATTTAGACAACACAAAAGCTTTTGGATACAAGTATTTCCCAAAAAACAAAAAAGAATTGTCTGATTTGCTAACATTTAGATTTTTCAATGAAGGGTGGGCATGTGATTTGAATGACATAGACACATCAAAAATAACAGACATGTCATCTTTGTTTTCTGGATGTCAGTTCTTCAATGGAGACATTTCGAAATGGAATGTGTCTAATGTGAAAAACATGAAATACATGTTTTCAAATTGCTATGCATTCAATTGTGATGTTTCAAATTGGGATGTCTCAAATGTTGAAAACATGGGATATTTGTTTTGGGGTTGTCATAAATTCAACCAACCTATTGGGAAATGGAACACTAGAAAAGCATTGAACATGAAAGAAATGTTTTCAAAATGCTATGATTTCAACCAACCATTGAATGATTGGGATGTCTCAAAGGTGAAGAGTTTCCATAGAATGTTCTTGCTTTGCAAAAAATTCAACCAACCATTAGACAAGTGGAGGTTTGACAATGCAAAAGACATTTCTAGGATGTTTCTTGAGTGTGAGAATTTCAATCAAAACCTCGACAACTGGAACATTTCTCCCAATGTGAATATGGTTGCAATATTTTCTGGAACAAAAGTGAGACAATACCCGAAATGGTACAATGGAAGATAAATCAAGACTATGAAAATACTCAAAAGCGAAGAATACAGTGAGAAATTAAAGATACAACCTATCAAAATCTCTGACTTAGATAGCATTGATGAACATGAATATGAATGGTATCCTGAAAGTAGAGGAGAGCTTATAGACACAATAGAGTATTTTATGTCTATGTATGGGCCAAATTGCAGTCTAAACAGTATATGCACATCTAAGATATATGATTTTCATGAATTGTTCAAATACATAGAGCCAAAGTTCAAAGGAGATGTGTCAAAATGGGATATGTCAAATGCAAAAACAACGATTTGCATGTTTGAAAATTGTTTTGATTTCAACAGTGACATTTCAAGATGGGATGTCTCAAATGTTGAAGACATGCATGGAATGTTTTACAATTGTCAGGAGTTTAACCAGAATTTAAACAACTGGAATGTCTCTAAAGTGAAAGACATGAGTGGAATGTTCAACCATTGCCATAACTTCGACAATCCATTAGACAAATGGAAAGACAAATTGAAAAATGTGAAGAAAATGAGACAAATGTTTCAAGACAATTTTAAATTCAACCAAGATTTGAGCATATGGGACATATCTAATGTTGAAGAAATGGACTATATGTTTTCAAATTGTTATGAATTAGACCAAGATTTTTCAAAGTGGAATTTAGATGGAAAATCTGCAAATGCAATATTTTATGATTGTAGAAAAATGAAACCACAAAACATACCATATAAGAAAGATTTATAATTCAATTCATGAAAATACTAAACAGCAAAGAATATTCAGAAAAACTCAAGATAGGTGAAATAACTCTGTCAAACTTAGACAGTGTACATGTGTACAACTATTGTCCAAAAACACATGCCGAACTAGTTCATATAGTGAGACAACTTATATCTGAACGAGGAAGAGACTGTGATTTAAATGACATAGATACTTCAAACATAACAGACATGTCACGTGTTTTTTACAAGACAAAATTTTACGGTGATATTTCAAAATGGGATGTCTCAAACGTGAAAGATATGGCAATGATGTTTGTCGACTGTACTCGTTTCAATTGTGACATTTCAAATTGGGATGTGTCACACGTTGAAAATATGAATGGCATGTTCAATCATTGTCATCAGTTTAACCGGTCAATTGGAAAATGGAAAACTTCTAGTTTGACTACTGCTGAATGGATGTTTTATGAATGCAGGAAATTCAATCAAAACCTTATGAATTGGGACACATCTAACTTAGTGTCAACTCGATCTATGTTTGAAAGATGCATGTCATTCAATGGAAAACTAGACAATTGGGATACTTCATCTATAAAAATAATGATGAGTATGTTTAGTGAATGCAAAAATTTTAATAGTGACATTTCAAATTGGGATGTGTCAAATGTAGAATACATGCATGGAATGTTTTATAAATGTGAAAAGTTCAACAAACCTTTAGAAAATTGGGATGTGTCAAATGTAAAAGACATGAGTTCAATGTTCCATACATGTACAAGTTTCAATCAACCACTTGCAAAGTGGAAAGACAAAATCTCAAATGTAGAAAACATGAATTTTATGTTTGACGAATGCAAAAATTTCAACCAAGATTTGTCTAGTTGGGACATGACAAAAAAAGATACCTTTTGTATGCTTCATGAATGTCCATTCGAAGACGCATATTTTCCAAAAAATTATGAATATGATAATTTTAAATAAACAATTTCAATAATGACATTGTTGTGAAAAATCATTATCATGATTCTATAATGTCTTCATCTAATTCAACATGCACTTCAGATGAACTTATCCCAAGATAGTCAGCAATATTATCTGCTAAAAAATCTTTATTTGGACATTCATTTTCATCTACACAAACAAATGCTTCATCTATTGAAACTTTGTATATTTTCATAATTTGTAGTAAATATAGAAAAGATTGGTCAATTTTGACCATTCTTTTTGTTTATCCATCTATTTGTGTCTATTTCTGTATAGATAAATAGAAGTAATGCTGTTATTATCAATGAAATACCACCCATAGATTATATATAACTTAATAAATTAATCTTTCATAAGTCATATTCATTGTCTAAATGCAAGCAATACAATAATTCTAATGAATCAATACATTTGTATATCCACTTTTGTTTGTATTTGTTCCAAGAACGTATGACACACAAATGCTTCATTTGCTGGTTTTCATCTACATCTATATGTTTTGAGCAATACCACCAGTCAAAATCTCCAAGTGAACGACTTTTGAATCTTTCTTTTTCTGGGAGAACCTTCATGAGGATTTCATTAGCATAGTCATAGTCCATTCTTTTGAAATCACCATAAGACAATTCTTTCAATTTTTTGCAATCTGTCTTTTTCATATCAATAACTTATTTTACACGAGAAGAGACATAGTTTTCTGCTTCATCCCAGTTTATGTTAACTATCTGTTATTTGTTGTCTATATACATGTCATAATAAGTCTTTGCCAACTTAAGTCCAAGACTAGTGATGCTGTTGATGTATTTCACTGAATCTATCCAACGCATTTGATATGCATTTTCAAATTGTTCATCAGTCAACAAGTCTTTTGGAATCTCTTTTTTAATCAACTCATCAAGTTCTTCTTCTGTCATATTTTACTTAACTAGTACGAAATCAAGGTCTTCATCCTCATCGTTTTTGCTTACATAGTAGCCTTCACTACAGAACATGTAGTCTTCTATTGGGATTTGTCTTTTTGTTGCATAAGAGTTTTCAGACATCATAATGTCAAACACATCTTTACTAGTTTCTTTTGATTTCATAAGGGCCAACAATTCAGTTTTTCCATCAACAAAACAAGCAAGCTCTTCTTCAGACACAAACAACCCTATAGCTAAAATATCTCCATCTTTTGTATCATAAGTGACACAAACATACTTGTTTTGTTCTTCATCAACAGCAATGAACAACATTGGAATGTCATACCATTCTAAGACTTCACAAATTGAAACTTTTTTCTTTTCCATAACTAGTCTATAAAATTCCAAGAAATGATTTGGAAGGTTATTGCTGAGAACCCTTCAATATACATCTTATAGTCTGTCTTTTCTTTGACAGACAAATAACTTACTTTTTCGCCTTCATCAAACTCAATGGCAACACTCCCAAATTTGACATTGTCTTCAAAGTCTGCATATTTGAAAATGACATGAAACCTTCTCATATTCTTATATTTTATTGTTTATAAAGTTCAATCACCTATCATGTCAAGAAACTCACAAGCAGTTCCCTCACAACTAAAAGTGAACTCATCTAAATGCTTTTCTTGTCTATAAATTGACAATTCTTCAAGTACCTCATGCGCAAATTCTTTTGCAGAATACAAAATATCTTCAATACTGTAGCCATTCATTGTCACCTCAGTGTTCACTGTACTTTTTATCTTTATTGATTCCATAGTAAACTTTTATAATTTTATGTTTACACTTATGATTTTTTAATTGAAGTTCATTGTGCCTACTGTTTAGTGTACATGTTTTCGGTTGCTTCTATCGCAAGACCTATTTTGATGAAACCCCTATAGTCAACATGTATTTTGTTAAGAAAGTCATAAGTGTCAATTGTGTCCATCCTTTCCATTTCTCCATTCTCATAGAACACTGAAACTCTGGTGCCTTCATACTCATATCTTTCTTCATCTGTCATTGAACTCATTGGCCTAAGGTAGGGCTTCACTAGATAGTCATCTTGATTATGTTTCAACTTATCCATCAATTTGTCAATGACAGACGTATCTAATGTCATGCCATATGGTTCTAGATAGATTAGCCTATTTTCAAGCTCATCAACAACATAGTCATTCACAATATGGCATTTTGTGCTGTGTGGCAAACGACTACACAAATCATTTATCAATAATTCTAAATCTTTGTCTTCCATAATCTATTAACTGTTGATAATGCTAATCCTGCTCTAATAAGATTTCTATAATCAAAATAATCTTTTTCAGAATTATCCATTTTAGTCTTGTATTTATTCACAATCACAAAAACCAGTGGCAATGTGTTCTCCGCAATAAGGACAATTATGTTTCATTCCACTTTTAACCAAAAGCGTATGTTCAGTCATAAAAGTTTCACAATGTGGACATCTTGTTATCATATTAGATAGATTTTCAGCATTTCTACTATTATGGTATAATCTTTCTTGTTCTTTTATTGTTAAACTATGTAAATATTCTTCAGTCATTTTTGACGGTTTACGTTACAAGGTTAAAAGGGATAATCTCGATCTTTTTTATATAATATTAATAACTTATTGCAAGGTTTCTGTCAATAAGATGGTTCACATCATAATGATTTTCAATAAGGTATCTCATATTGTCTTTGACTGTCTTGAAATTGCTCCACAACTCACATCTCAAATTGTTTTCATCAAACTCATGAAGACAAAGTTTTACAGCTTCAATTGGGTAGTTGTTGTGTTTTCCATCAATATCACTTTTTGTGAGTACTCTGATTTGCTCTTCACCATTACTGATGTCTTTGTAGACACCAATGACTTCTAAGCACCCTTCCATAGTATAGACTTTCACTCTATGCGGGACTCTTGCACTTATCTCTTCAAACAAAAGTTGTTTCTCTTCTTCAGTCATAGTTTTCATTTTTCAAAAACATCACTTTGATAAACAGAATTTTCATTTAACTCTATTTTGAATGGAACAAAATCATCATGGACCTCAACTGACTCTATTCTTGGGTCATAATATTCAAAATTGTAGTAATGGTCATCATCAAAATGTGTGTTGCAAAGCCAATCTTTGAATTTGTTCAGTTCATCCAAATGTTGTTCTGCAAGTTCTCTTTTTGAATACCAAGCACTGCACTTCATATACCATCTTTCCCATTCAGAGAAATCACCATTGTTGTATCTAAAAACTGCTCTGTATATTGTCATTGTTTTGTTTGTTTCTGATTACAATGCATACATCAATTGGTTGAAAAGTTTCTTCACATCTAGTGACATCATTCCATCAGCTCCACGTCTGCCCTTGCCTTGTTTCACATTCAAACTCTCTTCTTCTTTCCAGTCATCATACATCTTTTCAAGCACAGACATCACATAAGACTTGTTTTCTATATTCAAGACATTTTGCATTTTAGTTTCTTCCATGACAGACTCTTTTGAATCATCTATAGAAACATGAGAGAACTCTTTTTTGAACAGTTCACAGCCTTCTCTCCAGTCTTTGTCATAGACACCCATACAACGTTGAGTCCCACAATATTGGCAATTCTTTTCATAGAACTGGTAAAGTCTCATGTTCTCAAGAAATCTGCAATATTCTTCAGCACTTGGCCCAACATCATGCAAAGGTTCAAGCTCTTTTAGTGTTTTCTCCCATTCTTCATCTGACATATTGTCAACAATCTCTTTTAATTTGTCTGTCAATGAATTCATTTTATATATCTTTTATATATAAAAATAATAAAAAAAGAATTAGATTTTCAGAACAGAGCTTTTTTCAAAGGTTTCCAGTTGTTGTAGTCCCAGTTGAAGAAATCTGCTTGAACAAAGTTCTTGTCCATTATGCTTCTTATTTCACTTTCGTTGAAATCAACATTCATCTTCTTGAGCAAATCAATGCAACGCTCTTTCATCTCAATGACATTGTCTTCCATCAACTCAGTCGCATAGCATGTCTTGAATGAGATTTCAGGGCTTATGCCTGATATGATTCTTTTATAGATGATGTAACAGACAAACTGCCCATTGCCAGCAGCTGGCTCTAAGAATGTCTTTTCTGGGTCTGACCACTCTTCATCAGGAACCTTGTCAGCCATTTTCTTGACTATAGAATAAGGAGTGAAGAACTCTTGAGAATTCACCTCAGAGTTCTTGCGTCTTGATTTCCTGATGTCATTGTCATACCCTTCAAGTGAAAGGAATTTCTCTATGTCAAAGTCTAAATCCATATCTCTAACAATCTGATTGTCAAAACTTGCTAATGATAGAATTATGACAAGACTCATAAGAATCTTCATCACAGAGCATACCATCATTACGGATGACAAAACTCACCACTCTGTAGTCCTTCATGATGCCAATGACTCCATACCAGATCTCATTAAGAGCAGAGCTGTCATCTCTATAGTACTTCTCGGCGGTAGGGACACCCAGTTTGCGAACAAGATTATGAATGGGACGCAAATCTTTATAGTACTTGTCCCATTGGGCAAGGACAGATTTTCTCTCTTCCTCAGGGAGCTTGTGAGTAGACTGCCAATCACCAGCAGGAAGTGTTTCAACAGCACAAGGGTAATAAAGCTTGTTATACTTTCTACCAAATCCATCCCAATAGATGTCATTGATGATGTCTTCACGTTCATAGACGTATCTGCAATCAGAGTCATCAGGGTAATATGCACCAGACAGCACAATCATATTGGAGCTTTCAGTGCCATACTTCTCAAAGAACTTATTAACAAGTTTTCTAAGTCTATTTGCATTGTTAGTTTTCTCAATCTTTTCAAAATTAGAGATTCTGTTTTGAAGCTCCTTGTCAGTAAGGTTGACCAAATCATTAAAACTAAAATCACCACCATCGGCAATGATTGGACCAGCTTTCACTTTTCTTTCTAATTCTCTCCACTCGAGAATAGCATTCAAATTCTTTACGTCTACTTTATTCATATGACACTGAAATTAAAATTTATATTTAAATATAACAAAAAGTTGAGAGTGAGATTTTGTAGATGAGTACAATTCAGGGAAGCGATTTTCAATCTGCTTGATGAACCCACCGTACAATAAAGATTTGCACTTAGATTTTTTAGAAAAATCTTTAAATATATGTAATAAAACTATTATTATTGAACCTGGTCAGTGGTTAGTTCAATTAAAAGAAAATGGTAAATATACTAAAGATTCTAGTCAAGCAAAACAAATAAAAAACAAAATCGATGGTCATATTACTTCATTAGAATTTAATAATTATAATAAAGAATTACATATTTCTAACAAAACAGTGATTTCAATTCTAGCAATTGATATGTCAAAAAAATATAAATCATTTGAATTTGACTGTTGTGGAGAAAAAAGAATTGCTCATACTATAAATGATTGCAATTTAATTGGAGATTTCAGTTTAGTTAGTTCTATACTTAAGAAATGCAAATCATATAAAGACCATATGATTGACCACGTGATAGACATTAAAAAATATAAAGACTATGAAAATAAAGGATATTGGTTTTTACCTTATGGAAATTATATGATAAATTCTCTTGGAAGCAATAATGGTGGTAATTCTAAAATATTTTATCAAAATGATTACAAGTCACACGCAGTGAATGTTGAAACCAAATTCGGCGATTTTTATAATTCATATACAATTGTTTTGGCAACTGATAAAAAAGAACAATTGACATACGACATTGTTCCTAAAGGAGAAAAAAGAGGAAGTCCGAGAGACTCTACTTATGGGACAAAGGAACAAATGGAAAATTGGTATTATTTTGTGTATAATAATAAGCTTCCACTGTTTGTCAATATATGTCTAACCATTGATGAACATAATAATAGTAGAGAATATGTTCCTTGGTTAGTAGACAAAAAATATACAGATGAAGAAATCTATAAAAAATTAAATATTACTAAAGAAGAACAAAATCTTATAGATGAAGTATTAGTAAAATTTGAAAGAAAATCAAATTGGTTTAAACAATATATGTTAGGACTTTAACTTATTTTATCACATAGGAGTTAGGGTCTTTCGCCTTTGTCAACTTTTTCTATGATTTCTTTGCAATATTCTGCATATTCTTTGGCTTTGTCTTCTGGACAGCCGCACACTTCTAACAGACCTTCATCTGTCTTCACGCGTGGGTCTTCCCAATCTATGTTTGGGATGTATTTGTAAATGCG
>JAEEGL011512457.1_pt1 | contig 20150 bp, 14 predicted proteins | sample 9134231 | NCBI WGS metagenome assembly JAEEGL01 (sample SAMN16246548, study PRJNA631951) | gut metagenome | biome: gut microbiome; feature: rumen; material: fiber-attached | host: Bos | place: Iran: Karaj | collected 2018-10
ATGCCGTGGCTGTTCTTTGCGGAGCAATTGACCATACGCAGCAATACCCCCAGTCCGTAAACCTCAACAATCCGGACTACTTTGTCTGCTACAGCACGGATTTCCCCAACACGATGTATCACCCCACCCCGGGAGACAAGATAAGGGCAGACCACTACCTGGAAGTTGTGGTAAAGACAGGTATAGCCAACGCATACACCATGTCCATCAACTCCCCTGCCGTGGTTCTGTTCCGCGCCAAGGGAACGGACATAGAGACATATTGCAAGGATCCGCTGCACCAGCCCCAGAGGAAGAGCGAGACCGTGGTGGCCATTCCTCCGGATTGGATTGTGGATGCCGTAGAAGTATTCAACGGAACGTCATCGGGCAACAAGAAGCGCCTCATTGACATTCTGGATTCAGGATTTGTAATCCTGTCAGAGACTCACAAGGGCTACTCCCTCATGCGTGTCACAGACCCGGATGCAACCTCCAAGAACGGTTACGAGTATCTGAAGGACAGCAACAACTCAAGCGCAGACTTTTATGAACGCACAAAGCAGTCACTTCACCTGTAAGTTACTGGTGATCCTGGGCGCGTTCATCTGCGCTCAGTCAATACGGGCCCAGAACCTGTGGGAGATGGGGTGCAACATTGCCGGAGAGGCAGTGAAGGCAGACCTTGGCATTGAGGCGGAGGCATCCATCGGCGGAGAGTTCACCTCCGGAAAATTCCGTACGCCGTCCCTGGGAGAGACTCTCTGGAGTGCAACTGCCCAGGCCGATGCCGCGGCCGCCTACGAGGACCTGTACCTCAAGGGAAACTTTGGCTTTGAACTTATCCACGGCACAAACATGATGGGCTCCATGTTCGCGGACCCGGGCTATTTCCCGGTGGACATTCTGGAGTTCACCCCAGGCAACAAACTCAGGCAGAACTACGACATAGGCGGCGGCGTTGCGTGGAAAAACGCCAGCCGCTGGACTCCCGGAGTGCAGATGGAGTTCCACGGCGTGAACTATGCCAAGCGCAAGGACCTGAGGCACACCACCTATCGGCAGGAATTTGCTCTCTCCCCTTCCGTTGCTTTCAGCGGGGATGGATGGATGATGGGATTAACATATTCCTTTGGCAAGACGTCGGAATTCATCACGGCCTCCGTGGACGGGGTGGACAACGCCCAAACCTATTATGCCTTCCTGGACAAGGGCATGCGCTACGGCATCATGCAGGCCTGGGACGGCGTTGGAATACACCTCACCGGGGACGGAGTGGACCGCTTCCCCGTGAAGCAGTTCTCACATTCGGTTTCCCTCCAGGGAAGCGTGGGGGATTTCCTGTATGCCGATGTAAAATACTCCAACCGCAGTGGTGAAATCGGTGAGAAGGGCTATGTCTGGTTCAGGTTCCCGGGACATGCGGTGGACGCAAAGATTGTCGGCGCCATAGATACAGATGCCGCAATGCACACTGTGGCGGCATTCTATCAGTGGAACATGATTGAGAACTACAGTGTTGTCATGGACAAGGTGGCAACTGGTGGCGTAGTAACTCCTGTGGTTTACGGAGCCAACCGAATTTTCGTCAACAAGTCCATGTCATTTGGAACGGCTTACGCCGTGAGCCACTGGCGCGGCTGGAAGGCCGGTGCAGAGCTTGGCTTCAGTAACGGCCGTGACCTTTCCACATACATGTACCCTTACTTTGACAATGACGAGGCATGGCACATGGACCTGACCGTTCAAGGAGAGGTTTCCGTTGGGAAATTTGACCTCAGCGCCATATTAAGGGGACATAACCTGGTAGGCAGCCGCCGCGAATCCCTGGAAATGGTGGACAGTGACTCCGGCGTTTACTCCTCTATCTTCCGCCTGCAGGAACTGTGGGATATGGAACAGGAGATTACCGATGCACCGCAGATAGGACTGGAAGCGCAGGTGCGCTTCAACTTTGGCCCGGGGCTGTTCATCCAGGCCGGTTGCGCTTGGACTCACGCCTTCAATGTAGAACTTCTGCCCGGATGTGACCGGCAGACCACACACTTAAAGTTCGGTTATAATTTTTAATTCATACGCTTATGAAAAAAGTTCTGGTTTCTTTGGCATTTGTTGCAGCGCTGGCAGCCTGCAACAACACAGAGGTCCCCACGTGGACCAATCCCGACCCTCAGGTAAATCCTGACGGTACAGCATTTGACGTCAAAGTTACCCCGGTAATCACCAAGGTAACGGAGACAAAGTTTGAAAACGGAGACGCCATTGGCCTTACCATCACCCGAGAGGCCGGCGTCTGGGCGGACAATAAGCAGCTGGTCTTTGACGGTTCCGTCTTCAAGGGAGACCTGAAATGGTATCCGGAAGGAACAGACAAGGCATCAGTGGTGGCGTACTATCCTTATTCCGCAGAGGTCCCTTCATCCTTCACCGTGGAGGCCGACCAGTCCAACGGCTCATCGGCCTCAGACCTTGTGGCCGGCTCACTGCCGGAGGCCTACCCTTCATCTGAAGCCATTGTGGTTCCCTTCCAGCACAAGCTGAGCCTCATTGTCTTCACCGTGGTCAACAAGGCCGAAGGAGACATCGTGGGTATTTCCCTGGACGGAGCAAAGCTTAAGGCAAACCTTACCGAAGACTTCACCGCCACCGTTGACGAGCTGGCCGCTCCCGCCAGCGTGAAGGCCTACAAGGCCAACAAGAGCACCTATGCCCTCATCCTCCCTCCCCAGACCGTGGCTCTGATTGCAAAGGCGGAAACCGCCGGCGGCAACATCCTGTCACAGGTTTGCAAGGAGGTCACCCTGGAGGGCGGCAAGAAGTACAACATTACTCTTATCGTTAACCCTGACAACCTCCTGGTTGTTCTGCCCGGAGACATCGCAGACTGGGTTGGCGGCGGAGACATCCCCGGAGAAGACGAGCAGGAACCTGCTACCGAGGTTCAGTTTGAAGAGCATCTTTCTGACGGCTACTTCACCTATGACAATGTGAAGTACAATGTGGTGAAGATGAAAGAGCGCGGCAATGACAATGGTCGCTGGTGGATGGCACAGAACCTGGCTTATCTGCCGAAGGGATTTGTTCCTTGCTCAGAATCCGACAAGACAAAGACTCCCGTTGACGCCGGTGTTTATGCACCGCTGGTGAAGGGTCAAGAAGCGGCTGTATTTTCAACAGATCCTGCAGTTATAGCCACCCAGGGATATCTTTATCAGTCAGAAGTTGCACTTGGCCTTAAGGTTGGAGACATAACCACAGAAGAACAGGCTAAAGCATTGGAGGGCGCTAGGGGTATTTGTCCTACAGGTTGGCATATACCTACAAGGGATGAAATAATCAATCTTGTTGGTAATATCGGAGACAAGAATCTGAACGTCGCTGACGCTCCTTACTGCGCTGACGGTAAAGGATCCATTGCCCTTTTGAATGAAGACGGTTTCGAACTTATTATGGGAGGCGCTGTAAGTATTACAAGTAACGTAGCTACAGCAATCCAGCAGTTTATGGGATATAACGCCAATGCGGACAATCTGATCAACGGTTATATTGCCGGCTCCTCATGGGCATCAACAGGCACCAACAATTTCCAGTATTATGCATTGATGCCGTTTGCCACAAACGGCACGTGCAATGGCGCTAAACTCCATTATCGCTCTGCTGTTTCGGTCCGCTGCATCCGCGACGTTGAGTAATGCGTAAGTTCTTAATTACCATCGCCCTCGGCCTGTGCATCCTTCCCGGTGCACGGGCCGATGAGGGTATGTGGCTGGTTCAGTGCCTGGACAGGGCTCTGGAGAAGAACATGAAGGCCCGCGGCCTCAAACTGGGAGCCCGTGAAATCTACAACGAGGAAGCCGGCGGCATCACCGATGCCATCGTCTCCCTGGGATTCTACTGCTCCGGCAGCATGATTTCCGAGGACGGCCTCATGATTACCAACCACCACTGTGCATACGGTGACGTATCGGCCCTCTCAACCCCTGAGCACAATTATCTGGAGAGCGGATTCTTTGCCCTTTCAAGGGACCAGGAGATTCCCATCCCCGGCAAGGAGTTCTACTTCCTGCGCAAGGTGCTGGACGTGACGGATGAGGTCAACGCCATCAAAAAGGAGGCGGCCGACGAGGGAAAGCCCATGGGCAACAGGAAGCTCAGTTCCATCCTGGAGAAGAAATACTCCCAGGAAAGCGGCCTGGAGGCCGGTCTTCAGTGGATGTGGGCCGGAACCAAGTACTACATCTGCCTCTATTCCGCATATACGGACATCCGTCTTGTGGCGGCTCCCCCGGTTCAGATCGCTTCCTTCGGCGGAGATGTGGACAACTGGGAATGGCCCCAGCACAAGGCCGATTTTGCCATGTACCGCATCTATGACTCAGATGGTCAGCCTATCCATCCCCGCAGACACCTGAGCATTAGCCAGAAAGGCTACAAGGAAGGCTCGTTTGCCATGGTGATAGGCTATCCCGGACGCACGTCACGGTATATTTCATCGGCCGAGCTGAACCAGCTTATCAATGTGGAGCGTCCGGAGGTGAACCGTATCCGCAAGCGTCAGATGGATATTATCAAAAGGTGGATGGAGGAAGACCCTGCCGTGCGATTCAAATATTCAGACGCCTTCTTCTCCCTGTCCAATGTAGCGGAGCTGCATCAGGGAGAAAGTGACTGCGTTCGTCGCTTTGGAGTAATCGAGTCCAGGCGCCAGGAAGAAAAAGGCATGAGGGAACAGGAACTGTTGGCAAAACTTGACAGCGAGTATGCCTCCATCTCAGATATCGAGAGGCAGAAGGCCATTTTGCGTGAAACAATTTTCCGGGGCGTTCCCATTGCGCGTGCGTTCATGCGCCTTGGTAGCACTCCTCCGGAAAAGCAGCAGGCGGTTCTTGATGCCGCCATTAAGGAAATGGACCCGCGTGTGGAGAAAGAACTCCTTACCCTCTGCCTTCAGGAATTCCTCAGCGGAGTGGGCACCACATTCTACAGGCCAATGCACTGGGAACTGGTGAATAAGTTCGGAAACAACTATAAGGCTATGGCCAGCTGGCTGTGGAGTAACTCCTGCCTTAAGGACAGCGTGGTGAGAAATCTGCCTTCAGACCCGTTCTTCCGCTTTGTCAGGGACCTTGGAATCCACGAGATGAACGACGCGGAAAAACACGTTGCGGACCCGTCAGCGCTCAGACGCTCATATGTCCATGCCCGCTACAACTATCTGCAGTCACGGGGCGTAGCACAATACCCGGATGCCAATTCCACCATGAGAATCACTTATGGACGGGTGTGCGGCATCAAGCCCTATGATGCGGTTTACTGCAACTGGGTAAGCACCGCCGCGGGACTGCGTGAGAAGTACAATGCCACAGACTATGATTTCCACTATCCGGACGCTTTCCGTGAGGTTCTTCCTCCCGTGGATTTCCCCATCAACTTCCTGTGCGATGTGGACATCACCGGCGGAAACTCCGGCTCCCCTGTCATGAACGCCCGCGGAGAGTTGATCGGCCTGGCTTTTGACGGCAACAAGGAGTCTTTGGCATCTAATTACGCAGTTGTACCCGGCTACAACATGTGCGTATGCGTGGATATCCGCTATGTCCTTTGGATACTGCGCCACTACGCGCACCAGGATTACGTACTGGAGGAACTGGGAGTGTTATAGTATGGAATTGTTTTATGCCCACTCCGTAGAGGGAGATATCTGTTTCCTGGATGCCGATGAGAGCATTCACTGCGTGAAGGTGCTGCGTCACAGGGCCGGAGATAATGTTGACATTATTGACGGCCTTGGTACGCTGTACCACTGTACCCTGACTTTGGACAGCCCAAAAGGAGCGCAAGCCCGTATCTTGTCCCAGGAAAGCAGCTGGGGCGGCCATCCGTATAAACTCACCATAGGCTGCTGTCCCACCAAGAACAACGACCGTTTTGAATGGTTTGTAGAAAAGGCCACGGAACTTGGCGTGGACAGGATTGTCCCCCTGATTGGAGAGCATTCTGAGCGCAAGGTCTATAAGACGGACCGTGCAGCGCGCATAGCGTTGTCTGCCACAAAGCAGTCCCTGAAGGCCCGCATCCCGGAGATAGCGGAGCCGGTGACGGTGAAATCCTTCGTCGCCGACGCTCCTCGGGATGTCAAAGGACTCCGGCTCATTGCCTACTGCTTTGAAGATGAGCAGCATCCGCGAAGAAGCATTATGGATGCCCTGAGGGAGTACAAGGGGCGGGATATTACAGTTCTGGTTGGCCCGGAAGGGGATTTTTCACAGGAAGAGGCCGCGGCGGCCATTGAAGCCGGCTATATTCCGGTTCATCTTGGGGCTTCCCGGCTACGCACGGAAACCGCAGCGGTTACTGCGGCTGAAGCCGTGTATCTGTTTTTTTGCTAACTTTGCAGATTACAATGTGTATTGAGATACACTCGGCCCCCACGGGGCCTCGGTATGACAACAGACAATCATTGTCATACCGAGCGAAGCGAGCGTATCTTAAAAAAGATAAAATTATCAATATTTATGTCAAGCCACATCCGTGACATTAATCTTTGGGAGAGCGGAGAACTCAAACTGAGCTGGGTCCGCAGCCACATGCCGCTTCTGGATGGCATTCAGAAGGATTTTGAAAAGAGCAAGCCGTTCAAGGGCCTAAAGGTTGCCCTGAGCGTTCATCTGGAGGCCAAGACCGCACACCTTTGTGAGGTGATGGCCGCCGGCGGTGCACAGATGTACATCACCGGCTCCAATCCTCTCAGCACCCAGGACGATGTAGCCGCCGCCCTTGTGCATGAGGGTCTCAACGTATTTGCAATCCACGGATGCAATGAGACGGAGTACTTCCAGGATATCAGAAGGGTGCTGGAGATTGGCCCCAACATCATAATTGACGACGGCGGAGACCTTGTCACCACCATCCACAAGGAGTTCCCGGAACTTGGGGAAAACGTCATCGGCGGATGCGAGGAAACCACAACCGGCATTCTTCGCCTGAAGGCAATGGACGCCGCCGGAAAGCTCCTATTCCCCATGATGCTGGTGAACGACGCAGACTGCAAGCACCTTTTTGACAACCGCTACGGCACCGGCCAGAGCGTGTGGGACGGCATCAACCGCACCACCAACCTCATCGTTGCCGGCAAGACGGTGGTTGTGGCCGGCTACGGCTGGTGCGGAAAGGGCGTTGCCATGCGGGCCAAGGGCATGGGGGCCGATATCGTTGTCACTGAAGTGGATCCCATCAAGGCCATGGAGGCGGTGATGGACGGCTTCAAGGTAATGAAGATGGCCGATGCCGCCCCGCTGGGAGACATCTTTGTCACCGTAACAGGTTGCGAAGACGTGATTGGCCCGGAGCATTTTGAAAAGATGAAGGACGGAGCCATCTGCTGCAACGCCGGGCACTTTGACGTAGAGGTGGCCGTGGCAAAGCTCAAGGCCATGTCCATAAAGCACGAGCCCGCCCGCAACAACATTGAGGCTTACACCCTGGAAAGCGGCAAGCGCATTTATATCATCGCAGAAGGCCGATTGGTAAACCTTGCCGCAGGAGACGGCCATCCGGCAGAGATTATGGACATGTCCTTTGCCATCCAGGCCCTGAGCGCCAAGTACCTTGTGGACAACAAGGGCAAACTCACCTCCAAACTGAACAATGTTCCCCGGGAGGTTGACCTGGCGGTTGCCAACCGCAAACTCCAGGACTGGGGAATTGAAATAGATACACTTACAGAAGAACAATTGAAATACTTAAAAGGATAGATTCTTCGCTTCGCTCAGAATGACAGCGAAGGAGCATGTTGTCATCCTGAGGAGCGCGTTGTCATCCTGAGGAGCGTAAGCGACGAAGGATCTATATTAATAATTATGGCACTGATTCCTATACACTGGTGGAACAAAGAGGTTCATAACTTCAAGATCTCACAGGAGAGTTTCAAAAAACAGCCCTGGGCAAACGGCGTAATCCTGCTTGGCTGCGTGGCAATAGCCATGCTGCTGGCCAACCTGCCCTTCACAAAACACCTGTATCACGGATTCCTGCATACGGAACTCACCATACACGTTGCGTCTCCTGACGGCCTGGTAGATTGGTACTTCCCACACGGGATGACCATGGAGAAGTTCATCAACGACATCCTGATGGTGATCTTCTTCTTTACAGTAGGCCTGGAGATCAAGCGTGAAGTGGTCTGTGGAGAACTGTCATCGTTCAAGAAAGCCATACTTCCCGTAATAGCCGCCTTTGGAGGCGTAATTGTTCCCGCCGCTATCTTTACAGCAGTGAATCACGGAACAGAGGCAGCATCGGGCTGGGGCATCCCCACGGCTACGGACATTGCCTTTGCGGTTGGCATCCTCTCCATCCTTGGAGACAAGGTGCCGGTTTCCCTCAAGGTATTCCTCACCGCCCTTGCCATTGCCGATGACCTCATAGCAATTTTGGTGGTGGCGCTCTTCTATGGCGGCTCCATCAACCTTCCGCTGCTGGCCATAGCCCTGGTTGTGATAATGTTTGTCTTCCTTGAGAAGAAACTGGGAGAGAAGCGCATCAGCTACTATATAGTTCCCGCAATCATAGTGTGGTTCCTGTTCTACTACAGCGGCATCCACGCCACCATGACAGGTGTTGTGATTGCAATGCTCATCCCTATGGATGCACGCTACAACAAGGCAAAATTCCACCGCAGGGCCAAAATCCTGTACGAAAACCTTGTTGAAAGTGAGAAGGTTACTTCCGGAGAATCCTTCCCCAACGGTCCCCAGAGGCACTTCCTCAGGCACCTCAGCGGCCTTACCAAGAAGACCATCCCGCCGTCCTACCGCCTTGAGCACAGACTCAACCCCGTTGTAAACTTTGTCATCATGCCCATCTTTGCGCTTGCAAATGCCGGCGTGGAAATTACGGATGTCTCGTATTTCAATGTCTTCCAATGGGATGCTGTACTTGGAGGAGTGGGCATGGGTATCTTCCTTGGCCTGCTGCTGGGTAAACCCATCGGCATAACCCTGGCCTCCTGGATTGCCATCAAGTGCAAGGTCGGCGCAATGCCTTCCAAGGCTTCCTGGCCCATGCTCTTTGCCGTTGCCATCCTTGGCGGCATTGGCTTTACCATGTCCATATTTGTGGACACCCTGTCCTTCGGCGGAGCGGAGATTGCCCCGGAGGTAACCCAGCACCTGAGGGACGCCGGCAAGATAGCCGTCCTCCTTGGCTCCCTTGCCGCCGGAGTCCTTGGCTCCCTGGCGATATCCGCGGTTTCAGCACTGGAGAAAAAGAAAAAATAGCAAATATATGAATCTGTTAAACGGAAAAGTGGCCGTCATTACTGGTGCGGCACGTGGCATTGGCAAGGCCATTGCCCTGAAATTTGCCTCTGAAGGGGCCGATATTGCATTTACGGACCTTGTTATCAATGAGGCTGCACAGGAGACCGTAGCCCAGCTGGAGGCCTTTGGCGTGAAGGTTCGCGCATACGCTTCCAACGCTGCCGATTTTGAGGAAACACAGAATGTGGTTGCAGAGATTGAGAAAGAATTCGGCCGCATTGACGTGCTTGTGAACAACGCCGGCATCACCAAGGACGGCCTTGTAATGCGCATGGCAGAATCCCAGTGGGACGCCGTTATCAACGTGAATATGAAATCGGCCTTCAACTTCCTGCATGCGGTGGTGCCCATTATGGCACGCCAGAAGAGCGGAAGCATCATCAACATGGCCTCCATCGCAGGACAGACCGGCAACCCCGGCCAGGTGAACTACTCGGCATCAAAGGCAGGCCTCATTGCCATGGCAAAGAGCGTAGCCAAGGAAATGGGGCCCCGCGGCATCCGTGCCAACGCCATCGCCCCCGGCTACGTTATCACTGAAATGACAGAGGTCCTCCCCCAGGCCGTGAAGGACGAATTCATCAAACTGATCCCTCTCAAGCGCGGCGCCACCGTGGAGGAAATTGCCAACACCGCCCTCTATCTGGCATCTGACCTCTCATCCTATGTCACCGGCCAGGTGATAGCCGTCAACGGCGGCATGTACTGCTAAGCCCCTCTGACCGATAATCATTTATCACTCAAAAGTGAGTTGGCCTCTACTTTTGTAGGGATGGGGATATAAGTATTTGTGGGGTGCCGGGGGGCTTGTCCACCCCCGGACAAGTATAGGGGGAGGGGCCGGAATGGAGCGCAAAGCGCGGAATGGAGTCCCCCCGGCACCCCACAAATACTTATCTGAAACATGTTGAAAGAATTTAAAACGGGTATAAAAATTTAATTCGTGTACTTGTATATACCCGATATGGTATATTTACCCCACCGCAAGGGGTCACTGGCGTGGAGTTAAGTTGTTGATAATCAGGAGAAAACGAGAAAATGTGTTGAGTGATAGGGTTTCAGCTCCATGGGCGCCTGCAGCTCCAGCCATTGACTGGAAGGAGATTCTTCGCTTCGCTCAGAATGACAGGGGGCGGCCCAGAATGGCAGTGGTGGCCCAGAATGACAGGGGGCGGCCCAGAACGCGGCCGTGGAGCTAAGTGTCTAGTACTAAGCGAGTTATGTAAAAACGGGTACCTGATATCGGGCACCCGTTTTCGTGTAACAACCTGTAAATCAACAACTTGACTCCACGCGCTTTTGCTTTTCCCCGCACAGTGGAGCATAACTCGTTGATACATAGCATAATATGAAAAGTTATCCCATTAATTTTTATGGGATTACTTTCTGTAAGTCACTGTGAATCAAGCACTTACGCTCCACCGTGCGGGGAAAAGCGAAGTGCGGGCGGGCGGTAAAACGTGGCTCAGCGGGGAAAAGCGAAGTGTGGGCAGGGACAACCGAAGCGTGAGGAGTGAGATACACTCGGTATGACAATGGGAGGGGTCGGAGGGAGCAAAGCGACCGGAGTCCCCCGGAAGTGCCTTCCCTTCCACAGTCTATTCTTCAATACATAAAAAAGAGAGTGACCAATTGGTCACCCTCTACTATTTATAAGTGGCTGAATATCAGCCGATTGATGGCTGGCGATCAGAAAGCGTAGGTGAAACCGATCTGGATGAGGCCCCAGCCGCCGCCGAATACGTCGTTGGTGTTGGCTGCGGTGATGAAGTTGGTCTGAGTGTCGTCCTGGGTGGTTGTGGTTGCGCCAGCGGCCTGTGTTGTAGCCTTTGTTGAAGTGGATGCAAAACCAATGGTGAGGATGTTGAGGTTGGCCTCCAGGGTGATGTGCTTGTTAAGCTGATAGAGCAGAACGGGGGTCACGCCAATGTTAAAGGTTGTTGAGGATGTCTTGTTGATAACATCCGGAGCACCAGGGGTGGTGATTGTGGTTGTCTGACCGGAGAAGATAAGGCCCATGTTGGCCTCACCGGCAACTGCAAAATCTCCAAAATGAAGGATGCTGTAACGGAAGTAGGGCTGAATGCCGAATGCTACAGGACCGGGAGTAACAACGCCAGCGGCGGTCTGTGAGGAGGTGCTGAAGCGGAGTCTTCCACCAATGCTCATGTCATCATTGATTTTGTAGCCCACGTTAGGAGCGAGTGTGAAAGAGAACTGTGAGTTGCTCACATTGTTGACACGGTCTGTGTTGCCCTGTGTTCCAATACCCAGGGAACCACCAATAAATACCTGAGCAAAAAGGTTTGCGCTCAGAAATGCCATAGCGGCAACAAGGATGATTTTTTTCATTTTAAAAAGTGGTTAAAGTTAGTAGTTGTTGTATTCAATATTTGTCTTTGATCTGGTCCAGTTTGTCTTCTACGTACTTGACAAAGCGGTCACGGTTTTCCTGAGAGATGGTGCCGTCGGCCTTGACCTGCTTTTCAATTTTCCACAGGTCGTTCTCAATGTTCTGGGCGCCCTTGCGGTCTTTTCTCTTGAGAGCGGCGTCATAGGCATTGAGCTTGGCATAGACACCCCACTTGCGGCAGATGGGATCTACCGGATTGTATGCCACAACTGGTGCGGGTGCCTCTTCAACTGTAGCGTTGAAATCCATGCGGACTCCCTTTACGCTTTGGACAAGTTCATTTGCTTCCTTTGCCTTGAAATACTTCTTGTGTCCTCCTTCAGAGACAGAAAACACAATTGTACGTTCTACAAAACTGTCTGAATTATAGACGGGAACCATGCTGGGAAGATCTTCTCCGTGAAGGACAAAGGAATCACGGACGCGGAGGCCCTTGTCATCCAGGGGGATGAGGTCTATGGACAGATCCAGGATCTTGTCTTCCGTTTCCTTGCGGACGGGAACTACGCACTGGATTACCCACTGGGATTTGTTGTCCGGATTCTGGGAGGTGTAAATCTTTACGTCAGAGCCAAGGCTGAAGGACGTGAAAGCGTTGCCTGCAAATTCTACCTGCCCCTTGGGGATGTAAACCTCTGCGGGGGAGGTTGAACAGGCTGCAAAAGCCAGTACTGCTGCTGCAGCAAGGATTAGTTTCTTCATATTGGTATAGTTAGTCTTAGTAACGGTCTTCTATCTCGTCTTCCTTGTCCTCAATGTAGTCCACAAAGCGGTCACGGAGCCATTCGGGGACACTGCTGTCGTTCTTGACCCTCTTTTCAATACTCCAGAGTTTGTCTTCAATTGATTTTGCACGTTTACTCTGGTCATTGCGGAGGGCCTGGTCGTACTGACCCAGGAGACCGTAGATACCATATTTGCGGCAAAGGCCGTCAAGGGTCATGGGGTACTCTTCCGAGCCAGATGAGCCGGACACCGCTACCGGTACAGCACCGCCACCCACGTTGAAGTCCATGCGTACGCCCTTAGTCTTGGAAAGGAGTTCATTTGCCTCTTTCTTGGTGAAATACTTCTTCACACCGTTCTGCGCCACGGAGAATACCACCGTACGCTCAATATTGTCTGCCGAATTATATACGGGAACAAGGTTTGCCAGATCCTCTCCTTCCAGGACGAAGTTGTCACGGATGCGGATGCTCCGCTCGTCCAGCGGAGTAAGGTTGATGCTTAGGCCGCTGATCTTTCCCTTCATCTCTTTACGGATGGGAACGACCGCCTGGACAGTCCACTGCTTGGGAGCGTCCGGATTGGGGGAGGTGTAAAGTTTTACGTCCGCTCCAAGGCTGAATGCGGTGAATGCATTACCAGCAAATTCAACGGTGTTCTTGGGGACATAGAGTTCTGCCGGCTTGTTGTTACTGCAGGCTGCAGCCAAAACTGCGATGCAGGAAAGAACAAACAGTTTTTTCATTTCTAGAGTGTTATGGTTTTATCTGGTTTAGAGCGCCTTTTTACGTAACACAAAGATACGCAACTGTCTCCGCCAAAGCAAGAAAAACCGTTACATGTTGTAAAAAGTATGTTGCAAATCGTAAAAATAGCTCTTAAATCTTGGCTTTAAGCCACTCTGAAGGGCTCATTCCGGTTATCTTCTTAAAACTGCGATAGAATGAGACACGGTCTGTAAAACCGGCCCTTTCGGCCACCTCCGACATTGAAAGCGGCGGCTTTTCCTCCATCAGGAGCCGGGCGTAACGAATGCGCCAGCTGTTGACAAAGTCTGAAAAGGACTGTTTTGCCAGCTGGTTTATACAGGCCGATACATAAGAGCGGTTGGAGCCCACAGCCTCTGCCAGTTCCGTCACCGTGAGACCCTTGGAACGGAAAAGCTGCTGGTCCTGCATCTGGGCGCGGATCTTTTCCATAAGGACGGCCTGGGAGGTATCGTCCCCTGCCACAACTCCGGAAGGCTGGTCCTCAACGCGCACTTCTTCAAGCGGCAGCTCCGTCTTGTCCCCAAAATAGAAGAGCGTAAAAAGAATGGACGCAAAGAGCAGGGCTGGAATCATAAGCGTCTGCTCCCCCATAAAATGATCCCGGCCCATGATGTTTACCGTAAAGGAACTCATTGCCGTAACCATAAGGATTACGAGCAGCACAAAAAGGGGATCCAGCCGCTTTCCTTCCGGATTGGAGTAGTAGTTGTTAACGCTGGTGCGGAAGCGGAGCAGATCTCTTCCAGCAACAACGCTGGAGGCAACCACAACTATGGGAAACAGCGTCTGAGATGCAAACTGGGCATCCCAAAAGAAGGAATAAACAAACACCGCCACCGCAGGAACGAACCACAGTGAGAAAACTGCTTTGGGCGCATCCTTTCCCGTAAGGCAGGCCACGTAAAATGTAAACAGCGGATACACGGAGAGGTTACAAAGGTAATACAGGCTCTCTGAAAAACGGCTGTTGAGGTTGTTGAAATGCAGATAGTGGCAAAAATAAAGCAGTGTGGTCACAACTGCAAAGAGCGCAAGTGCCCTATGGGCCCTGTCTGCCGTGCGGAACTGGAGCAGCAGTATGGCGGTCCATACCAGACACACCGTAAATGGTAATGTTGTGGCCAGCGAGTACATGTTTACAAAGGTAAACAGAATACCCGACTATTGCAACGCCGCCTGGATAAACCTGACAAATATGGGCTGAGGGTTCTCAGGGGTGCTCTTGAGCTCCGGATGGAACTGGACGGCCATGAAGAACGGATGAGAGGGAAGTTCCACAATCTCCACAAGATTATGGTCCGGGTTCACCCCGCTTACAACCATTCCGGCATCCTGGAAGGCCTGCAGGAAGCGGTTGTTGAACTCATAGCGGTGACGGTGCCGCTCCGATATATCGGCCTTTCCATATACGCTGTAGGCAAGGGTGCCTTCCTTCAAGCGGCAGGGATACGCGCCAAGGCGCATGGTCCCGCCCTTGAGGGTGAGCTTTTTCTGCTCTTCCATCATGTCTATCACCGGGTGGGCGGTGTCCGGGTTGTTCTCCGTGGAGTCTGCATCGGCCCAGCCAAGGACGTTGCGGGCAAATTCCACCACGGCCATCTGCATTCCGAGGCAGATTCCAAAGAACGGCACGCCGTGCTCCCGGGCATACTTTACCGCGCAAATCTTTCCCTCAAGGCCGCGGGAACCAAAGCCCGGAGCAACCAGTATGCCTTTCATGGGGCCCAGCACCTCGTCTACGTTGGAGGCGTCAAGATGCTCTGAATGAATGCAATGCACATTCACCTTGCAGTGGTTGGCCGCACCGGCGTGGACAAAACTCTCCTGTATGCTCTTGTAGGCATCCTGCAGCTCCACATATTTACCGACAAGGGCCACATCCACCTCTTTCTGCGGATTCTTCAGTCTTTCAAGGAAGGCTTTGAGGCCGCTCAGGTCCGGCTCCGGAAGGCCCGTGATTCCAAGTTTGTTTACCACAAGAGTATCAAGATGCTCGGCCTCCATGTTGAACGGCACCTGGTAAATGCTCCAGGCATCCATGGACTGGATTACGTGACCGGGCTTGACGTTGCAGAAAAGGGCAATCTTCCGGCGGAGTTCCGGGGTGAGTTCCTTCTCCGTACGGCACACTATGATATCCGGATGGACACCCTGTGACTGCAGTTCCTGGACGGAGTGCTGCGTAGGCTTGGTCTTAAGTTCCTGTGCAGCCCTCAAATATGGTATCAGCGTAAGATGTATGCTCAGGAAATCCTCTTCCGGCAGTTCCCACTGCAGCTGTCGCATTGCCTCCACAAACGGCTGGCTCTCCATGTCTCCTACCGTTCCGCCAACTTCCGTGATTATGACGTCAAACTTTCCGGTCTGGCCAAGAAGCAGCATCCTGCGCTTGATTTCATCCGTGATGTGTGGGACTATCTGGACAGTCTTTCCAAGATATGCCCCTTCCCTCTCCCTGGTAATGACCGTGTTGTAAATACGGCCCGTTGTCACGTTGTTTGACTGGGAGGTGTGAACTCCAAGGAAACGCTCGTAGTGGCCAAGGTCAAGGTCTGTCTCGGCCCCGTCCTCCGTCACGTAACATTCTCCGTGCTCGTAGGGATTGAGGGTGCCGGGGTCTATGTTAAGGTAGGGGTCAAACTTCTGGATGGTGACACGCAGGCCCCTTGCCTGAAGCAACTTGGCAAGGGAGGCGGCGATGATTCCCTTTCCAAGGGATGAGGCCACGCCGCCGGTTACAAAAATATATTTTGTTTCCATTATTTTAGTTTATGAAGAGTAGTTCACGGTACTTGGGCAGCGGCCACAGGTCGTTGTCCGTGATTTCTTCCAAGGCATCTATGCTTTTTCTCAGAGCCTGGAGGGCCTGTGCGGCCTTTTCCGCAGCAAGGGCCTTCCGGAAGGAGTTGTCGCAGGCCTCGGCCTCTTCCCTGGCGGAGTTGAGCTTGTCGGCCCGGGCCTTTATATCGGCCAAAATGGCGCTGCACTCCTTGATGAGGGAGATCTGGGTGGAGGCAAGGGTGAGGTAATCGTCCGGGAAGTTCTGCCTGAGCAGGTTCACGTCTTCCAGAAGCCTGGCCTGGTACTTCACGCCGGCGGGCAGGATGTGGTTGACCGCCATCCGGCCAGCCATACGGGCTTCTATGAGCACCTTGGTTGAATAGGTGTCCCACTTGACCTCGTTACGGGCTTCCAGCTCCTTGAGGCTGTAGATTCCGGTCTGGGTGAAGAGCTCCACGCTGGAGGGGGCGGTAAACTGGCAGAACATCCTTGGAACGCTGGATTCCGTGTCCAGGCCCCTTCTCGCCGCCTCCTTCTTCCACTCCTCGCTGTAGCCATTGCCCTCAAAGCAGATGCTCTCCAGCACGGAGGCTATGATGGGTTTGAGGCAGTCCATGACGGCGGTCTCCAGATGGGCGCCATCGGCCATGGCCTTATCAACAGAAGTCTTGAACTCCTTGAGTTGCTGGGCCACGGCTGCGCTAAGGACGGTGAGGGCGCCGGCGCAGTTGGCGCTGGAACCCACGGCCCTGAATTCAAAGCGGTTTCCGGTGAAGGCAAAGGGTGATGTCCTGTTGCGGTCCGTGTTGTCCACAAAGATCTGGGGGATTTCCACCAGGCCGACTCCCCGGCCCTTCTTTCCGGCAATCTCAATGGGAGTGTCGGAGGGAACTTCCAGCAGTTTTCCAAGGACCTCCGTCATAGTCTTTCCAAGGAAGGCCGATATTATTGCGGGCGGTGCCTCGTGCGCACCCAGACGGTGGGCGTTTCCGGCGCTGGCCACGCTGGCCTTGAGAAGGCCGTTGTGCCTTTGGACTGCCGCAAGTACGTTTACAAAGAAGGCCACAAACTGAAGGTTGCCTTTGGCATCCTTGCCGGGAGCCAGAAGTTGTACGCCTGTGTCCGTACCCATTGACCAGTTGTTATGCTTGCCGCTGCCGTTGATGCCCTCAAAGGGTTTTTCATGGAAAAGGACCACAAAACCGTGTTTGCGCGCAATCTTTGTCATCACGTTCATTATCATCTGGTTGTGGTCGTTTGACAGGTTTGCCTCCTCAAAGACGGGAGCCATCTCAAACTGGTTGGGAGCAACCTCGTTGTGACGGGTTTTGAGCGGGATGCCAAGCTTGTAACCCGCTGTTTCCACATCCTTCATGAATGCCGCTACGCGGGAAGGGATGGCGCCAAAGTAGTGGTCGCTCAGCTGCTGGTTCTTGGAGGAAGAGTGGCCCATGAGGGTGCGGCCCGTAAGCATAAGGTCCGGCCTTGCCGCATAGAGGTCTTCATCCACAAGGAAATATTCCTGCTCCCAGCCAAGGTATGAATATACCCGCTTCACCTTGGGATCAAAGAGCCGGCAAAGCGGAACCGCCGCATCATTCAATGCCTTCAGGGCCTTTTTGAGAGGGGTTTTGTAGTCAAGCGCCTCTCCCGTATAGGAAATGAATACGGATGGGATGCAAAGGGTGTCGTCCTGGATGAAAACTGGAGAAGTGGGGTCCCAGGCAGTATAGCCGCGGGCTTCAAACGTAGCACGGATACCGCCGTTGGGGAAAGACGACGCATCCGGCTCCTGCTGAACCAAAGACTTGCCGTCAAACTGCTCAATTACTCCTCCCTCACCGTCCGGGTTGATGAAGGCGTCGTGCTTTTCCGCCGTGCCGTCCGTAAGAGGCTGGAACCAGTGGGTGACGTGGGTGGCGCCATGTTCAAGCGCCCACACCTTCATCTCCTCCGCCACCTTGTCTGCAGTGGCAGGGTCCAAATGGACACCGTCGTCAAATTTTTTTAACTTGTTGCGGCCGAAGACAAGGGAGCCAAAGTAATCTGAGGGCTTCCCGGCAGGGGTTTCAGTGCCAACCGCCTTCTTCTTGAAGGCCCCCTGCACTACGTCAAATCTAAGATGTCCCATAATGACTTGAAAATCAATACGGGACACAAATTTGGCTATATTTTAAAAATTTTGCAACAGTTTTGTGAGAAAAATCATTCCCACTCTATTGTTGCCGGCGGTTTGGAGGAAACGTCGTAAACGACGCGGTTTACTCCGCGCACTTTGCGGATGATCTGGTTGGAGACGTCCCTCAGGAAATCGTACGGGAGGGGGAACCAGTCTGCGGTCATTGCGTCAGTGGACACTACGGCACGCAAGGCCACAGGATTCTCATAGGTGCGCTCATCCCCCATGACGCCAACGCTCTTGACCGGCAGAAGGATTACACCGGCCTGCCAGATGGCGTCGTACAGGTTGGTTGCCATCTCATGAGGATCTGCGGCGGACGGGAATCCCATTCCGGCGCAGTCGTAGGCGCGAAGCCCGCTGATGAAGATGTCGTCGGCCTCCCTCAGGACTGAGAGCTTCTCCTCCGTCACCTCCCCTATTATGCGTATGGCCAGCGACGGGCCCGGGAAGGGATGACGGTTGATAAGGGCGGGCGGAATGCCCAGGGCGCGGCCCACGCGGCGGACCTCGTCCTTGAACAGCATGTTAAGGGGCTCCACCACATGCAAGTGCATCTTTTCCGGCAGGCCGCCCACGTTGTGGTGGCTCTTGATCTTGGAGGCGATTCCGGGGATGCCGGCGCTCTCAATCACGTCAGGATAGATGGTACCCTGGGCCAGCCAGCGGGCGTCACCCACCTGTGCGGCATACTTTTCAAAGGTCTCCACAAACAGGCGGCCTATGGCTTTGCGCTTGGCCTCCGGATCTGTCAGACCCTCCAGGGCCTGCAGGAAGGAAGCCGATGCATCGGCCCCGATCACGTTGAGACCCATGTCCTTGTAGGAGGCAAGGACGGAGGAGAATTCGTTTTTGCGGAGAAGGCCGTTGTTCACGAAGATGCAGGTGAGCTGCTTCCCCACGGCCTTGTTCAGAAGCACGGCCGCCACGGTTGAATCCACGCCGCCGCTAAGGCCAAGGATCACGTTGTCCTGGCCGATCTTACTGCGAAGCGCCTCCACCGTTGTGGATATGAACGAGTCCGGAGTCCAGTCTCCCTTGCAGCCGCAGATGCCAAGGGCAAAGTTTGAGAGCATCTTTGAGCCCTCCGGCGTATGATACACCTCCGGGTGGAACTGGACGGCGTAGGTGGGTTCACCCGCAAACTGATAGGCAGCGTTGGCAACGTCCTGCGTGGAGGCGATGACCGCTGCTCCGTCAGGAAGGGCCGATATGCTGTCTCCGTGAGACATCCACACCTGTGTCCTTGGGCTGACGCCATCAAAGAGCGGGGACGGGGCTACCACGTCCAGCATTGCCCGGCCATACTCCCTTGTATTGGACGCCTCAACCTTTCCGCCGCCCTTCCAGGCCAGATACTGGGCACCGTAGCAGATTCCAAGAAGAGGCAACTTGCCACGGAAAAGGCCAAGGTCCACCTGAGGGGCATTGGCGTCCCTCACGGAGCAGGGGCTGCCGGAAAGGATAACGCCCCTGACACTTGCGTCCAGGGCCGGTACCTTATTATATGGGTATATTTCACAATAGACATTCAATTCCCTCAGGCGGCGGCCGATAAGCTGCGTCACCTGGGAACCGAAATCCAATATAATTATCTTGTCCATGCGTCAGACATCAATAGTTGGGAGCCTTTTTCGCTATGTCCACGTCGTGGGGATGGTTCTCCTTCACGGTGGCGGGGGATATCTTGACAAACTGGGCCTTGTGCAGGGCGTCCAGGCTGGCAGCGCCGCAGTATCCCATGCCGCTGCGGAGTCCGCCTTCCAGCTGGAAGAGGACATCGGAGACGGAACCCTTGTAAGGGACGCGGGCAACCACACCCTCCGGGACCAGTTTTTTGGCGCCCTTCTGGAAGTAGCGGTCTGCGCTGCCGGCTTCCATTGCATCGATGGAGCCCATTCCGCGGTAGCCCTTCATCTTTACGCCGCCAACTTCCACCACCTCACCGGGGGCCTCGTCCGTTCCGGCGAACATACCTCCGC
>JAEEGL013547002.1_pt1 | contig 20150 bp, 12 predicted proteins | sample 9134231 | NCBI WGS metagenome assembly JAEEGL01 (sample SAMN16246548, study PRJNA631951) | gut metagenome | biome: gut microbiome; feature: rumen; material: fiber-attached | host: Bos | place: Iran: Karaj | collected 2018-10
GAAGATGATGAACGTGGAGCACACCCTCCTCGGCAAGCGCATCCTCTCCATCGGTGCCGGCAACATCGGCTACCTCACCTCCTACCAGGCCACGCAGGCCGGCGCGAAAGTCGTCGCCATCGTGGAGGCCATGGACCACGAAGGTGGTTTCCCCGTGCAGGCCAACCGTGTGCGCCGCCTCGGCATCCCGATCTACACCTCGCACGTGCTGCTCCGCGCCATCCCCAACGAGGACCACACTGGTATCATCGGAGCCGTCATCGCCGAATGCAAGAACTTCAAACCCGTGCCCGGCACCGAAAAAACCATCGAGGGCATCGACGTAATTAATATATGTACCGGCCTCATCCCCGACAACCAGCTTTTGCAGAAAGGCCGTCAAGTGTTCGGACTCAACACCTTCGGCGCGGGCGATGCCGTGCGCGTGGGCGAAGGAACCTGCGCCGTGCTCCGCGGCAAACAGGTCGCCCTCGAAATCGCCATGCAGATGGGCAAGCGCGTCAACTACGACGACTACCTCGCCATCTCCAAGCAATACATTGATTCCCAGCAACATCCCGTCCGCGTGCTGGAAACTCCCAAAAAGCCCACCACGGAACGGATGAACGAAAAAGGATTCGTCGTGGCCGACTGTCTGTACGGTTTCGCCTGCAACCCCTGCTCCTTCTCCTGCCCGCAAGGCGCCATCACCAAATCCAGCACCTCCACCGTACCCGTCATCGACTATAACAAGTGCATCGGCTGCATGGAGTGCGTGTCGCACTGCCCGGGTCTCGCCATCTTCGGTTATAACTTGCAGAAAGAATGGCTGTTCCTCCCCATCGAATACCCTGTGGACAAAGGCGCCGAAGTGGTGCTCATCAACGACAAGGGCGAAAAAGTGGGCGAAGGCGTGGTTGAAAACATCAAAGTCAACCCCAACAAGACCAACGTGGCCCGCGTGAAAGCGTTGGATGTCAAGGGCGAAAAGATGACCGAAGTGACGGGCTTCATCGTGAAAGAGAAATTCGGCGAAAAGGTGCAGATGGCCGCGGCCAAAGACGAGAAAGCACCCGCCTACGTCTGCCACTGCGAGGACGTGCAGCTCGACAAGTTGCTGAAGGTCATCGGTGACCGCAAGATCATCTCCGTGGATGAACTGAAGCACACCACGAGAATCGGTATGGGCACCTGCCGCGGCAAGCGTTGCATCCCGCGTGTGAAGCAGCTGCTCCGCGGTTACGGCATTGAGGTTGTGGGCGACGCCACCCCGCGTGGACCTCTCTCCAACCAGCTTACCATCAACGAGATGCAACCCAACGACCTGCCGAAAGAGTTCATCACCGACGTGAAGAAAGCCACCCGCAAGGTGGAATGTGACGTATTCGTGGCAGGCGGCGGTATCGCCGGTAGCGGACTGTTCCGTTACTTCGCCGAAAGCGGCAAGAAGACCGTGCTCTGCAATGCGGAACGCGGCTCCTCATGGCGCTGCATCGGTGGCGGCCGTCCGGCCTTCTCCATCCCGGAAATCGCCGACATCGCCAACCACAACCAAGACATTTTCAGAGAGTTGCAGAGCAAGACTGACGTGGGTTACTACCCCATCCGCTATGTCGGATTTGCCCACGACGAAGCTACCTACAAATCCTTGGAGGCCTCCCTCGGCTGGTCGGACGGCTACATGGTGGACCGCAAGGATTTCCAGAAAGAGATTTCGCCCTACTTCAACCCGAAACTCGACACCTACAGCGCCGCCTGCGTCACCAACAACTGCTGGCAGGCCACGCCCGGCAAGGTCATCGACTACATCCGTCACCTCGCCTGCGAGAAGGGCGGCGTGCTGCTCGAAGACTGCCGTCTGGTGGAGGTTCAGCGCACGGCCAAGGGCTTCATGGCGCTGGTTTACACCCACGACAAAGAGTATGTGGAGTACCACTGCGAGCACTTCGTCAACTCGCTGGGCTATCAGGCCGCCAAGTTCGCCAAACAGTTAGGCATTGAAACGGGCTTGTATCCCATTAAGCACCAAGCCTTTATCACCGGCCGTCTGCCGATGTTGGGTAAGGATGGCGAGTGTCTGGACATGCTCATCGACCGCCGCCGTTACAAAGGATTCTCCGCCGTTTACGGACAGCAGTTCAAGGAGACGGGACAGATCATCGGTTGCGCTTCGCCCGGCACCGACTCCGCCGAAGCCGGCAAGAACTTGAAATACAACGCACAAGACTTCCTCGAAATCTGCTCCGAGATGTTCCGCGAGTGGATCCCGCAGTTGGGTGCGGTCAGCTTCCAGGCCTTCTGGTCGGGCTACTACACCGAGCCGCGCTACATCATCGACCCGGGTCACGGGCTGTTGGTGGGCTTGCAGGGCCACGGCTTCATGCTGGGCCAGTACCTCGCCAAGATCTACGTGGACAAGTACATGGGCAAGGAAGTCCCGGCCTATATGGACCGCTTGCTCCTCAGCGGCGACGGTCTCTGCGAGAAGTCATTCAAGTAAACTATCAAAAAACAATACGAGGGTGCGGGAACTCCCCCACCCTCTTTTTTTACACTATGTTTTCACCTGACGAAAGGGCCACGTTCCCCTATTGGTTCGCCCACTGGTGCGCCTTCAACATGACCGCGCTCAACCTGCGCTGTTGGAAATTCCGTTTCCTGTTCCACGATTTTGAAAAGCCGTGGTTGCGACTGATTTGGCCTTACGAAAAGGTGCGCGACTGGCATCGCCGCCACGCCCGCCATCACAAAGAATACAAGGGCAAGCGCTTCGACTGGCTTGGAATGATCGTGGATTGGGAATGTTCGCAATACACCAAGGCGGTGGCCACGATGAACGCCCGCCAAAAGATGGAGGCGTACAAGGACACGCACCCTGAATTTTACAAACAGCTCAAGGAGCATCTGGAACCGCTGCTGGTTCAGTTGGGGCTATAAAATCACTTCACATACTCCCGCATGTCCAGACTCATGATGCGGTCGAGGTCGTGGATGTTTTCCGTTTCCGTCCGGAGGAAAACGGTGGCGGCCACGCCGGAGGTGCGGTCCGGCACGCGCCGTACGTCAATGACACCGCGGAAATCCGCACGGAACTTCTCCTCGTTGAAGGTCTTGTCGCTTTCATCCGCCGGCAACTCCAGCACGCCGAAAGCGTAGGTGTAGTCCTCCCTGCCCTGCCACATCTCCGCCTTGGAAACTCGCCGTCCGCGCAGGTACGAAACCATCGGGTGCTGACCGCTGATGAAGACCTGCAACTCGTTGAGACAGAATCCCGTAAACCGTAACGGGTTGATTTCAATCGGCACCGCCTTCTTGCCGTCGTAGCGGAACTCGATGTGCATCGGGAAATTCTTCAGGTGCAACGTGCCGTTGAGGTTGGTGAGAAAATCGGCAAATGGGCCTTCGTACTGGTCGAACAGTCCCTTGTTGGTCATGTAGAGACGGTCAGAGGTGTCGGACTCATCCATAAATTTATGATGGAAGATGTTCAGAATCACGGGCGTACCGTTTTCATTGTAGTAGGCATCCACCGCGTATTCCTCGCCGCGGATGTACTCCTCAATCAGGAAGCGGCTCTTGCCGACCACAAATTCCGGAAAATCGGAACCCGCCTTTGCAAAATCCGCCAGCAACGCAGCCACCGCCTTGCGGTATTCCTCTGGATTGTGCACCACAAAAACGCCCTTGCTCAAGAAACCGACCGACGGCTTGATGACGCACGGAAACACGAGCGTGTCCGTATCAACATCCTGCATTTCATTGATATTAAATTCTTTATAAAAGAAATCGGGATAGATGTCGCGGCAGATTTTGCGGAACGCCGCCTTGTCCTTCACGATGGAAATTCCGTCAAGCAGCGCCTTGTCATCGATATGCTCGTAAATCCAGCCGAGCGCGTTCTCGGAACAGGTGTACAGTTTTCCGATTTTCTTGTATTCTTCACGGAATTCGTTGTCTGACATGACATTTCCTTTGGAAACACGCAGTTCCGACATTTCATTGCGCAGAACGGGAATGTTGTTTTTTTCCAGTGTTTCCACCAAAAGGTCTGATACAAAAGGTCTTTCTAAAATTACCATAGTTATTTAGTTAATAGTTAATAGTTTATAGGTCATAGTAGAGACGTGGTGTACCGCGTCTCTGTGTACCGCGTCTCTGTGTACCGCGTCTCTGTACCGCGTCTCTGTGTACCGCGTCTCTTATTTTATTTTTCCTTCATTGATAATGATATACGTTTTCTGTCCAGGTCCACGGCGGTGATTTTCACCATCACCTTCTGGTTGAGTTTCACCACGTCGTTGGGGTTGTTGACGCGGTGGTCGGCGAGCTGGCTGATATGGACGAGGCCGTCCTGATGCACGCCGATATCGACGAAGCAACCGAAGTTGGTGATGTTGGTGACGATGCCGGGAACGACCATCCCCACTTTCAGGTCTTGGATGGTGCTGATGTTCTTGTCGAACTCGAACACGTCGAAGGTGGTGCGCGGGTCGCGGCCCGGTTTCGCCAGCTCCTGCATGATGTCGGTCAGCGTCGGAAGCCCCACCTTGTTCGTCACATAGTCCTCCACATGTATCTGTTTGCGTTTTTCGGCATCGCCCATCAGCTCGGTGACGGAGCATCCGCAGGTGCGTGCCATCTCGTCCACGATGTGGTAGCTTTCGGGATGTACCGCACTGAAATCGAGCGGGTTGGCTGCGTTGCGGATGCGGAGGAAACCGGCAGCTTGCTCGAACGCCTTCTCGCCGAAACGGGGCACTTGGCGCAGTTCCGAGCGTGCGGCGAAAGGACCGTGCTCGTTCCGGTACTCGATGATGTTCTTCGCCAGCGCGGGGCCGATGCCCGACACCCGCGACAGCAACTCCTTGCTGGCCGTGTTCACCTCCACACCCACATAGTTGACGCAACTCTCCACCGTGGTATCCAGGCTCTCCTGAAGAAGGGTCTGGTTCACGTCGTGCTGGTACTGTCCCACCCCGATGGATTTGGGATCGATCTTGACCAGCTCGGCCAGCGGGTCCATCAGGCGGCGGCCGATGGAAACGGCCCCGCGCACGGTGACATCGTAGTCGGGAAACTCGTCGCGGGCCACCTGCGAGGCGGAATAGACGGAGGCGCCGCTCTCGTTCACCACAATAGCCTGCACGTCGCGCTCGAAGGGAATCTTGCTGACGAAGTACTCGGTTTCGCGCCCGGCGGTGCCGTTGCCGATGGCGATGGCCTCCACCTTATATTGTAGAACCAACCGTTTCAGCTTGTCGCTGGCGAGGCGGTACTCCGCTTTCGGCGGGTGCGGATAGATGGTCTCGTTGTGCATCAACTTGCCCTGCCGGTCAAGGATGACCACCTTGCAGCCGGTACGGAAACCGGGGTCGATGGCGAGCACCACTTTCTGACCGAGCGGCGGAGCCAGCAACAACTGGCGAAGGTTCGTCACAAAGACGTTAATTGCTTCTTTATCAGCCTTTTCTTTGAAAATCTTCCGCATTTCCGTCTCCATCTGGGGCTGCAGCAGCCGCTTGTAGGAGTCGGTGACGGCGAGTGCGACCTGCTCGCCGCAGAGGTTGTTCTGCTTCACAAAATGCTTCTTCAGGGCATCGATGGTGCGGTTCTCGTCGGGGGCGATGGTGAGGTGCAGGAAGCCCTCCTCCTCACCGCGGAAGACGGCGAGGATACGGTGCGACGGCGCCCGGTCCAGCCGTTCCGAAAAGTTGAAATAGACCTCGAACTTCGCGCCCTCCTTCTCCTTTCCCTTCACCACTTTGGAGGCGATGACGGCATTCTTGACGAAGATGGTGCGCAGCCGGTTGCGGACGGGGATGTTCTCGGAGATCCACTCGGCGATGATGTCGCGGGCGCCGGCGAGGGCGTCCTCCACGCTGGCCACTCCGTTCGCCGCATTGACGTGCCGTTTGGCGATGGCCAAGAGGTTGGTTTCTTTCTGGCTCATGATGAGGGCGGCCAGCGGCTCCAGCCCTTTCTCGCGTGCGACGGAGGCGCGGGTCTTCCGTTTGGGGCGGTACGGCAGGTAGAGGTCCTCCAGTTCGGTCATCGTGACGGCGTTTTCAAAGGCCGCACGCAGTTCGTCCGTCAGCTTGCCCTGTTCGGCCACGGAGTCGAGGATGGCGGCGCGGCGCTTGTCGAGTTCCACCAGCTTGATGTGCCGGTCGCGGATGGCGCCGATCTGCACCTCGTCGAGCGAGTCGGTGGCTTCCTTCCTGTATCTTGCTATGAACGGGATGGTTGCGCCGCCGTCCAGCAATTCCAGCACGTTTCTGACCTGTTTCTCCTGCAAGCCCAGCTCCTGGGCGATGACTACCGCGTAATCTTTCATATATACAATTTAAAAAAGAGGTTGCAAAACGCATCACCATTCCAAACTCTTTGGCATAACTCTTTGTGAAATTGATTCAAATAGGTCATTGTCCATCGTGTCTTTTCTGTTTGGACGCGGATTGCATTTCAATCGGCAAAATTACGATTTTCCTTGAATGTGGCTATCGTGTCAAGAAAAAACATCGTGAATTTCGCAAATGCACGCGGATTTTCCCTGCGGTGACGGAAATGCACCGTACCTGTAGAGACGCGATTCATCGCGTCTCCATAAACCGTTATTATGCAACCACCTGTAGAGACGTTTCATGAAACGTCTCTACGACAGGATATTACACCCCTGCCCCGGAAACCGTAGAGACGATGTGCACATCGTCTCTACATACGGTCACGTCCAACCACCATCCCCCACACAACAAAAACAGGGCCGCCACGGTGGGAACGGTCCCTGTGCGAAATTTTTTTTGAACAAAATACTTGAAAATGACGTGGTGATTATAGTATCTATTTGCAGCGGACAAATCGTTGTTTATGATTTTTACAAAAAATTTATACCATTTAAAAAAAATGCATATTTTTGCAGAAATTTTATATGGAATATGAAAATCGCTCGAAATTTTTATTTGGAACGACTTAAACACAAGCAACACAATGGTCTAGTGAAAATTGTAACGGGGGTGCGGCGATGTGGTAAAACCTATCTTCTTTTCAACATATTCCACGAATATCTATTGGAATCCGGTGTTAGCGAGGAGAACATCATCACATTGCGTTTGGACGACATCGCTAATGTTGAATTTCGCAATCCGCTGGCACTATACCAGTATATCAAATCGCAAATTGTTGATGGAGAACAATACTATGTTTTACTTGATGAAATTCAATTGGTTTCTGGCTTTGAGGATGTCTTGAACGGCCTGCTTCATCTTGGCGATGTGGATGTTTACGTTACAGGAAGCAATTCGCGTTTTTTGTCGTCGGACATCATTACCGAGTTCAGGGGGCGGGGCGATGAAATCCGGCTTTACCCTCTTTCATTTGCCGAGTTCTCTTCGGTGTACAAGGGGACTCTGGAAGAGGCTTGGAACGAGTACCGGATTTATGGCGGCATGCCCATGCTGGTAAATATTGCTGACAGGGATGAGAAGAAAACCTACTTGGAAAACCTTTTCAGTCAGGTGTATCTTTCCGACATCATCAACCGATACAACTTAAGGGGCAATATGGAAATTGGGGAACTGACAGATGTGGTGGCATCCACAGTGGGTTCTCTCACCAATCCGTTGCGTATAGCCAACGCTTTCAACAGCATGAAGCAGAAGAAGGTGATGAATCCTAATACAATCGGCACTTATTTGCAATATATGGAGGAGGCATTTCTCATCCGCAAGGCAATGCGGTATGATATTAGGGGCAAGCAGTACATCAACACACCGCATAAGTACTATTTCATTGATATTGGGTTGCGGAACGCGCGTTTGAACTTCCGCCAGCTGGAATCGGGGCACTTGATGGAAAATATCATCTATAACGAGCTCTGCCGTAGGGGATTGTCGGTGGATGTCGGCGATGTGGAGGTAGTTGTGAAAAACGAGAATGGCGATTGTGTGCGGAAGCACCTTGAGGTGGATTTTGTGGTGAACCAAGGGAGCCGCAGATATTACATCCAGTCGGCAGCCATGCTGGACACCCGCGAAAAGATGGCGCAGGAGACCGCTTCCTTCAGGCACATCAGCGATTCTTTCAAGAAAATCGTCATACAGCAGGACAACACCGAACCGTGGTACAATGAGGACGGCATCCTTGTGTTATCGTTAATGGATTTTCTGCTAAATCCGGATGTGCTGAATATGTAAATTGCCAATCTTGGTGGCCGGAGGAACACTAACGGTCGTTGACCGCGAATTTCGCAAATGCACGCGGATTTTTCCTCTGCGGTGACGGAATCACGGCGCACCTGTAGAGACGCGATTCATCGCGTCTCCAAAAACCGTTATTATGTAACCACCTGTAGAGACGTTTCATGAAACGTCTCTACAACGGAACATTACACCCCTGCCCAGAAAACCGTAGAGACGGGGCGCGCCCCGTCTCTACATCCGACCACGTCTAACCACCATCCCCCACACAACAAAAACAGGGCCGCCACGGTCAGACGGTTTGAAATTGGTTGTAAAAATTTCACATATATGTTAAATACACGAATAAAATGTTGTATTTTTGCAGCGTTTTCAAAAGAAAGGTATGTTGGATTCTCCTATTTTAAAGGAAGCACACGATTCCATCACGCCTCAGGAGCGTGCCGCTTTTGAGTTGAATTACGGCATTTCAGAAAGGATATACCAAATCCTGCAGGAAAAGGGTATGTCCAAACGGGATTTGGCAAAACTGACGGGCAAAAAAGAATCGGAAGTGTCGCGATGGTTTTCGTTTGGACACAACTTCACATGCAAGACCATTGCGATGATTCAGGTGTCTTTGGGCGAACCCATTATTGAGATTGCCGTGGTATCAACAAAATCAGGAACTCCGAAAGAATGATTCCGGGGTTCGCTGCATCCCGCAGCGAAAATGAATGGCCGGGACATTGTTGCCGTTGACCGCGAATTTAGCAAATGCACGCGGATTTTTCCTCTGCGGTGACGAACCATTCCCGGCAAATCGTAGAGACGATGTGCACATCGTCTCTACATCCGACCATGTCTAACCACCATCCCCCCAGACAACAAAAACAGGGCCGCCACGATGGGACGGACGTGGGGGATAGAAACAATCAGCAATCACAGACTGCGATATTGCTTTTCTATGGTAATAAATGATTACAGCAAGTCTGTGGCGATTGTATGGGAGCGATTTGATCCAAACAATAATTTAAGAAATATAAGCCATCGTGAAATTTGTCATTGTTTATGGGAATAAAATCATTGCCAGTACACTTCTCGAAGTTGGTCATGCATTTGTATGTTTGACTTCTTTTTGAACCATTCCATTTCCAATAATCTACCAACGCTAGTCTATAAATGGCAGGCTTGTATTGATTGATTAATGTGTATAATTCATCCGATATTTTCCATGTTCCATTCGGATTGCCTGGCAAATTTATGTCCTTTAATCTTGCCATATCAGCTTGCAATGCCTCACATTTATGAACGGACTTCCCGTCTATTTTATCACCTCCATCTGCAATTCGCTTAGCCTCAATTAGAAGAAGAACATTAACATCTTCTCGCAGATCAAGAATTACAGAATCAATACGACCTCTTCTGTCCGGCACCTGCATTATGTCCACTTCCTGCCATACAAAAATATCTTTTCCATTTCGAATACCCGCATTTTGCAAATAACTGCTACAAAAATTGAATGTGAGATTCCTCTCTTTGAAGCAGATTTCTTTTTTTGATCTAGGAATTGCTGGGATAAAACCAGAATTAAAAAGATCCGTGTATGTTTGCACCATCTCATCAAATGCATTTTTGACCAGATTTGGAAAGGATGATACTTTTGTTGTTTTCTTTGCCATAATTTTCTCTATTTTAATTGGTTAATAATACAATTTATCTTTTAGTCACGGACACAACGGATTGAATGTCCAGGGTAAACATAATTGGGTCCGTTAGTGGAAATCCTTGTGTCGGTCCCGCTATAAAACAGGCCAAAATAGCCCTGACTATTAGAAGTAGTCCAAAAATAGGCGCCAACTCCGAGTCCGTCGTAATTGATGGAACTATTAATTATGAAATACCCCGCAGGCAAAGCACAAAAGCCTGTGGCATTATTGCTGGAAGGCGTGTCGCCAACGCTACACGTAGTGGTGCTGCTGTTCCAGCCCGTAGTGGAAGCCAACGCTTTGGCATAATTAGAACTACTTGAATTGCACAAATAATGGTTCTGGCTGCGTACGTAGTTGGTCAACTGATTCCACTCCGCCTCGCTCGGCAGATGCCAACCTGTGGGGCAAACACCCTGCACCCCACTGGGGTTCGAACTACTTGCTGACGACCCATGCATCCCTGCCTCCCAGGTGTATAGTAACCCATAGATGGGCTTGTTGGAGGCATCGCCGCTGGGATATGCCCAACGACTTGTTGTGCCGTTAGATACGGTATTACCATTGGCATAATGTGTAGTTCGCAAATTCTCTTTCATCCAGCACTGGCTACCGATAAGCACCGTGTTATAAACATTGCCATCGTAATCCACCAGTGTACCTGTGCCGCACGCCCATTCGCTTGTGGTAAAAGAGAGTTGGTTGCCGTAAGCGGTTCCCACATAGTTGGTAGCATACGCACGCACATAGTACGTTTCGCCCGGAACCAATCCTTGCAAACTTCCCGAATAAAAACCCAAACCAACGCCATCTGTGGTATGCGCATCAGCAATAGTGGGATTGGGGCTGGTGCTCCAACACACCCCACGAGCAATAACCTCGTCGTTGCCGTCATTACGGACTTCACCACCGCAAATGGCTGTAGTATCCGTAATTGAGCCGACACTTCGGGTAATAATTCTGGGCAAATGTGCTTCTCCCGAACCTACTTCCAAATCATTAACCGCCTGCTGCAAACTGTCCAGTGTTTGGGTGAGGTCGCCTAACAGGGATTGCAAATCCACTTCCGTAAGGTAATGTGCATCATTGGAGAACGCACTCACGTTAGTTGGCACAGTCGGTATGACAGGGATGGAGTCCATTGTAATGTAGCCAGCATCATTGTTGAAGGTAGAAACGTTGATAGGAATAGTGGGAATATCAGGTCTGTCCGTCAAATCGTTGTAACTGCCACTGAAACCAGCGGGTAGTTTAGCGAAACTGCCGCCTGTAAGGTAGATGGTGTCGTTGCTGATACTTAACACCTGCTGTTCCGTGTATTCGGTGAGGTAGCCAGCGTCATTAGTGAAAGAGGACACGTTGGTAGGAATAGCGGGAACGTCTGCACTGGTAATATAGTTGGCATCGTTGGTAAAAGAAGAAACATTGGTAGGTATGGTCGGAATTGCAGGAATGGAGTCCATCGTGATATACCCTGCATCGTTGGTGAATGCAGAGACATTAGTGGGAATGTCTGACGTGGTGGCGTAGTTGTTTGTAATGAGGTCGTTTTGTGTAATGTAGTTGTTGGTGGACAAAGTGCTTTCCGTTACATAACCCGCATCATTTGTAAAAGCAGAAATATTGGTGGGTATGGTTGGAATGGCGGGAATAGAATCCATCGTGATATACCCTGCATCGTTGGTGAAAGCAGAGACATTGGTGGGGATGTCTGACGTGGTGGCGTAGTTGTTTGTAATGAGGTCGTTTTGTGTAATGTAGTTGTTGGTGGTCAAAGTGCTTTCCGTTACATAACCCGCATCATTTGTAAAAGCAGAAATATTGGTGGGTATGGTTGGAATGGCAGGAATGGAATCCATAGTGATGTATCCAGCATCGTTCGTAAAAGAGGACACATTGGTCGGAATAGCAGGAACATCTGCATTGGTAATGTAGTTGGCATCATTGGTGAATGCAGATACATTGGTCGGTACCGTGGGAATTGTCGGCTTGTCGGTCAAGTCGTTGTAACTGCCGCTAAAGAGTTCGGGGCGGTTCGTCAAACTGTTGTAGTTGCCGTCGAAACCTGCGGGCAGCACGGCATAACCGCCATTGCTCAAATAGATGGTGTCGTTGCTAATGCTCAACACCTGATAAGCAGGAATATCCTCGGAGGTAATGTAGTTGGCATCGTTTGCAAAGGCAGACACGTTAGTAGGGATTGCGGGAACATCGGCCGCTGTGATGTAGTTCGCATCGTTTTCAAATGCAGAGACGTTGGTCGGAATCGCGGGGACATCCGCTGCGGTAATGTAGTTTGCGTCGTTGGTAAAAGCAGAAACATTAGTAGGAATATTGGCAGCCTCTTGAACGGTAGCCGTCGTGAGATAACCGGCATCGTTTACGAAAGCACTGATGTTCGTCGGAACGGCTGGAATTTCAGGGATGGAGTCCATCGTGATGTAACCTGCATCGTTGGTGAAAGACGAAACATTGGTCGGGATTGCGGGAACGTCTGCACTAGTAATGTAGTTTGCATCGTTGGTAAAGGCGGACACGTTGGTTGGAACATCCGCAGTGGTAATGTAGTTCGCATCGTTTTCAAAAGCTGAAACCTGCGTCGGAACAGTCGGAATTGTCGGTTGGTTGGTCAGATCATTGTAATCACCGCTGAAGAGATCAGGACGATTCGAGAGGTCGTTATAGTTGCCACTGAAAAGTTCGGGGCGGTTGGTCAAACTATTGTAATTGCCGTCGAAACCAGCGGGCAGTTTTACAAAGCTGCCGCCCGTAAGAAACAGAGTGTCGTTGCTGATGGTCAAAACCTGTTGTTCCGTGAAGGAGGTAAGGTAGCCTGCATCATTCGTGAAAGCGGACACATTGGTCGGAATAGTCGGAACATCTGCACTGGTAATGTAGTTGGCATCATTATTGAAAGCAGATACATTCGTTGGAATGTTCGCCGCCTCTTGAACAGTAGCAGTCGTGAGGTATCCTGCATCGTTTACAAAAGCGCTGATGTTCGTCGGTACAGTCGGAATGGCGGGAATTGAGTCCATTGTAATGTAACCGGCATCGTTGGTGAAAGCCGACACGTTAGTGGGAATATCAGTCTCTGTTACGTAGTTGTTTGTAACCAAGTCGTTCTGCGTGATGTAGTTGTTGGTAGTCAATGTGCTTTCCGTTATATAGCCCGCATCATTGGTAAAAGCGGAGACATTGGTTGGCACGGTTGGAATCTGCGGCTGATTGGTCAAGTCGTTGTAATCTCCACTAAAAAGTTCAGGGCGATTAGTCAAACTGTTATAGTTACCATCGAAACCAGCGGGAAGTTTTACGAAGCTGCCGCCTGTAAGGAACAGGGTATCGTTGCTAATGGTCAGCACTTGCTGCTCCGTGAAGGAGGTAAGGTAGCCTGCATCATTCGTGAAAGCGGACACATTGGCAGGAATAGCCGGAACATCTGCACTGGTAATGTAGTTGGCATCATTTTCAAATGCAGAGACGTTGGTCGGAATTGCGGGGACATCCGCTGCGGTAATGTAGTTTGCATCATTCTCGAAAGCGGAAACCTGCGTTGGAACGGTCGGAATCTGCGGCGTATTGGTAAGGTCGTTGTAGTCGCCACTGAAACCAGCGGGCAGCGTAACCGTGTTCCCATCCGAAATCGTCAGATTGTTTCCATCCAGTGAGAGCGTCTGCGCCACACCCACGCCGGGTTCACCCTGCGGACCGGCAGGACCTTGTTCACCTTGCGGACCAGCGGGACCTTGCTCACCCTGCGGACCGGCAGGACCTTGCTCACCCTGTGGACCAGCAGGACCTTGTGGGCCTTCGCCATTGCCCGAGGTGGCTGCATACAAAGCATACGGCACACTCAACAATTGCTGCGTGCCTTCAATGGTATAGTAAGTTCCACCCGTTGGGTCGATTTCAGTCTTGAGGAAGAACGGACCATTTGCCCAGTCAATAGCAGCGAAATCGCCATTCACCACCGTGCCGCCGCCAATCTCCAGCGTCATCAAGCCATTGGCATTGGTGACAGCAGTGTGTGTTTCTTGATAAACTATCGTGCCATTCGCACCTCCTTGCAAGATGGAGATGCGCACACCCACGTTGCCGCGAACGAGCGTGTTGCTCTCGTTGCGTACCACCGCCTGATAGGTGAACCTTTGCGGGGCTTGGGCAAAAAGCAACATCCCCATGAAAATTAAAATAAAAAAGGATAAAAGTTTTTTCATTTTTAAGTTATTTTATTGATTTATATATTTTTACATTTCTACTACCCCGGCCTTCGGCCACCCCTCCTTTCCAAGGAGGGGAATTTTACTGCGCCATTTTCACTACCTTGAAGGATTTCAGCACCTGTGTGCCTTTCAGCACGTTCACGAAATAGGTGCCTGCGGCAAGGTCAGACATTGGGATTTCGGTTGCACTTCCTTTTATTTTCCTTGAAAAAAGGTATTTTCCATTGGTGTCAAACACTTTTACTTCGCCTTCAAATTCCTCATTACTGATTGCTAATTGCAAATTGGAGGTCGTCGGGTTCGGATAGACCATAGCGCTCAACGTGATGCCCGGGTAGTTGTCAATCCCGATGGTTTGGATTTCGTAGGGTTGCTGCACGCCTTCGGATATGTTGGTGCTGCCTTCCCCGTACGACTGCACGGCGATTTGCCCGATGGTGTATGAAATCGTAACGCCACTGCCTTCCATGTCTCCACCCATTGGCACAATGTCGGATTGGGCATTTATGTTATGCATTGTTAGAACCCATAATGCGAAAATAAATACAACTGATCTTTTCATTTTTATATACTTGTGTCTTATTTCAAATACTGTTTTGCAAAATTACAACCTTCATCCTCAGCTTGTTAGGTTCTTTTTGGTTCTTTTAAGCATCGCTTTTAGAAGGTTATCAAACGACATAAAAAAATCGTGAACTTCATTTATTTGATTCTGAGGCTCTGGTAAACCCTTAATGCAAACAAGAAAAGCCCACGATTTAATCGCGAGCATTCTCTCTTTTCTCATGCATTAAGTGTTTGAAATTTACCAGATTCCAGAATCACAGAGAAAAGCGAAAACGCTTTGTGTTAATATGTTGAGACAACGCATGCGTTGTCTGTACTCATTATAAAATTTCGGTTTATTCTATAGGCAACGGGGGATTAATGGATAATATTAAAAATGGTAAAAAATCAGGTGGCAAAAATAATAAAAATTCTTAGTATCCTACTTTTTTTTCATATCGGTTTATGTGTATGATTTAGGAAATTTAATGTACTTTTGCAGCCTGTAAAATTCAAGCAAAAAACATTCATTTTATGGGAAATAATGCCAGCAAAACCATCGTGAGCAGCCGTGTTTTCGGCAACAAGGTGGATTATTTCCTCTTTTCCGTCAAGACGAAGGACTCCCTGTTCACGCTTGCGGACCGGTTGTCGGACCACTGCAACTGCCGTTTCGCGATGATGCCCACCATGCGGGTGGCCGAAAGCGAGGAGTGCCCGATGCGCCCCGAGTTCCGGATGATGTACGCCCAGTACGCGGCCACCGACATCGAGGACTGCTTCGTGATGGACCCGGTGGACCGGCTCAATATCGTCCTGTTCCAAAACAAGGCCGTCAGCTTCGACAAGTCGAAGAGCGCTCTGGCCGAGACCGACCACAACGGTGCGTTCCCATTCATCGACGACGGCTGCGACTGCTTCGCCTTCAGTCCGCAGGGCGTGTGCGTGGGCAAGTGCACCCCCGCCGACTTCGCCAACTTCTACATTATGGTTTTTGCAAAAAGGCACAACGATGCCGACCTTCTGGCCGCCCACATCGCCAAGACACCCGGCTATGCCGTCACCGACCGCACACAGGAACTGTTCACGACGGGCGGCGCGACGAAAGTCTTTTCGGCTTTTTTCCGCTCCGTTTTCGCCAACTCTGAAAACCAGATCCGCCGCATCATGCGCAACAACGAGAAGTGCTATATCGGGAAAATCCCTGAATCCATGCTGCCCCCCATCCCCTTCTTCAATCTTATGAACAGCTTTCCAATTTCAAGAATTGAATTATCAATCAACAATTTATAACTATGAAAAAATCATTTTTGGTTATTATCCTTTTATTCAGTGTCACACTTATGACAGCCCAAGACAACAAAGCCAAGGTACTTCCTGAAAAGAGAACAGACAAAGTTGCATACACCAAAGGCATGTCTAGCACGTATGCCCCCTACCAGCTTACGGCCGATCTTAGCCACCTCACCCAAAGCGAGCGCGAGCTCATCCCCATCTTCATTGAAATCGCCGACATCATGGATGACCTGTTCTGGAAGCAGACCTACGGCGACAAGAATCAGCTGATGTCCCAGATCGACGATCCCGACACCCGCACCTATGCCGAGATCAACTATGGCCCGTGGGACCGTCTCAACAACAACAGCCCCTTTGTGAAGGGCTATGGTGCCAAGCCGGACGTGTGCAAATACTATCCGCTGGATATGTCAGAAAAAGAATTCGCCGCCTGCAAGGATCCCAACAAGGAAAGCCTCTATACCGTCATACGCCGCGACAACAAGGGCCGGCTCATCGCCCGCTGGTATCATGAGGAATACAAGAATGAAATCGGAAAGGTCTGCGAACTGTTGGAAAAAGCCATCGCCATCGCCGACAACCCCGAAATGAAAAATTACCTCGAGGCCCGCAAGAAAGCCTTTGAAACCGATGACTACTACGAAAGCGACCTCGCCTGGATGGACATGAAAAACAGCAACATCGACTTTGTGGTGGGACCCATCGAGAACTACGACGACAAATTTATGGAAGCCAAAGCCTCCTACGAAGCCTTCGTGCTTGTGAAGGACCTGGAGCGCAGCAAGCAGCTCGCACATTTTGTCAAAATGCTGCCCGACATCCAGAAAATCCTCCCCTGCGACCCCAAATACAAGACCTTCGTGCCCGGCACCGAGTCAGACCTGAATGTCTATAACGCAATCTATTACGCAGGCGACTGCAACTCCGGCAGCAAGACCATCGCCATCAACCTGCCCAACGACGACCGCGTGCAGGCCCAGAAGGGCGCACGCCGGCTCCAGCTCCGCAACAGCATGCAGGCCAAGTTCGACAAAATCATGATTCCCATCGGCAAAATCGTCCTCAACCCCAAACAGATGGACCATCTCAAATTCGATGCCTTCTTCTGGAACGTCACCTTCCACGAGGTGGGACACGGCCTCGGCATCAAGGAAACCATCAACAAGAAAGGTTCGGTTGACGAAGCCATGAAGACCGAAAAGACCTCTTGGGAGGAAGCGAAAGCCGACATCCTCGGCCTCTTCATCGTCTGCCATCTGATTGACAAAAAAGAGATTACCAACATCACCAAGGAGGATGCCATCACCACCTTCATCGCCGGCCTGTTCCGCTCCGTCCGCTTCGGCTCCGCCAGCTCGCACGGAAAGGCCAACATGATGTGCTACAATGTGATGAAAGAGCAAGGCGCTTTCACCCGCGACGCAAACGGCATCTACACCATCCACTACGACAAAGCCGAAAAGGCCATCAGCTACTGGGCGAACCTCATTCTCAAAACCCAAGGTGACGGGGACTTCGACTTCGCCAAGAAGTTCCGTGAAAAGAACGGTGTCATGTCCGACGAACTCCTAAAAGACATCGAGCGTATCAACAATGCCGGCATTCCCCGCGACATCCGCTTCAAACAAGGTCTGAAATACATGGACGCCAATGGCCCGCAGCAAAAAGAGATGGAGACAAAATCCGCAAAGGCCAGAACCCTTCAATTCCAAGAAGAAAAGAAACGCTAAACCCATAAAAAGATGACAAACCTGAAACTGACGAGACCCCTCATTGTTTTCGACATCGAGTCAACGGGGCTGAACATCGGCCGCGACCAAATCATTGAAATATCCTTTATCAAATGCTTTCCTGACGGGAAAATCGAAGAATGTACCCTGCGCATCAAACCCACCCCCTCTTCCGCAACCCGCCAGCTGAACGGCATCACGCCGGAGGCACAGGCGGTACACGGCATCAGCGAGGATGACTTGAAAGACTGCCCCATCTTCGCGGAGGTCGCCGATGACATCCTCGCCTATATCGGCGACAGCGACATTGCCGGCTTCAATTCCAACAAATTCGACATCCCGCTGCTGGCAGAAGAATTCCTGCGCATCGGCAAGCGACTGGAAATGCGGAACCGCTACCTCGTTGACGTTCAGCAGATTTTCCACAAGATGGAGCCGCGAAACCTCGCCGCCGCCTACAAGTTCTACTGCGGCAAGGACATCCAGAACGCCCACTCCGCCAACGCCGACGCAATGGCCACCCTCGAAGTGCTGGAAGCTCAGATTGAACGCTACAAGGATGTGGAGTACGAGGACCGCTACACGAAGAAATGCTGCCCCGTCACCCCCATCGTGAAGGACCTCGACCACTTCACCCGCGTCAACCGCAATGTGGATTTTGCCTCCCATATTGTCCTGAACGACAAGGATGTGGAGGTTTTCAACTTCGGAAAGCACAAAGGGGAAAGCGTCAAGGAGGTTTTCAAAAGAGAACCGGCTTTCTATTCCTGGATGATGCGCGCCGACTTCCCGCTCAACACCAAGGATGTCATCACCCTGCTTTACAATGAAGCACGGCTGGAACTCAAATTTCAAAAACAATAAACCACAACTACGAATATGGATAGAGTAAGAGTACGATTCGCCCCCAGTCCGACGGGGCCGTTACATATCGGCGGCGTGCGCACCGCCCTTTACAACTACCTCTTTGCCAAGCAGAACGGCGGTGACTTCCTGCTCCGCATCGAAGATACCGACCAGACCCGCTTCGTGCCCGGCGCAGAGGAGTACATCATCGAGGCCTTCCAATGGCTCGGCATCAAATTCGACGAGGGCGTCGGCATCGGCGGCCCCTTCGGCCCGTACAAGCAGTCGGAACGCAAGCCGATGTACAAGCAGTACGCCGACCAGCTGATTGAAACCGGCTGGGCCTACTATGCCTTCGACACGCCCGAAGCCCTGGATGCCCGACGCAAGGAGGCGGAGGCACAAAAGCAGACCTTCCAGTACGATGCCACCACCCGCGACACGCTCTGCAACTCCTTGTCGCTGAGCAAGGAAGAAGTGGCACAACGGCTGGAGAGCGGCGCACCCTACGTCATCCGCTTCAAATACCCCGCAGACCTTGACATCACCGTGCACGACCTGATTCGCGGCGATGTCACCATCAACTCCAACCTGTTGGACGACAAGGTTTTGTTCAAGTCCGACGGGATGCCGACCTACCATCTGGCCAACATCGTGGACGACCACACAATGGAGATCTCGCACGTCATCCGCGGCGAGGAGTGGCTGCCGTCGGCACCGCTGCACGTGATGCTCTACAAAGCTTTCGGCTGGGAGGCGCCCCAGTTCGCCCACCTGCCGCTGCTGCTGAAACCCGACGGCAACGGCAAACTCAGCAAGCGCGACGGCGACCGCCTCGGTTTCCCCGTCTTCCCGCTACAATGGAAAGACCCCAAGAGCGGCGAAATCTCCTCCGGCTATCGCGAAAGCGGCTATCTGCCCGAGGCCGTCATCAACATGCTGGCCCTCCTCGGCTGGAACCCCGGCACCGAACAGGAAATGATGGATTTGGACACCCTCGTCAAGCTATTCTCCATCGACAAGATCAGCAAATCGGGCGCCAAATTCAACCTTGAAAAAGCCAAATGGTTCAACCACCAGTACATCCAGTTGGCCGACGACGAGCGGCTTTACACCCATTTTGAGAAAGTGCTGAAAGACCACGGTGTCACTGCCGACAAGGAATACGCCATCGCAGTGATGCGGCTCATCAAGGAGAGGGTGCACTTCCTCCCTGAATTCTGGGAACAGTGCAACTACTTCTTCGTCGCCCCGACCGAATATGACCCGCAGGCCGTGAAGAAACGCTGGAAACCCGGTACAGCAGCCCATCTTGCCAAGATGCTCGACATTCTCAACTCCGTGCAACCCTTTGACAAACAAATCGTTCACGACAAGATTATGGAGTATGTGCAGAGCAACGAGCTGAACATGGGCGCCATCATGAACAGTTTCCGCATCGCCCTTGTGGGAGCCGCCAAAGGTCCCGAACTCTTCGAAATCATTTCATGCATCGGCGTGGAAGAGACGAACCGCAGAGTGAAAGCGGCGTGCGAAAAGATTGAAGAACCGACTTTATAACATTTTCTACTACCCCGCCCTACGGGCACCCCTTCTACATAGAAGGGGAACTCTTTTAACCTTCTTCTACCTCATACCGTTTACCTC
>JAEEGL010819393.1_pt1 | contig 20149 bp, 18 predicted proteins | sample 9134231 | NCBI WGS metagenome assembly JAEEGL01 (sample SAMN16246548, study PRJNA631951) | gut metagenome | biome: gut microbiome; feature: rumen; material: fiber-attached | host: Bos | place: Iran: Karaj | collected 2018-10
AACACCTGCTGCATCTTCATCAACCAGCTCCGCGAGAAGATCGGCATCATGTTCGGCAACCCCGAGACCACCACGGGCGGCAACGCCCTCAAGTTCTACGCCTCCGTGCGTCTGGACGTCCGCAGGACCACCCAGATCAAGGACGGCGACGAGGCCCTCGGCAACCGTACCCGCGTCAAGGTCGTCAAGAACAAGATGGCCCCGCCGTTCAAGAAGGCCGAATTCGACATCGTCTTCGGCGAAGGCATCTCGCATAGCGGTGAAGTGCTCGACCTGGGCGTCGAGCTCGGCATCGTCTCCAAGAGCGGCTCCTGGTTCAGCTACAACGACGCCAAACTCGCGCAGGGCCGCGAAGCCACGAAGCAGCTCCTCGCCGACAACCCCGAACTCTGCGAAGAGATCGAGGCCAAGATCCGCGAGGCCCTCAAGGCCGTCAAGGACTAAGCGGGCCCGCAAGGACTAAGCGGAGTCGCAAAGTCCAAGTCGCTGAAAGACAGTACTTTATGAAAAAGGCCTTACTCGTTTTCGAGTAAGGCCTTTTGCATAAGCATCTAAGAATGAGGCGGTTACAACAAACGCCCCTCCGGGCTATTCCTCCTGGAGCGCCTTGTTATAGCACTCCCGGCAGAGCGGCTCGTAGACATCCTTCTCGCCGAGGACCACGAGTTTCTTGCTCTGGCTGAGACGGTGGGAATGGTTGGCCAGATTGCCGCAGCGGACGCAGATGGCGTGGACTTTCTGCACATCCTCCGCGATGGCGAGCAGTCCGGGGATCGGGCCGAAGGGCTTGCCGAGATAGTCGGTGTCGAGCCCCGCGCAGATGACGCGGACGCCCCGGTTGGCAAGGGTCTGTGCGACTTCGATCAGGCTCTCGTCGAAGAACTGGGCCTCGTCGACGCCCACGACCTGCACGTCGTCGTCGATCTGGAGCATCCGGGAAGGAGATTTGATGGGTGTACAGGAAATGCTGTGCGAATCGTGGGAGACCACATCTAGGTCGGAATACCGTTTATCGATGGTGGGCTTGAACGTAGCGATCTTCTGTTTGGCGAACTGGGCCCTTTTGAGACGACGGATGAGTTCCTCGGTCTTCCCCGAGAACATCGAGCCGCAGATTACTTCGATACAGCCCGATTTTTTTGCATTTTCTGAAAACATTTCCTTATTTTTGTAGTTGAACTTTGGATCGTCAGGTTGCTACCTGCAAATATACGCAATTATGGAGAATAATCAGCAAGAAGTTCTCAACGGACTTATCCACAGCATAGAAGACCTCAAGCAGCAACTGCAGGCCCTGGAAGAGCGGGTCGCGGCCTTTGCCGCCGCCCCGACCCCCAAGCCCGCCGAATCCCCGGCTCCCACACCCGCCGCTGCAGAGCCGGACGACGATCCGATGGACTGGAGCGACGTCGACGACCTCCCGGACGTCATCATCGAAACGCCCGTGGTGCTACCGTCTCGGCAACCGGAGCCCGAGCCCGCATTGGAGCCGGAGCCGAAGCCCGAACCGACACCGGAACCCACACCGGAGCCGGAACAGATTCCGGAACAAGTCCGGAATGACGAGGGAGAGAGCCGGGATGACAAGGCTGAGAGCGCAGACGTGGCAGAGAGCTCAGACGTGGCAGAGAGTTCAGACGAAGCGGAAGCGCCCGACATGCAGGAACAACAACCCGAGCCCGCAGCCGAGTTCGCATCAGAACTCGCAGCAGAGCCCGCAGCAGAACCCGCAGCAGAACTCGCAGCAGAGCCCGCAGCAGAACCCGCAGCAGAACCCGCAGCAGAGCCCGCGCCCGAGCCCGCGCCGACAGCTGTCAAGGGCAAGTCGCTGGCCGACCTGGCTGCGGAGCGGCTCGCGTGGAAGACCGACTTCCCGGGAATCAGCGTCAAGAACATCCGCAGCGCCATCTCGCTGGTGGACCGTGCGCAGTTCATCGCCAAACTCTTCGGCGAAGACTTCGCCCTCTACGACAAGACCATCTCTGAACTCAACGACCTCACGACCCTCGACGAAGCCGTTCAGTATGTCACCGGCCACTTCCCCGACTGGAACCTCTCCAGCGACCTCGTCTACAGCTTCATGATGGCCATCCGCAAGAAACTGGGTTAGCGTGGACGCAATGGCGGGGAAACTTTACATCGTCCCGACCCCGGTCGGCAATCTGGAAGACATCACGCTTCGCGCGCTCCGCATCCTCAGGGAAGTGGACCTGATCCTTGCGGAGGATACCCGCACCAGTTCCGTCCTCCTCAAGCACTACGACATCCACACGCCGCTCCGCTCGCACCATAAATTCAACGAGCACCAGACGGTCGGCGTCATCAAGGAGAAAATCCTCGCGGGACAGCATGTCGCCCTCATCAGCGACGCCGGCACCCCGGGCATTTCCGACCCCGGCTTCCTCCTCTCCCGCACCTGCGCCGAGGAGGGAATCGAAGTGGAAACCCTTCCCGGCGCGACGGCCTGCATCCCGGCCATCGTCAGTTCCGGACTCCCCTGCGACCGCTTCTGCTTCGAAGGATTCCTCCCCGTCAAAAAAGGCCGCCAGACCCTGCTGAAAGCGCTTTCCACCGAGACACGGACGATGATTTTCTACGAATCGCCCTACCGCCTCGTCAAGACGCTGGATCAGCTTGCCGAATACTTCGGCCCGGAGCGTCCCTGCTCCGTCGCCCGCGAAATATCCAAAAAATTCGAAGAACACCGGAGGGGAACGCTCGCCTCCGTCGCCGACCATTTCCGGGAAACCGCGCCCAAGGGCGAAATCGTCCTCGTCGTCGCCGGCGCTCCCGAAAAATAATACCCGCCGCACCGGCAGAAATGCATCCCCGGCTGCCCGTGGCCATCCGGTGCGACGATCCAAACAAAATCACAGACCCCTCAGGAGGGGGGATACAATGAAGAAGGAAAGACTTTCGGCTTCCTTCATCACGGGAGTCATTGCCCTGGTATTTCTCATTATCGGATACCAGACAGCGCTTTTTATCCACAAAGCCGCAGTGATGAAAGTCACCGCGGAGAGAGATCATCCCGACACGGTCTACATCGTGGCGGAGGATCCGCGCGCGGACCGGCTGCCACCGCAGGCCCGTCGGGAATGGTCCGGGGAGTACGGCGGAGAAGGTAGAGGACGCCAATATGGCGGGGGAAGCGGCTCCGGCGACAAAGCCTACAGCGGGTATGCCGGCAAGGCATACCGCGTCGAATCACCGCACGAAAAGCCCGTACAGGAAGCCCGCGCCACCTTCCGGGAGCGGCGCACCGTCGAGAATTTCGTCTTCGATCCCAACACCGTTTCGGTCGCCGACCTCCGGCGGCTCGGTTTCTCGGAGCGTCAGGCACAGGCCATCGACAAGTACCGCCAGGCGGGAGGAAGATTCCGACGGAAGAGCGATTTCGCCAAATCCTATGTCGTGGACGATTCCGTATTCCAGCGGCTCGCGCCCTACATCCGCATCCCCCGCATCGACATCAACCGCGCCGACACCGCCCTCCTCCGCACCCTTCCCGGCATCGGCAAATACTTCGCCGCCAAAATCGTCGAATACCGCGATCGTCTCGGCGGCTACTCCTATCCCGAGCAGCTCCTCGACATATACCACTTCGACCGCGAAAAATACGACGGGCTCAGCGACCTCATCACCGTCGGCCACACCACCCCGTTCCCCCTATGGACCGCCCCCGAAGACATCCTCGCAGCCCATCCTTATATCGGCAGATACGGCGCCCACGGCATCATCGTCTACCGTGAAAACACCCCGCGCGACTCCCTCTCCGTCCGCGGCATCCGCAAAGCCGGCATCCTCCCCCCGGAGAATGCCGACAGACTGATCAGGTGCGTCATCGCCGCGCCGTAGACACCCTACCGCCGGGGATGGTGCTCCAGGATGGAGGCCTGCCAGGTGGAGGTGTCGATGTGCGTATAGATTTCGGTCGTGAGGATGCTCTCGTGCCCGAGCATTTCCTGGACCACACGGAGATCGGCGCCGCCTTCGATGAGGTGCGTCGCGAAAGAATGCCGGAACGTGTGCGGAGAGATCTCCTTGGTAATGCCGGCGAGCAGCGCCTGCTTTTTGACCATCGTAAAGACACTCACCCGCGTGAGAGCCCGGCCGAAGCGGTTAAGGAAGAGGATGTCTTCCGAAGCGGGATCCGCCGCAATTCCCCGGACCGCAAGATACTCCCGTACCGCGGCGACGGCCATCTCCCCCATCGGGACGAGCCGCTGCTTGTCGCCCTTGCCGATGACCCGGACGAATCCTTCGTCCAGATACACGTCCGAGATCCGGAGCCCGACCACTTCGCTCACCCGCAGGCCGCAGCCGTACAGGACCTCCAGAATGGCCCGGTCCCGGACGCCGCCATCCTTCGAGAGATCCACCGAATCCATTATCGCGGTCACCTCATCCACCGACAGCACCGCGGGCAGATACCGCCCGAGTTTCGGGGATTCGATGCCGTCGCAGGGATTGTCCTGGCGGTATCCCTCCGCGACGACCCATCCGAAGAACGACCGGAGGGCGCTCAGGACCCGTGCCTGGGACCGCTTGCTGAGATCGGCGCGGGACTCAAGATATGCGAGGATGGCATCGGGAGTCACCTCCTCGATCCCTTCCCCGAAGTAAGGATGCTTCGCCGCCTCCTTCACATCCGAAACGTATGACGCCACGGTGCGCGGCGACATATTCCGTTCCAGACGCAGATAGTAGGAGTATCCTGGAAGGAGGCCGGCGATGTCCATCAGAGAGTCGCGTATTTCTTGCCGTAGAAGAGCATCTGGCCGAGATAGTCGTCGGTATAGACCAGTTCGTAGTCGACCGTCTTGCCGTCTTTCACGACCGGCACGATATCCGGATTGACGAAGCCGCCGTAGGGCTTCAGGTCGAGGGAGGCATACCGCGTCAGCACCTCCCGATGCAGATCCGGGTCGATGCGCACCGCATAGGTCTCGATGAGCGCCTTGCCGGCCTCATAGTCGCCCTCCGACTTGATCCGCTGCACCTCGGCGAGCAGTTCGGCGAACAGACCGCGGAGTTTCTCGTAGTCGTTCACCACGAAATAGGTCTTGCCGTCCTTGACAATCTTCTCGATTACGTTATCCGCAGCACCTTTCTCAAAGCACCACTGAGCGATGAGCTTGCGGTTCTGCATATGGGCCTCCGTGTTGGGCCGGCCGAGTTCGACGCGGTTGAACTGCACGAAGAGCCCGTTGCGGATGTAATTGGAATACTGTGCCTTGTAAGCGTCCGGCGAAGGCATGATGCCGAGTTCGACCATCTTGGGATCGGCGCTGTAGTACAGGCCGAAGAGGTCGGCGCGGGCTTCCTCCAGCGCGGAGGCGTACTCACCCATCGCAGTGGTGGAAACCCCGGGGAGAAGCTGGCCGCTGCCGTGGCCGAGGCATTCGTGGAGGTCGGTGTGGATCTCGTCCGCGATGCCGCCGTACTGCCGGTAAAGCGCCTTTTCTTCGTCGCTGTAAGCGAATTCATCCAGGATATTCTTCGGACATTCCCGCGCTGCGAAATCATAGGCGTGGGTAATGTTGGCAATGGTTACCGACTTGGAGCCGTGCTCTTTGCGGATCCAGTCGGCGTTGGGGAGGTTGATGCCGATCGGGGTGGAGGGGTAACTGTCACCCGCGAGGGTCACGGCGTTGACGACCTTGGCGGTAATGCCGCGGACCTCTTTCTTGCGGAAGCGCGGATCCACCGGGGAATGGTCTTCGAACCACTGCGCGTTGGCACTCAGGATTTCGGTGCGGGCCGAGGCGACGGAATCCTTGATGTGCACGTAGCCCTCCCAGGATCCCTTCCGCCCGAGCGGATCGTTGTAGTCTTCGACGAATCCGTTGATGAAATCAACCTTCCCGAGGGTATCCTTTACCCACTCGATATTGAAAGCGTCCCAGGTGCGGAGGTCGCCGGTACGGTAGTATTCCACGAGAAGGCCGATCGCCCGGGCCTGGATTTCATTCTCCGCGACGGCCTGCGCCTTTTCCAGTTCTTCGCAGATCTTCTCCAGGGCGGGACCGTAGATGCCGCCCACCTTCCAGGGCAGTTCCACGACTTTGCCTTTTTTCTTGACAACCTTGGTATTGAGGCCATAGGAAACGGGATGGGGATCCCGGGGCTTCATAATCCCCGCATAGTAGCGCTCCACTTCGGCACGGGTGACACCGTCGTAGAAATTGACAGCCGATAGCCTGACGATGTCGCCGGAAGTCTCGGTCGAGCGGCGCTGAGGATAGATGTCGGGATTGTAAATCACATCCAGCAGCCGTGCATCCTCCTTCCCGACGGCCTGCATCAGCGAGGCGAAATAATCGCGGCCGCACTCCGGGAAGAACTTGTCCTCGGCATAGTGGTGGTGGATACCGTTGGAGAAGAACAGCCGCTTGGCATATTCCGTGAAACGCAGGAAATCCTCGCATTCCCGGTCGCCTTCGTAACCGACGAGGATCGCCTCGACGGTATGGCGGATGGCAAGGTTATCCTTGCAGTTCTGGTCCCACATGATGTCGCGGCCGTATTTCGCCGCCTCGGAGAGATGGTAGGCATACTCTTTCTGCTGCAGAGACAGATCCTCCCAGCCGGGCACGGTAAACCGCATCACGCGGAGATCGGCGAACCGGTCGATCAGATAATTGAACCCGGGTTCTCCTTCCCCGGCCTTTTTCTCCGTACAGGAGACCGCTGCAAGCGCCAGACCCATCATCATCAGAAATTTTTTAACGTTCATATCTTTCTTTTTTATGTGACCACGAATTTACACATTTTCAGCGGAATTGCAATGGATTGCCGGGGGCAAGCCCCGGGAGGACGGTCCAAGTCAAAAAAAATGGTTATATTTGTAGACTTATATGAAAGGTCGGAGTCTCATACGGCGGATCATCGGGCTGGCGCTGGTGCCGGTCCTGACCGTTTCATGCGATCTTTTCGAGACGCATCCCGTTCCGAAGGGCTGGAATGAGGGGCCGCAGGGCGGAGAGGAGGAAATGGAGCACAGGGGGCGGACCCCCTCGGAGAATGAACGCAAGGTGCTCATCGTCTATTCCGCCGGATACAACACCCTCCGTTCCTATCTCAAGGAGGATCTGGAAGACCTGCAGAAAGGGTATGTTCCCCGAAACGGCCTCCGGGATGACGTCCTGCTGGTCCTGAGCCACCTCAACGCCAAGTATGGCGACTACAAGACCCCGACCGAGCCGGTCCTCTACCGGCTGACGGCGGACCGTAGCGGCAAGGTTTCGGCGGATACGCTCCTTCGCCTCACACCCGGCCCCGTCACCACGAAGGAGACGATGCGGCAGGTTTTGGAATATGTCAAGACCAGTTTCCCCGCCAAGAGTTACGGGATGGTGTTCTCTTCCCACGCTTCGGGATGGTTCCCTCCCGGTTACTATGCCAAGCCCGAGGACAAATATATGGATTCCATCTCCTGGGAAGCGCCCCGCAGGAAGCCCTCTTTCACTTATGGCGGTCCCGTATCCGTATATTGGCCGGAGCCGGCGGAAGGACCCGCCGTCAAGAGCATCGGCCAGGAGCAGATCGATGCCGACTCCTACGAAATGACCCTGCGCGAGTTCGCCGCGGCTTTCCCGATGCATTTCGACTACATTCTCATCGACGCCTGCCTGATGGGAGCGGTCGAAGCGGCGTACGAGTTCAAGGACATCTGCGACGGCGTAGGTTTTTCCCAGGCGGAAGTCCTGGCGGAGGGATTCGACTACACGAAGATCACCCGTCACCTGCTGGAGAACGAGACGCCCGATCCCGTCTCGGTCTGCTCCGATTATTTCGACTATTATAACGCCCGCTCCGGCAGTTTCCGCTCCGCGACCATCTCCTTTGTCCGGACCGACAGGATGGAAGCGCTCGCGGAGGTCTGCAAGACTCTGTTCGCCAGATACCGTCCCGCGATGGAGGTCCTCAATCCCAAGAGCGTGCAGAATTTCGGACGCAAGATGAGCGACGGCGGCGACCGGGGCTGGTATTTCGACCTCAAGGACGTGCTTGAGAAGGCCGGCGCCTCGGAAGAGGACCTCGCCGCCCTGCAGGAGGCCCTTGACGGGTGCATTGTCTACAAGGCCGCGACGCCCAGACTGCTCGGCACGATTGACATCCGGGCCTTCTCCGGCCTCACGGTCTATCTCCCCGCCTTCGGAACGGAATTCCTTGACAACTATTACAAGGAGAACGTCTCCTGGAATGACGCGACATCCCTCGTACTATAGAAATCAACTTAATAAACCATTCAACTATGCGTAAAAAAATCGTAGCCGGCAACTGGAAGATGAACACCACCGTTGCCGAAGGTGTAGCCCTTGCCAAAGCCGTAGCCGCCAAGTCGGCGGAAGTTCCCGCGAATGTAGGTCTCATTGTCGCTCCCCCGTTTACCCACCTCGTGAGCGTGGCCGAAGCCCTGAAGGGATCCAAGGTGGAGCTCTCCGCCCAGAACTGCGCGGACAAGGCCAAGGGTGCCTACACCGGTGAAGTCGCGGCCGACATGCTCGTCAGCGCGGGCTGCCAGTGGACCATCCTGGGCCACTCCGAGCGCCGCCAGTATTACGGCGAGACCGACGCCAAACTCGTCGACAAAGTGCGTCTTGCCCTCGACAACGGCCTCGGCGTCATCCTCTGCGTCGGCGAAATGCTCGAAGAGCGCAAGGCCGGCCGTCATTTCGCGGTCGTGACCGGGCAGACCGAGAATGTCCTCTTCCATTTCTCCGCCGAAGATATGGCGAAGATCGTCATCGCCTACGAGCCCGTCTGGGCCATCGGAACCGGCGAGACCGCGACCGCAGAGCAGGCCGAGGAAATCCACGCCTGCATCCGCAAGGTGCTGGAAGGAAAATTCGGCAAGGAAGTCGCCGAAAACACGACCATCCTCTACGGCGGCAGCTGCAAGCCGTCCAACGCAAAGGAACTCTTCGCCCAACCTGACATCGACGGCGGCCTTATCGGCGGCGCCTCGCTCAAGGCGGACGATTTTATCGAAATCGGAAAGAGCTTCTAATTGACGGGCTTGCAGACGATGGCGGCAATCCCGTCCTTGGCATCCCAGAGCCAGATCCGGCCGTCATCCCCGATTTTCTCGACGGTGAAGCGAAGCCCTTCACGGCTCTGAACCGATCCGCTCATCGTCCAGGAAAGATTCACATTCAAGGTCTCCCCCTTTGCGGCGGGGACCTTGTTGCATACGAGGGTGTAGTACTCCGTCATCTTGTCGTCACCCACGCAGAATTCCTTCCGCGAGGCGTTGAAGATCATCTGGCACTGGCTTTCGGTGAATCCCTGGACGATCCGTCCGTTCACTTCCAGCATATAATCCTCCGAATTGAGGATCTCGGCATCCATCCCGCGGGTTTCCTCGCAGGAGACAAGGGCGGCAAGCGCAAGGCACGCGGCCAGGGAATATAGTATCTTTCTCATCATATCACGACAATTTTCTTGCATACGACATCGGTGCTGCCATCCTCCCGGACCACTTCGGCGGAAAGGACGCCGCTGCGTTTCACCTCATACCATCCGTCTTTGCCGGTCGAAACGGGCGCGCCGTCGAAGAACCACTTGACCGAGGTGGCGCCGGTCGCGTTCCAGACGCGGAGCGGAAGTTTGGATCCGGCGACGAACTGCCCGTCCGAGGTGCGTGCGGCAGAGTCGAGCCAGATATAAGGGAGGGCGGATTTCTTGTGGGATGACGTCGTCCACTTCATGCTGCTGTCCACTTTGCCCATCGTCCCCTCTTCCTTGAAATACAGTTTTACCTGATAGGCCGTGGAGGGAGTGAGACCCTCGATCCAGACGGCGTATTTTCCGTTCTCATAGGGTTCGACAGCCTGCTCCGGGGAGAACTGCCCGTTGCTGCCGAGTTGATAGTAGCCAGGCTCCGCCATCTGCGCGTCCGTGCATTCCCAGGTGAGAAGGACGGCGTCCTGGAACACGTTCTTGGCGATGTTGCGCACCTCCGGAGCCACCACATAGCCCGGGTCACCCGTCACTTTGAAGGTGACATTCTCCCCGGACCGCGTGATATCCTCCAGGACAAGTCTGGAGATGGCGCCGCCCCAGAACGAGAGTTTCGGAGAAGTGGCGGCCGAGAAAGCGTTGACGCTGCCATAAGGCCAGAAAGCATGCGACTCCTTATCCCTGAGCGCGCTGAGGGAGCCGCTCTGGGACAGACTGGCATACAGTCCCACGATGGAGACATCGGCCTCCACCAGATCGGCGCACTGATGGGCCGGCCAGGCGTTGACGAGGTTGAGACTCTCCCAGCGCTCGATGGCCGTGCAGCTCTTGCCGTCGTCATCCACGCCGGTGGGACGGGTCGATTTGTCGACGTGATAGATCAGAAGTCCCGCACCGGGCAGATACTGGTCCCATCCGCTCTGGTTGCGGCATTCGACAAGGTAATATTCCGCCGGGTCGTCGGAGTCGATCCGGTAAAAGACACCGCTGTTCTGCAGGGGCGTCATCGAATAGTCGCCCGGAACAAGCGCCTGCGGCTCTCCCAGCCCCAGTTCCATCCGCTCCACGGCATTGTAGTTGGGCGGGGTGTGGCCGTCGTTGTTGATATTCGCCGCACACATCAGGCCGAAACTCTGCCACCAGGCGTCGGCGACGCCGCCCGTTCCTTTATAATTGGAGTCATAGAAATCTGGAACGCCGAAAGTGTGGGTGTATTCGTGACAGAAAGTGCCGATGGAAGCCATCACGTAGGTCCCGGTCGACATCGAACGCATCAGTTCGGAGGTGCAGGCGTAGTTGTTCAGGAGTTTGTCGTCGTACCGACGGGTCTGTCCGGCACCGTCACGCACGTACCACTGATGCGACCAGATGCAGTCCGCGTTGCTGTCCGAATCGTCCGCCTCGTCCTTTCCGGCGAAAAACACGAATACGTTGTCGATTTCGCCGTCTCCGTCATCATCATACTGCGAGAAATCGACGGTGGCGTCGAGCGCGTCGCAGGCGTCGATGATCATCTCCTCGGGACGCTTGTCATTCCCGTCACGGTCGTTCTCACCATAATACTTGCAATTGTTGGGAAGCGTAACCGGGCCGAAGACGTCGAAATGGAATTCGTACGCGCCGCCGAACTGGTCGTTGAAATAGGCCAGGGCGGTGGAACTGCCGCTCCCATGGATCATTTCCTCAAATTTGGCCTTGGTATTGGCCGGCCGGAATTTCTCATAGGTACCGGTGCCGTTGAACTGGGCGAGGATGATGATTCCGTGCTTCTGAATCGGGGTTCCGCCGGCCTTCGTCATCGGATGCAGGGCATTGAGCCGCCGGATGATATTGGGCCTCGCAACCGTATAGGGCTGCAAGGCGCGACGGGCGGCCGCACGGTAACGAACCGCGTCAAATGGAATCCTGCGCGCCTCGCTGACGACCGCGGCATCCGCACCGGGGCCGACGTGCACGCCGGTGGAATAGCGGTAACCGTCCGCATCGAACCGCGCATAGCAGAGATAGCCGTCCGCATCCCGGATGACAGCCGCGCCATCCGGGGTGGCGGACCAGTGCATCCACTCGTCACCGTAGTGACATACCGTTACCGTCGTTCCGTCCGGCTGGGTGAACGTAGTCCGGGCATGCCGGACCGGAATCGCCCCAATTTCAACGCAATACAGCGCCGCAATAAAAAACAGGAAGTATTTTTTCAGACTCATTTTCTAAAAATCTGTAATCAAAATCTCACAATAACCTTGCAATTTCGTCATTTTTTTCGGAAAAAGCAAAAAAGATAGACCCGGTATGACGGCGATACCGGAGAATAAACAGGAGGCCGGTACAAGAACTGTATCCGGCCTCCTGGCGTGTACTAAAACCTAAACCTTGCTCTATAGATGCAAATTAGGTGCAAAACGTTGCAAAAAATTGAAAAAAAATGAAAAATTTATTTTGCATCCCCGGTTTCGGCCGGTTTGCGGCGGTTCAGGTCGTTCATCGCGAAGGAAGGACCGGCCGTGACGAAGGTCCTGATACCGGCGATGATCTTCTCCGCGATTCCGGGCACCTGCTCCTTCTCCTCGGGCGTGAGGTCGCCCAGCACGAAGTCGATCTGCCCTCCCTGGGGGAATCCGTTCCCGATGCCGATCCGGATCCGGGCATACCGGTCCGTCTCCAGGCACTCCTCGATGTTCTTGAGTCCGTTGTGGCCGCCGGCGCTGCCGCCCGTCCGCATCCGGATGGTGCCGAAGGGAAGATTGATGTCGTCCGAAATCACAAGCAGGTTCTCCAGCGGAAAACTGTACTTGTTCATCCAGAACCGGACGGCGCTGCCGCTGAGATTCATATAAGTGGAGGGCTTCAGGAGCGTGAGATGCCGACCCTTGAAGGACACCTCGGTGACGTCGCCGTAGCGCTTGGTCTCAAAAACGGCATTGGATGCCTTCGCAAAGGCATCCAACACCATAAATCCCATATTGTGGCGGGTGGCGGCGTATTCTGCGCCGATATTCCCCAGACCGACAATGAGGTAGTCCATTCTCCCGGATTACTCGGTCGCCTCGGTGGCAGCCTGCTGCATAGCGCGGGTCGCCTTGACGCGGCAGATGATGGTCGTCTTCGGAGAGAGGATCTTGATACCGTCGAAGCTCAGGTCGCCGACCGTGATGCGGGCGCCGAGGGCGAGCGGGGTGATGTCGATCTTCAGCTCGTCGGGGAGGTCCTTCGGGAGGGCGCTCACCTTGATGCTGCGGGTCAGCTGGGTGAATTTACCACCGGCCTGGACACCGACCGGGTGACCTTCGAGGCGCAGCGGAACGTTGATCGCGACGGGCTTGGCCTCGTCGACGGCGAGGAAGTCCACATGCAGGCAGACGTCGCTGACGGGATGCCACTGGCACTCGTGGGCGACAGCCTCATAGGTCTTGCCACCGAGCACGAGGTCGACGATATAAGACTTCGGGGTGTTGGTGAGGGCTTTCAGCTCCTTCGCGTCAACGGTGAAAAGGATGTTCTCCATACCGCCGCCATAGAGGTTGCAAGGAACGCGGCCGGCTCTGCGGATCTCATTGAGAGCGTGCTTGTTGGCAGCGCTGCGGATCTCGCCTTTCAGTTCAAAATGTTTCATCTTTGTTTGTGTTTGTTGTGTTACTCAGTCCGGCACCCGCCGGACCCCATTGCACTAAGCCCCAAAATTGGGACTGCAAAGATAGCAATAATATTTGTTTTTCAAAAAAATCTTTTCCCTTGACGTCACGCTATTCGGCGCTCCGGAAGTTTCTCAAACTAAACTGTCGGAATTATTTCATCTTGTAAATGATTCGGCCGTCTTCCGTGACGCGGGCCTCGCTGGCGGAGACGTCGGTGTCGGTGAGGGCTTTGATGTGGCGGGTGACGATGCCGGCCTTGTCGGTGCGGGGCCCGGTGCCGCTCTGCTGGATGAAGGGATGGATCCGGCCGTCCACGAAGGAGCCGTCGGTCGAGAGAACGCGGACCGTGATGACGGGCGCATAGCCCAGCGGACCGGAAAGGCCCATCCCGTACGGCGTGCAGAAATTGCCGAGACTGTAGGCGATGAACCGGCCTTTATACACCTCCACGCAGCGGGTCACGTGCGGACCGTGGCCGTATACCACCGACGCCCCGTTATCGATGCAGAAATGCGCGAAACGGCGCAGGTCTCCCCTGTTCTCTCCGATATAAGTCTCAGGACCGTTCGGGAGATGCCCCTTGTCACTTCCCTCCGCGCCCCCGTGGAAAGAAACGACAATGAGGTCGGAATGCTTCCTGAGCGTATCCAGGATGGCCTTGACCTTCCCCAGGTCGGCATGCTTGAGGGTCTTCTGGTTGTGTCCGAAAGCGCACAGCCCCCAGCGTACACCGCCCCGTTCCACGACCGTCCACTCCCGGCGTCCGGTGAGTCCGGCATACGCCAGTCCCGCCCCTTCCAGACTCTTCTCGGTCGAAACGATCCCCGTCTCGCCGAAATCATTGGAGTGGTTGTTGGCCATGCTGAGGAAGTCATAGCCCGCCTCTTCCAGCAGATGCGTATAGGAAGTCGGCGTACGGAATGCATAGGAATAAGGTCCGCTCCCTTTGGTAGAGGTTCCGCCATCGCAGAGCGTGCCCTCCAGGTTGCCCACGGCAAGAGTCGCCTCTTTCAGGACAGGGGCGGTGTCCTTGAACAGATCCCGCCCGTCATTCGCCGGCAGGCGGACCGTCGGATACGTCGTTCCCATCATAATATCCCCCGACATCGCCACCGTCAGGGTATCCGCGACCTGCATCTGCAGGGCCAGCGCAAAAGGGATGAATAGTTGCAGCAACATAGTATTATAGTGTTATTTCCCGGTCGGCCACCTTGCGGGCCTCGTACAGGTCGTGACTGGAGAAGAGAATTGCGGAGCCGCCGGAGCGGGCCGCGTCGCGGATGGCCGCAAGCACTTCCACGCGACTCTCGGCGTCAAGGAAGGCGGTGGGCTCGTCGAGCAGGAGCAAGTCGGCCTTCCGGGAGAGCCCCGTCGCGATGCAGGCCTTCTGGAACTGGCCGTCGCTCAGGGTGGAGATGTCACGGTCCGCCAGGTCGCCGATCCCGAGAATCTCCAGGGCCGCCGCAACGGACGACGCGTCCGGAGCGGAGAGGTCCAGAAATTCCCGTACGGAGAATCCCCTGACCTTGGGAATCCGCGTCGGGACCATAACGACATCCGCCTCCGGGAGCATTCCTTCCAGCGGCGGGATAAGGCCGGCGAGCGTCTTCATCAGCGTCGTCTTGCCGCTTCCGTTGCGGCCCGACAGCAGGATGCAGTCCCCGGGCCGGGCGTCCAGGGAGAAATCCCGGACGACCGCCGTGCCGTCATAGCCCGCACTGATATGTTCGTAACGGATCATTTCTTCAGGAGGATCAGGAAGATGACGGGAATGCCGACGAGCGCCATCGTGCTGCCGACGGGAATCGGAATCGGCCATACCCGGGAAAGGATATCCGCCGAGAGAGCGATGCCGCTGCCCGTCAGCAGGACGGTCGGGAGGATCTTGCGGTGGACGCTTGACTCCTGTATCCTGCGTGCAATATGCGGAGCGATAATTCCCACGAAACCGATCGGCCCGCAGAAAGCGGTCACGGTGCCCGTCATCAGGCAGGTCGCGGCCATCGCGCCGAAGCGGATCCGCCGGACATCCGCCCCGGAAAGGGCGGCGAAATCCTCCCCGAAGAGGATCAGATCGAGCCCGCGGCCGTTGGCAAGGGTCAGCAGCAGGCCGGCAAGGGTTGCCAGGGCCATCACAAGGATCTCCCCGTACCGGGTCCCCTCGAAACTGCCGGCCGCCCAGCTGTAATAGATCTTGAGACTTTCTTCATTGGCCGTGTACTGCAAAATGGCCGACACGGCGCTGAAAACGAAGCCCAGCATCACGCCCGCAATCAGCAGGGAGGTCGGGGCGGACACGCGGCGGGCGAGCAGAAGAATCAGTGCCGAAACGACGGCGGCACCGGCGAATGCGGCCCCCGGAAGGGCGAGGGAATGGGTCAGGATACCCGCCCCTGCTGTGGCGACCACGGCGACGGACGCTCCCAGTCCGGCCCCTGCGCTGACGCCCATGATGTGCGGATCGGAGAGCGGATTGCGGAAAATGGCCTGCATCTGCATACCCGAAAGCGACAGTGCTCCGCCGGCAAGAAGGGCTGTCAGCACCCGCGGCAGCCGCAGTTTCAGGAGGACGACGCCGGATGCCATGCCGAGACCGCCGCCCCCCGCGAGAAGATCCAGCGCGACAAGCAGCAGGACCAGAATCGTCAGTAGGAAGGTTCTCATTTCCGGCTGTCGGGAATCAGGGCGATGACATAGCCGATGGCGGCGATGACAACCGTCGAAAGCAGGATATCGGACGCCTTGAGGATGACGGGATAGGAGCCGATCAGGTAATTGCCGGGCATCCGGATAAATCCGAACCGCTGCTGCAGGAGCACGAAGACAATCCCGACGACAAGGCCGGAGATCATTCCCACAAGGGTCACAAGCCATCCTTCCAGGACGAAAATCCGGCGGATGGTCTTCTCCGTGGCACCCAGGCTCCGCAGCGTGCCGATATCGTCCTTTTTCTCGATAATGAGCATCGTCAGGGAGGAATACACGTTGAAAGCGATGATGATGACGATAAAGACAAGGATGGCGAAAATGGCCAGTTTCTCGTACTTCATCATCTTGAACAGCGTGTCGTTGAGGGAATTGCGGTCGCGGACGCGGAAAGCGTCTCCGAGGTCCTCGCGGGTCTGTCGGAGAATCCGCTTCCGGTCCCGTCCCGATATGTCCTCACGGAAACAGACTTCCACCCCGGTCACTTCTTCTTCGTATCCGAGCAGTTCCCGCATCGTCTCGATCGGGACGACGACCAGCCGCTCGTCGATGTCGGCATTGACGGTGAAGACGCCCGCGGCGGAGAGCCGGACGCTCCGGAGCGAAGCGGTGGGGTTGGTCGGGGAGAATCTGCCCTTCCGGTCGGGATAGTAGATTTCCAGCGGAGTCTTGAAGACCGGATTGAATCCCAGTTTATAGGCCAGGGAGGCCCCCATCGCGGCCTTTTTCACATCTCCGTTATGCAACTCGAGCGAGCCGGAGGTGATGTGCCTCCGAAGCTGGCTCTCCTCCTCGTAGACGGTATCCACGCCCTTCGCGCAGGCGATGGACTGTCTGCCGTCGTAGGAGACGAAGACATTTTCTTCGACGGTGCAGGAGATGCTCAGCACGCGGTCATCCGCATAGAGCCGGTCGAAAACGGGCCCTTCGGGAAGGAAGGCCTTGCCGGAAGACGGCGTCACGAGCATGTCGGGATCGACGTCCGAGACCGCGTCTTCGACGATCCGGTTGAATCCGTTGTAGACGGAGAGAATGATGACGAGGGCGGCCGTACCGATGGCCATTCCGGCAATGCTGATCCCCGAAATGATGTTGATCACATTGTGCGATTTCCGGGAGAACAAATACCGTAATGCTATGCGGAGCGGTAATTTCATTGACCTCGTCGTCCCGGGCTATTTCTTCAAAAGACTTTCGATGTGCTCCGCGTAATCCAGCGTAGTGTCCAGCTGGAAGACCAGTTCGGGAATGATCCGGAACTGCCGGCCCACGACGTGGCCGAGTTCGCCGCGCAGGGCGCGGACATTCTCTTCCAGAATCTGCATCACCGCTTCCTGCCGCTCGGACGGGAAGATGCTCACGAAGACTTTCGCCACGCTCAGGTCCGGACTCACCCGGACTTCGCTCACCGTGACGAGGGTGCCGCCGAAGGCAGCCATCCCCTTGCTGCGGATAATCTCGGCAAGGACTTTCTGTATCTCACGGGCAACCTTCAGCTGCCTTGTGCTCGGTGCTTTTTCCATTAAACGATATTGATGATGAAGTAATTCTTCTTTCCTTTCTGGGCGAGGATGTAATGGCCGTTGACGATGTCGGCTTCCGTCACCTCGCGGGCGATGTCCGTCACTTTGTCCTTGTTGAGGGACACGCCGTTGCCCTGGACCATCTTGCGGGCTTCTCCCTTGGAGGGGAAGATCTGCGTCTTGACGGCCAGCAGGTCGAGGATGTTGCAGGGCAGTTCCGCCCCGGCGACGCTGAAGGAGGGAACATCGTTGAATACGGCGAGGAAGGTCTTCTCGTCGAGCCGGCGCAGCGCTTCGCCGTTGCCGCCGAAGAGCATCTGGGAGGCCTCCACCGCCTTGTCGTACGCTTCCTGTCCGTGGCACATCACGGTCACTTCGCGGGCGAGCGCCTTCTGGAGTTTCCGCTGTCCCGGGTCCTCGCGATGCTCCGCGATGAGCCCCTCGATAGTCTCGCGGTCCAGCATCGTGAAGATCTTGATATAGCGCTCGGCGTCCTCGTCGCTCACATTGAGCCAGAACTGGTAGAATTCGTACGGGGAGGTCTTCTCCGCGTCGAGCCAGATGTTGCCTTTCTCGGTCTTGCCGAATTTGGTGCCGTCGGCCTTGCGGATGAGCGGGCAGGTAAGGGCGAAGGCCTCGCCGCCGTCCATCCGGCGGATGAGTTCCGTCCCGGTGGTGATATTGCCCCACTGGTCGCTGCCGCCGAGCTGCAGGATGCAGCCCTTGTGCTTCCAGAGCCAGTAGAAGTCATAGCCCTGGAGGAGCTGGTAGCTGAATTCCGTGAAAGACATTCCCTCGCTGGACTCGCGGGAGAGGCGCTTCTTGACCGAATCCTTCGCCATCATGTAGTTGACGGTGATGTGCTTGCCGATGTCGCGGATGAAATTGATGAACGTATAGTCCTTCATCCAGTCGTAGTTGTTGACAAGTTCGGCCTTGTTGGGCGCGTCCGAATCGAAATCGAGGAAACGGGCGAGCTGGGCCTTGAGGCATTCCACATTATGATTGAGCGTGGATTCGTCGAGCAGATTGCGTTCAGCGCTCTTCATTGAAGGGTCACCGATCATCCCGGTGGCGCCGCCGACGAGGGCGAACGGCTTGTGACCGCACGCCTGGAAGTGCTTGAGGATCATCACGCTCACGAGATGTCCGATGTGCAGCGAATCCGCCGTCGGGTCGATGCCTACATACGCCGCCTGCGGGCCCTCCATCAGCTTTTCTTCCGTCCCGGGCATGATGTCCTGGATCATTCCCCTCCACTGCAGTTCTTTCACGAAATTCTTTTCCATATCCATATTTTCTTCAAAAGGCTGCAAATATAGCAAAAATTATTTACTTGTCAGATCGCCCGTGTAGCCGCCGTTGGCGCGGTAGTGCGGTGCGTAGAGCGACTCGATCTCTACGACCGGAGCGGTAAAGACACCCGCCTGGGTCACGTAAAACTCTTCCGTAATGGTCGTATTCTCCTCCGGATAACTGTCGAAATAATACTCCGTCTTGTCCGTGAGAACATTGCGGTAGCCCTGCGGCGAGCAGGAATACCAGCCGTCCACCAGCAGCGGGCGGAGCCACCAGCCGACATGGCCGGAGAGCTGGTTGACCGGACGGAGCGACGCCTCGCGCGGAGCGGTCAGCTTGACGAAGCTGCGGTTCTCCTTGTTCCAGATGGCATACTTGATGACAATGCGGTCGCCCTTGCGGAGAACGGTGCCCGGCACGATCGGCTCCAGTTTGCGGTCTTCCGAGGTCTCACGGAAGAACTGGCGCTCCACCGTGAATCCGTTGCCGGCCGCCTTGATCTCCCTGAACGGTTTGGTGTACGTCGCCTTGTAGATGAGCACCTGCGTCGCAAGCACTTCCGGCGAACCGTCCAGGATGGAACTGATGGCATTGACGAAGGCGGGATCCTCCTCCCACTTCTGCGTCTCTTTCTGGAGCATCAGCCAGAGACGGATGCCGTCGGCGATGACACCCGCGTCGTCGCCGGTCTCGCTCCGGATCGCCGCGTTCTTCTCCATCCCGACCGAGGTCAGCAGGTCGCAGATGAGCGAATGGGCATACGCCTCGCTTTCCAGCAGTCCCCGGAACGGCATCACGGCATTGGGATAATAGTAGCCGCCGTCGGGATGCTTGACGCTGTATTCCACCAGCGACAGGAGATCCGCCACCATCGACTTGTCCATCCGGTTGCGGGTCGACAGTTTCACGCCGAAGGCCTTCGCCAGGGCGATACCCTCCTTAGAGTCGCAGAGGTTGCGGAGCGTCCGGATCCGGCGGGCCTTGCCGAGAATGTAGCCTTCGAGGCCGCGTCCTTCCTTCCTGGAAGGCACCAGATAGGACTTGGTGTCTTTCCTGAACTCGGCGAAATTCTCCTTCTCCTCCTTGTCCGCGGGCTTGTACTCGAACGGCACGGAGGCATACATCGAACGGACATAGAGATACTGTTCGTCACTTACCCAGCCGCACCAGTACGGGTATTCCTCCGAGAACTGGCCCTTGTCGAGGAACTTCACGGACGAGGCCAGGTCCGGAACCTCGAAGCCGCGGTCGCGCAGGAGGGCGAACCGCTCCAGCAGCACCGCGGTAAGGATCCGGCTCGACTTCATTCCCTCGAACCAGGCGAATCCGCCGTCGGAATTGTGGCACGCCATAATTTTCTTCAGAATCTCCTCGCTACCCGCAGGAAGGGCCTTGACGCCGGTCTTGAGCGACTCGGAGATCAACTGCACGTAATAGGTCTCGCTGAGGGAGACGACATCCTTGCCGTCCGGCTCATACTTCGAAGGCAGCGCCTCCTTGACCATATCCATAATCGTGATC
>JAEEGL011864052.1_pt1 | contig 20147 bp, 14 predicted proteins | sample 9134231 | NCBI WGS metagenome assembly JAEEGL01 (sample SAMN16246548, study PRJNA631951) | gut metagenome | biome: gut microbiome; feature: rumen; material: fiber-attached | host: Bos | place: Iran: Karaj | collected 2018-10
ATATACCGTGAGGTATATGAATCCCAGACCGGCGGTGCCGGCGATTTTGATGAAACGGAGGTGGACTAAATGCCCGGACCCGGTAGAAACTCTCTTGGAAGACCGGGGCAGAAAGCCCAGAACCCCGGCAAAAGCTTCAGGCGAATAATGGGATACATTTTCGCTGACTATGCAGTCCATTACGCTGTGGTCATAATCTGCATCATAGCTTCGGTACTCTGCTCACTGCAGGGAACCCTCTTTATGAAGGAGCTGATAGACAAATACATAACCCCCTATCTGCTGGACAAGGATGCACTTCCCAACTTCACTCCCCTTGCCCATGCCATCACCAGGGTTGCCTGCTTCTATGCCCTTGGTATAGTGGCAAGTTATGTTCAGTCCAGGCTTCTCATAACCATCACCCAGGGTACCATGCAGTCCATGAGAAATGCTCTTTTCTCAAAGATGGAGAAGCTTCCCATCAAGTACTTTGACACTCATGCCCACGGCGACATCATGTCCATCTATACCAACGATATAGACACCATGAGACAGATGATCTCCATGAGTATTCCCCAGTGCTTCAATTCTGCCATAACCATCGTCTCCGTACTGGTTTCCATGCTGGTACTGAGTCCCGTCATGACTCTTGTCACCATAATCATGGTATTGGTAATGCTCTTCTGCACCGGCTACGCCGCAAAAAACAGCGGAAAGCACTTCATAAGACAGCAGAAACAGCTGGGTACCGTCAACGGATACATCGAGGAGATGATCACCGGCCAGAAAGTTATCAAGGTCTTCTGCCACGAGGAAGCAGGTAAGGAAAAGTTTGACGAACTGAACAACGAACTCTTTGATGCTGCATCCAAGGCTAACACCTATGCCAATGCCATGGGTCCCATCAACGCCCAGCTGGGCAACTTAAGCTACGTTCTCTGTGCCATCACCGGAGGTGCCCTTGCCCTTACGGGAAAAATAAGTGTCGGAGCCGTCGCTTCATTCTTAAGCCTTAACAAGAGCTTCAATATGCCTATATCCCAGGTGGCACAGCAGTTTAACTCCATCATCATGGCCCTGGCAGGTGCGGAGAGGATCTTCGGCCTTATGGATGAAGAACCTGAAGTGGACGAAGGATATGTCACTCTGGTCAATGCCAAAAAGGGTACTGACGGAAAACTCACAGAAACCGCCGAGCATACCGGAATGTGGGCCTGGAAGCATTACCACAAGGCTACTGATACCACCGATTACAAGCCTCTGGAAGGAAATGTGGTCTTCGACGGTGTGGATTTCGGTTACAACGATGACAAGATGGTCCTCCACGACATAAGACTGGAGGCTAAGCCCGGCCAGAAGATCGCCTTTGTAGGATCCACCGGTGCCGGCAAGACCACCATCACCAACCTGATCAACCGTTTCTACGATATCCAGGATGGCAAGATCAGATATGACGGTATCAATGTTAATAAGATCGTTAAGGATGATCTCAGAAGATCCCTTGGTATAGTTCTTCAGGAAACCTGTCTTTTCACGGGAACCATCGCGGATAACATCCGTTTTGGAAAACTTCTGGCTACAGATGAGGAGGTTGTTGCGGCTGCCAAGCTTGCCAATGCCGATGAATTCATCTCCAAGCTTCCAGACGGATATAACACCATGCTCACCGGAAACGGAGCAAACCTTTCACAGGGTCAGAGACAGCTCCTTGCCATTGCAAGGGCCGCCATCGCAGATCCCCCTGTTCTGATCCTGGATGAAGCTACCAGTTCCATCGATACCAGAACCGAGCGTATCGTTCAGGAAGGTATGGACAAGCTCATGAGCGGAAGAACATCCTTCGTCATTGCTCACAGACTCTCTACCGTCAGAAACGCCGACTGCATCATGGTCATGGAGCAGGGAAGGATCGTTGAACGCGGAACCCACGATGAACTCATCAGCCTGAAGGGCAGATATTATACCCTCTATACAGGTAATTCCATTGCATAAGTAACATGCGTTTTTGCTGATAATGCGCATGCTTGCTATATAAATAGCATCTGATATTTCACATTGAGGAGGTTATTACATGTTCGACAAAGCTACAAATACAATATGGATTGGTAAGAGCGGGGACAAAAAGGTCTGCATTTATCCGAAGATGGCAAACCGTCACGGAATGATCTGCGGAGCCACAGGAACCGGTAAGACCATTACCCTGAAGGTACTGGCCGAGTCCTTTTCCGATATGGGTGTACCCGTATTCTTAGCAGACGTCAAAGGGGATCTTGCAGGTTTCTGCCTTCCCGGTAAGGATTCTGAGGACATGCAGGGCAGGATCAAACGATTCGGACTGGATGAAGCCGGCTTTGCCTATGACTCCTATCCCGCAAATTTCTGGGATGTGTATGCAGAAAAAGGAATGCCCTTAAGAACCACGGTTTCCGAAATGGGCCCCCTTCTTCTGGCAAGGATCCTGGGCTTAAACGATACCCAGACGGACGTGCTTTCCATAATCTTTAAGATCGCCGATGACAATAACATGCTCCTCATCGACACCAAGGACCTTAAAGCCATGCTTAATTACGTGGCTGAACATAATAAGGAATATGCTTCCGAATACGGAAATGTGGCTAAGCAGAGCGTAAATGCCATCATCAGATCCATTGTTGCCCTTGAAGGTGAGGGTGCCGAGATGTTCTTCGGAGAGCCTGCTCTTAACATTAATGACTGGTTCATCCAGAATTCCGGCAAAGGAACCATCCAGGTTCTGGACTGCCAGAAACTTATCCGTCACCCCAATATGTACGCTACTTTCCTCCTCTGGATGCTGAGCGAACTCTTCGAGACTCTTCCGGAAGTCGGAGACCCCGATAAGCCCAAAATGGTCTTCTTCTTCGATGAAGCACACATGTTATTTGATGATGCTCCCAAGGTTCTCATGTCCCGCATAGAGCAGGTTGTAAAGCTTATAAGATCAAAGGGGGTGGGTATCTATTTTGTAACCCAGAATCCCAGGGACATCCCCGATCCCATACTTGCCCAGCTTGGAAATAAGATCGAACATGCACTGCACGCTTACACCCCCGCCGAGCAAAAGAGTGCCAAGGCGGCGGCAATGAGCTTCAGAGAGAATCCCGAGTTCAACACCTACGATACCCTCCTCTCTCTCGGAACCGGCGAAGCCCTTGTATCCGTTCTTGATGAGCAGGGCATTCCCACCATGGTTGAGAAAACCTCAATCCTTCCTCCATGCTCCCTTATGGGGCCCATAGATGATGTTACCAGAGACGGCGAGATCAGAAGCAGCATCCTCTTCTCAAGATATTATGAGTACTTCGACAGGGATTCCGCTTATGAATTCCTTCAGAGGAATCAGACCCTGGTGGAGGGCCAGGCGCCCGTTGCTGCCGAAGCCCCCGCAGCAGGATCCAAGCCCAAAGTCGACAAGAACTCCATGAGCTATAAAACCTCCAAGGCAGCACAGAATGTTGCCAAGACCGGCGCAGGAACCGTAGGACGTGAGGTCGGAAAATCAGTGGGCCAGGCAGTGGGAGGAAAATTCGGAAAAACCCTGGGTGGAAATATCGGATCCAGTATCGGAAGAAACTTCCTGGGAGTATTTTTCAAGAACTGAACTTAACAAAAACTTAATGCATACCCCGTGTTCTGTAAAAGGACACGGGGTATTTTTATGAGCAAAAATTTCATATGTTCATATGAACAAGACCGGAAAATTTGCAGTCAAATGCATTTTTGACTGTCATGTCGGGGAACATAATACTGTATTAAGTATTCGCATTTTATTTGCAAACAAATGATATCTTGAAAGATTTTCAGGAATTTTAATATACACATTTCCACTTTATGACACAGACGTCTGTGGAAAAATTGAAGATTTGCCGTAAATCTCGAGGGAAAGTTATCCACAATAAATGACATCATAAAAACTAACACTTATGTCGTCAGCAAAAGAATGTATACAGAACATTTAATATAAAATCTTCGTATCGGTTATTAATGTCATAAAGCCAATTAGCAAACGGGTGATATCTAATTTGCGCCATAAATCATCCCGACAAACTTATCAGCGCCCTCTCCGGATAAAATCCGGCATACTCTATCCGGGCCGAACTCCAAATTGGGATCAGGGCAAAGTCTGTTTAAATATCTGTTAAGTGTAAGTAAATAACACTTAATGTATTTAAGTTCATTATGTTATTTTACTTAATTATTATATTCCGAATCCCTGTTTCGCCTCAAAAAATTTAAATGATATCGTTATTTAATGCCGTTTTTCATTCAGACACACGACAATATATCCATCCTGTAACGTATTGTGCCACTTATGTTTATGACTCTTTTTGTCTCAGTATTGCCATTGTGTCGGTTATTTTTGTGGCACAAAATCCAACACACGAAGAATATGTCAGTTACGTTTATGACCATGGTCTGCAGAGGTGTTTTTTACTCATAACCGGCCCCCATAGATCAGGCGGGCAAAGGGCTAAAAAAATCAACCGAAGAAGAATTGGCACCGTATTAAAATATGGTGAAGATATAAATTTCCCCTTTAATAAAAAATGGTTTTATATTAAAATATTGTTACGCGACAAAAAGCGTATATTCCTAATCTGAAAGGAGTCCGATCATGAAAAAGTTTGGAAAATTTCTCTTTGGCACCGCAGTTTTGGGAACCATTACAGCTGCAGCAGCCTATTATTATTATCAGAAGAAGGAAGAAGAGAGCGTAGTTCTCGATAAGGAAGGCTACGGCGAAGAGACCGAAGCTCCCAAGCGCAGCTACACTTCCCTTGATGACATTTCCGAAGTAGCAAAGAATCTGGGTGAGACGGTTAAGACCACCGCAGGCAAGGTTGGCAAGACCGCTAAGGAAGCATATACCAAAGTAAAAGATAAGCTGAATGCCTCCGACGATCTTGAAGATCTTTTCGAAGAGTTTGAAGAGGATGAAGAGGAAGATGATTTCACTCCCCTTTCAGAGACAGCTCAGGACGTGACCAAGCCCGATAAAGAGACCGCTGACAAATCAGGAAAGACCGTTGAAGAGTTCTTTGATGACAGCGACAATGCTGAGGGCTCATCCGAAGAAGTTAAGAAGTAATCCAATTAATACATAAAACAAGGGGCAGCCGTCGGCTGTCCCTTTTCTCATATCCTGTTTTCTATTAAGCCTGATCCTTGACCTTGACAAGTTCTTCCTTGATCTCCCTTGCTTTATCCTTGATCCTGGCATTGGCAGAGGGTGATGTAAGTATGCCGGATACCATTCTGCTGCAGTTTGCGTAGTCTTTTTCATGGAAAGCAAGCTGGGCAAGGAGGTAATCCAGGGTGGTGGAATCCATTCCGGCTATGGGAACATTTTCCGATCCTCTTGCTTCAACAAATCCGCTGTATGCATTGGCTTCGTACTCATCTTCCTGCTCTTTGAGACTCTTTATGAGTTCCTCATTGTCGCCTTCCTGTCCTTCCAGATACTCTCTGTAGCTTCTTAAGAGCCATGCGGTCCTTAAGCATACATAAGCCTTTTCACTGGCCTTGGCATGCTTTACCACAGCACATGCAAGTGCAAGCTTATAACGCTCCAGGGCCTGCTCAAAAGAATAAGTGGGATCGTTATACTTGGTAAGCACAACGTTACTTGTGATATTCTCCTTGATGAGCTTGATCTGAGTAGGAAGAAGTGCGGTGTAATATCTGCCCAGGGCTGCATAGCCGCAGACAGGGCACAGAAGAACATCATATTTCTCCGCAGCAAAGCCTTCATAGATGGGACGGAGGTCAAAATCCGTTTTCTTGAGCTTGGCTTTTCCAGTCTTCATTATCTTGGCAGAAAAAGAAGATTCGCAGACAGGACACTTGAAGGTCTTGTCATAGATGAAATCGGTCTCATCGAATTCGGGAACCTTGGGGGCTTCCTTCTCCGCAGCCTTTTTTTCTTCCTTTTTCTCTTTCTCGAATATATCTTTGTTCTCGAGATTTCCCAATCCGAGACTTGCAAGTCCCGATAATAAACCGGCCATATCGTCCTCCAAAACTATTTTGCAGCAGGTAATGTAAATGAGCTCTTAAGTCCTACAATACGATTGAAAACAAGATGATCTTCGGTGGAATCCTTGCAGTCCACGGCAAAGAATCCGTTTCTTACAAACTGGAATCTGTCAAATGCCTTTGATCCTGCAAATGCGGGCTCAAGTTTGCAGTTATCGCAGATCTTCAGAGATTCGGGATTAAGATTAAGGTTGCCCTCTTCATCATATACTCCCTTTTCCTCATCTACGATATTCTCATAAAGTCTGGCTTCAGCGGTAATGGCACTTGATGCGGGAACCCAGTGAATGGTGCCCTTTACCTTACGTCCGTCAGCGGAATCTCCGCCTTTGGTCGCGGGATCATAGGTACAATGAACAACCGTTACCTTGCCGTCCGCATCCTTCTCACATGAAACAGCGGTAACATAGTATGCATTCATAAGTCTTACTTCATTACCGGGGAAAAGTCTGAAATACTTCTTGGGAGGCTCTTCCATGAAGTCTTCTCTTTCAATGTAGAGCTCTCTTTCGAAGGGAATCTCCCTGGTGCCGAGTTCCTCATTCTCCGGATTATTGACTGCAGTGACCATTTCGGTCTGTCCCTCGGGATAATTGTCTATAACCAGCTTGATGGGATCAAGGATAGCCATGTATCTCTTCGCAGCGGGCTTAAGATCCTCCCTGATGCAGTATTCAAGCATTGCGTAGTCCACAGATGCCTGGGACTTGGATATTCCGCAGAGCTCAACAAACTTTTTAATGGAAGAAGGAGTAAAACCTCTTCTTCTTAAAGCAGCGATGGAAACCAGTCTGGGATCGTCCCATCCGTCAACTATTCCCTGCTCAACAAGCTTCTTAATATATCTCTTACCGGTCACCACGTTGGTAAGATACATCTTGGCAAATTCGATCTGTCTGGGAGGGCAGGGATACTCAAGTTCCCTTACAACCCAGTCATAAAGAGGTCTGTGATCCTCGAACTCAAGGGTACAGATGGAATGGGTGATACCCTCTATGGCATCCTCTACGGGATGCGCATAATCATACATGGGATAAATGCACCACTTATCTCCGGTTCTGTGATGGGACATATGTGCAACACGGTAAATTACGGGATCTCTCATGTTGATATTGGGAGATGCCATATCGATGCGTGCTCTTAAGGTCTTCTCACCGTCGGCAAACTTTCCTGCCTTCATATCCTCGAAAAGAGCAAGATTTTCTTCAATGCTTCTCTCTCTTCCGGGATCGTCTTTTCCGGGAACCTCAAAGGTGCCCCTGTACTCTCTTACTTCATCGGCTGTAAGATCAGAGACATATGCCTTTCCCTTTTTGATAAGTTTAACGGCACCCTCATACATCTGATCAAAATAATCAGATGCAAAAAACAGTCTGTCCTCGAAATCCGCTCCCAGCCACTCAACATCTGCCTTGATGGACTCTACAAACTCGGTCTTTTCCTTGGTGGGGTTGGTGTCATCAAATCTGAGATTGAATTTTCCGCCATATTCCTCGGCAAGTCCGTAGTTTAAAAGTATGCTCTTGGCATGCCCTATATGAAGATAGCCATTGGGCTCGGGAGGAAATCTGGTCTGAACATGGTCGAATCTCTTGTTCTCGAGATCCGCATCTATCTCCTGCTCAATAAAATGTCTTGAACGTTCTTCTGTATCTGCCATTGTGGTCTCCTGAATAGCTTAATGATGGAACAGTCTGATTCCGGTGAAGCACATTACCATACCGAACTTGTCACATGCTTCGATAACGATATCGTCTCTCTTTGATCCGCCGGGCTGTGCGATATATTTAACGCCGCTCTTATGAGCTCTCTCAACATTGTCAGCGAAGGGGAAGAATGCGTCGGAGCCGCAGATTACATCGGTGTTGCCTGCAAGCCATGCTTTCTTCTCTTCTCTGGTGAATACGGGAGGCTTCTCTGCAAAAATAGTCTGCCATACGCCCTCTGCAAGAACATCCTCATACTCATCACCGATGTAGAGATCAATGGCATTGTCACGGTCGGGGCGCTTGATGGTATCAAGGAACTTAAGTCCAAGAACCTGGGGGCTCTGACGAAGATACCAGTTATCAGCCTTGCTTCCCGCAAGTCTGGTGCAGTGGATCCTGGACTGCTGTCCCGCACCTATACCGATAGCCTGTCCGTCCTTAACGTAGCATACGGAATTGGACTGAGTATATTTAAGGACGATGAGAGAGATCTTCATGTCCATAAGTGCATCTTCAGGAATATCCTTATTCTTGGTAACAACATCGCCGGGAAGGACTTCGTTAGCCTTAAGCTCATTTCTGCCCTGCTCGAAGGTAATACCATATACCTGCTTCTTCTCAAGCTCAGCGGGCTTGTAGTTCTCATCGATCTGGATGATGGCATAGTTGCCGCTCTTCTTGCTCTTAAGGATCTCAAGAGCCTCGGGATCGTATCCGGGAGCGATGATGCCGTCAGAAACCTCACGCTTGATAAGCTTTGCGGTGCAGACATCACATACATCGGAAAGAGCAATGAAGTCACCGAAGGAACTCATTCTGTCGGCACCACGTGCTCTTGCATATGCACTTGCAAGGGGAGTAAGCTCTCCGAGATCATCAACCCAGTAAATCTTTGCAAGGGTATCGGAAAGAGGACGGCCTACAGCTGCTCCGGCAGGGGAAACATGCTTAAAGGAAGTTGCCGCAGGAAGACCGGTAGCCTCCTTAAGCTCCTTTACAAGCTGCCATCCGTTAAAAGCATCAAGGAAATTGATATATCCGGGTTTACCGTTTAACACGGTAACAGGAAGATCGGAACCATCTTCCATGAAAATTCTGGAAGGCTTCTGATTGGGGTTGCATCCATACTTAAGCTGAATCTCGCTCATCTTTTCATAATCCGTCCCGGGGGACGTCCTTTCTATATAATAACTATTGTTTTGATAACAAATGTATTTACAGCCGGTCCGCTCACTTATTAGCGTTGATAATACGGGTTTCGGTAACACCTGTTTCTATATCAATATATCTGACAAACAAAGACACTCTGTTGTCACGGTTAAGGGAATCCCAGATAACCAGTGAGAAGTCATCGATATCACCTGATATTTTAACGACTTCCGGTTCTCCCTCAAAGCTGGGAAGAGGATTGCCGTCATGCTTATAGGTGTGGATGAAGTGTCCCTCTCCTGCCAGGGGCTTTCCGTAGGAATACGTACAATGAACAGGTCTCTCCTCGGTGCCGTCCTCACTCTTTATGATGGACATCTGATAATCGTATTTTCCGCCATGGACATTAAGCACAGCAGAGATCCTGGGTGTGTAATTGGGAGCATCGGGCTCGAAAGTGCGGCTTCTTAAAGACTGCTCAAAAGTAAATCCCTTATCAAGGCCGTTTCTTATGGTGTCAGTCTGATCACCGTTTGTAACAATGGTGGTGGGACCGTCAACTCTTACGGGATGGTAAATGATAAGGCTGGGATCGCTGAGCTTACTCATATCGTAAGGTCTGGTTTCAATGCCGTTATCCTCGGGAACCTCCACAAAGATACGATTTCTGCTGTTAACGCTTCTTCCCATTATGAAATAAGCACATACAGCATACTTACCGTCGGCACTCCTTCCGACGATGATCCCTCTGCCGGGATAGGAATTTTCTCTTAAGCTGGATTCAAGTGACATTTTTATGCTCCTTTTTTATTATTCGTTTTCGAAAACATATTTCTTTTCAAATTCCTCTTTTTCCAGAGGCTTGTCGAAGTAGTATCCCTGGATGTATTTGATCTTCATGTCATCCAGTTTTTCAAGCTGTGCTTTATTCTCTATACCTTCGACGCAGATCTTGACTCCGATGGTTTCCGCAAGCTCTGCCACCATTCTGACAAAGGACTGGGCATAAGCATCAACATCAAGATCTCTTACAAAACTCTGATCCACCTTGATAATGTCAAAGGGGATCTCCCTGATATGGTTAAGGGATGAATATCCGGTTCCGAAATCATCCAGGGCTATGGTACATCCGAGAGCTTTGATCCTGGTAAGGATCTCTATCATCCTTGGCATGTCATTGATGGCAAGGGACTCTGTAACCTCAAGACACAGGTGCTTCGGATCTATACCGGTCTTCTTTATGGTCTCTTCAACCGATTCAACAATGTCATTCTGGAGAAGCTGAACAACACTAAGGTTTACATTTACCTTGTAATCCTTTCCGTACTTCTCATTCCACTCCTTGCAGTTTCTGCAGGCATTTTCAAGAACATATCCGCCGATGGGGTTAATAAGTCCGAGATATTCCGCAAGAGGAATGAAATCCGCCGGTGAGATGAAGCCCATCTTTAGTGAATTCCATCTTACCAGTGCCTCGGCGCCGACACATTCATGCCTGTTACCCTCAACATCGATGATGGGCTGGTAATATACTTCAAATTCTTTATATCCGGTATTGGATGCATCTCGCATGTTCTTTTCCATGTCGAGGCGTCTTCCGGAAATGGTTTCCTGACCGTCCGTATACTCCGTTATGCGGTTCTTGCCGGTCTTCTTGGAGGAATACATGGCAATGTCCGCTTTTTTAAGGAGATCCATGACGTTATCGCCGTAATCCGGATAAAGAACGGATCCCATGCTGGCAGTACAGTAATACTCTATATCCTTAAGTATCCAGGGAGATGAAAAGGTATTTGTAATGCTGTGCTTGATCTCCTCATATCTTCCGTAAGCTGCGGGAGGCACCAGAACAACGAATTCATCTCCGCCCATACGGTAACAGTATCTCTCGACACCGATTATCTTCTGAAGTGCGCCGGATATCTCCTTAAGCAGAGCATCTCCATACTGATGTCCCAGACCGTCATTGATATGTTTGAAGTCATCCAGGTCTATGAATATGACGGCACCGCGTCTGCCGGTCATCTTGGCTTCGTCAACAAGCTTTGCCAGATCCTTTTCGCAGCACATCCTGTTGTAAAGTCCGGTAAGGAAATCGGTAAACGCCTGCTGCTCTATCTTGCGCTGATAAAGTCTTCTGTCCGTAACATCATAGAGTGAATAGAGCATGGCCGCAGATCCGTCAACCCATTCAACCCTCTTGTACATAAGGTCGAACCATCTGCCGGTTTCAGGGTAATAGATTTCAAACGAACCACTGATGGGATTATCAAAATCCCCCGCCGCTATGATGTCCTTAAGTTCTCCCTCCTGCCAGTCCGTACCGAAGGTATCGGTGTGCATTCTGTTGGCAAAAAGAACTTTTCCCGTGGATTCCTGGGTCAGATACACGCAGCAGCCCACATTATCCAGTATTTCGGTCACGGAAGCCGAATACCTTGATATGGTTCCGTACATGAGCCTGGATTTGATCATGTTCTGCATGATCCTTACAGCATCGGAGACAAATCTTATCTCCGTCATGTTCCAGTTTCTCTTGTGCTTTTTCTGTACGAAACATGCAACAAAGGAACCCTCTCCGTTTTCCCTGATAAGAAGAGGGAAACACATGAAAGCCTTGATGTCGAAACGTCTCAGATCATAAAGAGTGGGCTGTTTATCAAGGGTCTCGGATGAGATGATGATGGATCCTTCGTTCTTGAATACATCCACTATGGGGATCGTGCTCTTAAGAGCAAAATCGGAAATATTACCGGGAGCGGCGAATTGTGCTATATTGTCCATTCCGCCTTCGCCCAGTCTGAAGATATTGGCCCCGTCCACCTGAAGATGGGATGCCACAAGATTAAGCCATTTTTGGAAGACTGTCTCTATACCCTCATTGGAATCAAGAAGTTCAAGAATATTCTTTGTGGCTTCAAGTGCGATGAGGTTTTCGTCCTTGTCCTCTCCTCTGTATATGATATCCGGATCGGTCTCAGTGGTCTCGGAGGGGCTAAGATAACTCTCAAGGGTAGGTCTTATGATATCGATAAAATCGCGGAATCTGTCGACGGGATAGCTTCCCGGAGCGGCGATGACCGTGATGATATAGGTATGACCATCGGGCTGGATCCTGACAGCTGCCACACGGATCATTCCGTCTTCGCTGTCCTCTATGGTCTGGACACATATATCTTCCGGTGAGTTATCACTGATACTGTCCAGCATCTGATCCAGATATTCGCTTCCCACAAGCTGGCCTATGGCGCCCGAAACCGCCTTATCATTACTGATCTCGCAAAGAGGCTTATGGTCCTTATCCAATGTAATACCGCCTATTCCCACAAAGGAACAGACAAGATCCTGGATCATCTGAAGTTTTCTTCTGTCGATCACTCTGACGCCGGACATAAATACCTCGAGATCTGTTTGATGATAGACTAAGGCGGTGGATTAAAGCCACACAAAGAGAAACGTTTTCCGCCCTTCAGGGCATAAAACTCCATAGTCACTAAAAAATATATCACAGATCAGGGATAAATAAAAGAAAATGAGCCCCCTAAAGACATAAAAAAACGGCGGGGAATAACCCGCCGTTTTGTATGTTTTTTACGCATCAACCGAATAGTTGGGAGCTTCTTTGGTGATATGGATATCATGGGGATGGCTCTCCTTGAGAGATGCAGCGGAAATCTTAACGAATTTTCCGGTCTCTGTAAGAGTGGGGATATCCTTTGCTCCGCAGTAACCCATTCCTGCTCTGAGGCCGCCCAGAAGCTGGAATACGGTATCCTCAACAAGACCCTTGTAAGCAACTCTTCCTTCAACGCCTTCGGGAACGAGCTTCTTGGCATTTTCCTGGAAGTAACGGTCTTTGGATCCGTTCTCCATGGCTGCGATGGAACCCATGCCACGGTATACCTTGTATTTTCTTCCCTGATAAAGTTCGAACTCTCCGGGGCTCTCCTCACATCCAGCGAAGATGGAGCCCATCATGCATACGCTTCCGCCGGCTGCAAGGGCCTTGGTAACATCTCCGGAGTACTTGATACCGCCGTCTGCGATAATGGGAATACCAAATTCCTTGGCAACAGCATAGCAGTTCATAACTGCAGTAACCTGGGGAACACCGATACCTGCCACGATTCTGGTGGTGCAGATGGAACCGGGTCCGATACCTACCTTGACAGCATCAGCTCCTGCCTCGATAAGAGCCTTGGTGCCCTCACCGGTAGCAACATTACCTGCAATGACCTGAAGATCGGGGAACTTTTCCTTGATCATGCTCACGCAGTTAATAACGTTCTGTGAATGACCGTGTGCGGAATCAAGAACAATGACATCAACCTTGGCATCAACAAGAGCGCTGACTCTGTCCAGAACATTGGCGGTAATTCCAACGCCTGCTCCGCAAAGGAGTCTTCCCTGCTCATCCTTGGCTGAATTGGGGTATTTAATGGTCTTCTCGATATCCTTAATGGTGATAAGTCCCTTAAGGTTGAAGTTCTCATCAACAATGGGAAGCTTTTCTTTTCTTGCTTTTCCAAGGATCTCCTTGGCTTCTTCAAGAGTGACTCCCTCTCTTGCGGTAACAAGATTTTCGCTGGTCATGCACTCTTTGATCTTCTTGGTATAGTCTGTCTCAAACTTAAGATCACGATTGGTGATGATACCTACAAGCTTATTGCCTTCGGTAATGGGAACACCTGAAATACGGAACTTGCCCATAAGATCGTCAGCATCTGCAAGAGTATGCTCGGGGCTTAAATAGAAAGGATCGCTGATAACTCCGTTCTCGGAACGTTTTACCTTGTCGACTTCATCGGCCTGAGCCTCTATCGACATGTTTTTGTGGATGATACCGATGCCTCCCTGACGAGCCATTGCAATGGCCATACGGTGCTCGGTAACGGTATCCATACCTGCACTCATAAGAGGAATGTTAAGTCTGATCTTCTTGGTGAGATTGGTGTGAAGGTCCACCTGATTGGGGATCACATCAGAGTACGAAGGAACGAGCAGTACATCATCAAAAGTAATTCCGTCTTCTACAATCTGTGCCATGATCTTCCTTTCCGCAGCGAATCTGCTAATGAATTTTGAATAGAAAATTGAAAAATTTTTAAAATGATAGCACCTCGGAAAACAAACGTCAATAAACAGTTTCCACAAACATTTGTCTTTCCGAGGTGCTTAAATTGTCATCAGTATTCGCTGAAGATTCTGGGGCACTTATTCTTGAAAGCCTTGATCATTTCCCCGTCAAGGGAAAACAGGATCTTTCTTCCGCCCTCATAGATCATTACGAACCTCTTAAGTTCGGGGTTCTCATCCGGGCAGCTGTAATCCGACACCTTAAGGCCGGTCACATTTGCATAGTTATCCAGTTTGCTGCTCTTCTCGGGAGCAAAGACCTGAGCCTTGTCAATGCTTAAGGATTCCACATGCTTCCTGCGTTCCTTGTTGTAGACTCTGTCCACGGACAGTTCTCTTTCAAGGAACAGGTACTCATACTCAACATCCGTATAAAGCGAGAAGAAATATGCAGCTCCTCCGAATACCAGAACAAGCGCAAAGAGTATGGTGTTGCCAAACAAAACGGTCATCACCAGGCTTAAGATCGCCAGTATGAAGCAAAGGATCTTTCCGGCCTTTGCCTTAACATTGGGCTTGCCCTTTACCAAAAATTCGTAATAGCCTTTATCCATTGTTACCTCCGGATCTTTTATCTGGTCGAGAGATATGTTGCTCCGACATTATTGTTATGGAACCAGACTCTGTCAACACCGCTGGCGATCTTTACGATCTCTTTTCCGTTATAGTAGCGGAGCTTGCCATCCTCTAAGAATACTATCTTCTTATCGGAGATATGGTTTACATCAGAGCCTACATAATCGATCTCACCGATCTTGATTATCTCAGATCCGTTCTTATCATAAAGAACAAGATCCTGTTCATCATAGCACATGACACTTCCGTTATCGAAGAGATATCCGCCTCTGTAAAGATTGACATTCTTCAGGAGCTTGGTGGATTCTTTTCCGTTGAAGTAGAAAAGATCTCCTTCGCTGCCTTCATCATTTGCATTCTTTATGAAATAGATAACTCCGTCGGTGAATGCGGATATGCATTCAGCTTCGTCATCAAACTTATCGTTGAGGGTAAGAGTATTTCCCTTAAGGTCATAGAGGTAAACTGTCTTCTCCTCTTCACCCTTCTTGTTCTCGCTGACAACGGTGAGTGCAAAAAGTCCCTGCTTCTCGGAGATAACGCTGTTCCATACATATCCGTTAAGATCAAGGGCATTATCTGTGCTGTCGCCTATGGCATAATACAGATCTCCGTAAGAATCATTTGCTTCGTATCCGAAAAGCATATCATATGCTTCATAGCTGTAGCTGATATCATCGATGCTTATCTTCTTTACGGACTCCTCATCCACAAGGGAATAGACCGCCATGGGAGTATCATTAGTGAAGGAAACTATCTCAACACCGGTACACTGGGGAACAAGGGTTTCAACTTCGCCGTTATGATACCAGTTAAGCGAGACATAACCGGGATTAAGTTCATAATCCTTAAGTGATTCTCTGAGGCTGATCCTGTTTCTTACGGCATACCATGCATCCTCATCCTCATAATACTTATCCTTATTGGCCTGATAGACCTGAGGATCATAGTAATAGAAAGTATCGGTGGCAGCATCATAATAATACTGTCTGTCAGTTTCATAGTTATAGATGGCATAGTAGGATCTGTCGCTGTAAGTGTAGGTATAGAAATAATCCTCGATATACTCGATATAATCTCCGTCGTAACGCTTATCGATCCTTTCCTGTCTGTCATCGTCAAACACTTCCTGAACATTTACTTCGGTAAATGCACTGTCCGCCTCGGGCCATACAGGTTCTGATGCATTCTCATCTTCCCTTGCGTAGGGGTCATCGATGTAATCATAGAGGCAAACCTTCTCATCAACTACTTCCGTAAAGAAGAAACCATTGTCAGTCTTGGGGCCGTAATCTTCAAGTGCCTCGGTGATCTCCTCAGCGCCTGTTCCGTCATAGCTTGCCACGTAAAGGGTTGAATCCCAGCTGGAATCAAGCATCTCTGTCTTGATGTAATAAACCTCGGTATCTGTTACGCTGTGGATATAAGAAACCTCGTCATCGATCTCAACCGCATCAGGCTTAGCTACCTCAGTGTAAAAAAGAGTATAGTTTCCAACGGAATCTTCATCCGCCATAAACACAAGACCTTTTCCGCCATTTACGGTCCAGAGGCTGTTGCTGACTTCCTTTTCGACCTCTTCAGACTCTTTGCCGTTATAGATCATAAGTTTTCCCTTGGAGGTAACATATGCGATCCTGTCACCGTCAAGGAATCTTACGCTGGAGATATTTACATTATCATCGATCTCAACAACTCTGGATTCGTTCTTATTCTTATCCTTGCCGAGTTTTCCAACCGGAACATAGCAAAGGGTTCCGCTATCACCCTCGATGTCGTTAAAGAAGTACAGGGTCTTCTCATCGGATGACCATCTGACCATATTGGAAGGAATCGAATGGTAGCCGTAGTCATCGTCCTCTATATCGATATCACATACTTCGAAGATCTTGGGCTCTTTAGCCGTGGTATCAAGTATTACACAGAGTGTATCGCGTGTAACATAAGCAACAACGGTTGAAGGCTTATCGCTCTTCTTTCCTCCGAAAAATTTAACGCAGCATACTCCGAGAATAGCAAGGAGTGCCACTGCTGCAATGCCAATGATGATGGGAAGGACCTTTGACTTCTTCTTTGATGCATCATCTGAAGGAACTGCCTGGAACTGAGGCTGAGTTTCGGGCTGAGTCTGTGCTTCAGGCCGGGGCTGTGCTTCCTCCTTGGCAGGTTCTTCAGCCTTAGCAGGCTCCTCAGGCTTGGCTGCTTCTTCAGGCTTTGCTACTTCTTCAGCCTTGGCAGGCTCTTCGGGCTTTGCTGCTTCTTCAGGCTTGGCAGGCTCTTCAGCCTTCTTCTCCTCTTTGGTTTCAGCAGAAGTTTCGGCAGTCTTTGTCTCTTCGGCTGCTTCAACCTTAGAACCGCAGGACTGGCAGAATACAGCACCCTCCTTCAGTTCAGTTCCGCATTTCATACATTTCATATTTAAACTCCCTTCTACCGGCACGAAAACGTACCGGGTACAAATAAAACATATGTATTTTCTTATTTTACCCGCAAATTGTCAATCATACAGATCAACACGGAGATTTACAGCAAATAAAGATAAAGAGCAGGCGGAAGGATCCCGGTAACATACTTCATTACAGGAATATACCTTGCTATATCGAAATACACAGGGCATATGGCGAGGCTCACAAAAAGCAGCACCGATACCGCAGGCAGATATACTTCACTCTTTCTGAAGAAAGAAGAAAATACAGCACTCCAAATACAGGAAAAGATCAAAAACACCGCAAAGCAGACAAGCTCCCTTGTTAAAGGCACTCCTTCGGGATCCAGTGTCCTAATCATGACAAATCCACACAAAGCCGGAACAAAGGCAGATGCCAGTTCATACATAATGAAACTTACCGCTCTGTCTGTTTTGGGAAGAGCCCTGAAGAATCTTCCGTCAGCACCCCTGAAGGCATTTGCGGAATACAGGCACAGGATAAATATCAAAACTGCGGCGGTACCTCTTAAAGGGTCGGATGAATCATGCAAAAATCCCGATCCCGATTGGGCTTTCGTTTCGATCTCTTCGTACTCAAGGCCAAAAACTTCGCTGCTTTCCGTGAAGTACTCATATCTCTCCCGGATATAATCCTTAACAAGATCCGGATCCTCAAACAGGATATCTTCACTCTCTTCAATGATATCCGCGTTGACCACCCTGTATACCGCAGCAAACACCGTCTCCCTGACGGCTGGTGCTTTCAGCGAAAAAACAGATGTGACCATAGCGATCATCCCACGACTGTTTTCGGAGGAAAACCTCTCTCCCATATCCTTTGGAAAAATAAATCCGCAAAGAGCCTGTCCGCGTCTTACAGCCTCTCTCATTTCCTCTTCATCTTCGACCACGGAAAAAACATATGCGAAACGCCCGCCCTCGGTACTCTGAAGGATCCGGACGACCTTACTCCCGCATTCTCCCGCTTCATTAAGGATCAGGACTTCCGACGGCTTCTCAAGGGGGATCGCAGATTCTCTTACAAGCCATAAAGCAAGTGCCATAAGAAGTATCCACACATAGGTAAAGGGGCTTTTCAGTTTTGCCTTCAGCATCAGAAGAAATCTTATCAGGCATAAAAGCATGACAGCACCTCCCCTCCCGCAAAAAAGACACTTCCAAGGATCAATTCCCTGAGCGCACCGCCGTTAAATATATCTTCTCTCCACAAAGCTGCAGGGAGATAGTTTCCGATCATGACAGCTTTGTCGGGAAGAAAAACCGAAGGAACAACACATCCTCCCACGAGAAGCATTATCATAAAGATCACAAGGATGATAAGTCCGGCATCATCCCTGCCTCTGAATATTCTGTATAAAAGATGTGAAAAACCGCAGATGCAAAACAGCACGGGAAAAACGCACACGGGATCAGTCAGAACTCCGCAAGCCTCCAGAAGGGATTCTCCCGCAAGTTTCAGATTTTCCTCTTCACGGTTTTCAAAAATATGTGACAATATCTTTACCGCCAGAGCAAAGCCTGCGGTAATAAGAATCAGCTGCCCCATCATCAGGACAAACCTTATGATTCCTGTCTTAACGGAACCCAGTCCGTTTCTTTTAAGAGAAAATTCCACCACCCGTGTCCTTTTCGAATAAAGATAACCGAAACCGGTACAGGTGACCAGAACAGTCAGAAGACATGCACAGACCGTGTAATATGAGATCAGTCCGTCCACATCAAGAGAAGTCTCAAAACTTTCGCCGAAAAGTTTTGTTCTTCCAAGAAGAGTATCAAAAGCGATATTTGTCAGATAGTTTTCCATATCCGACTTTGAGACAATGCAGCCGTAAGTATAATAAGCATCCGTCACGGCATAAATGCCTCCCTCAACCGTATCAACAAGAGAAGCAGAGGTTTCAAGAAGATCGGTAAAACTTCTTATGTCATCCGACATTTCCGAAGGTATCAGTATAAGTGCCGGCGGATTGATGCCGGTATTGACTCCCTCGTAAAAATCCTCCGGAAGGATAATAGCCGCACCGTAAGTCCCATCCGCAACACCGGTCCTTGCACTGTTTTCATCCGTAAGTTCAATTGTGCATACCGCACTGACGGAATCCATCCCCTCCAAAAGCCTTATGGCAAGCCTTGACATATTGCCCTCTCCGGGTGTGGAAACCGCAACCTTAACAGGCTCGGAAACACCAAGGCTCTGCAACAGCGTAAATAACGCTGCCGCAGAGCCTGCTGTAATACCTGAAATTATAATAAGTGTTGCCAGACCACTCAGGAAGCCCCGAACAGCCCTCTTAAACTCTATTCTTATGTACTGTAAGAAAAAGTTCATCCGGCAACCAGACGTTTATTACATGTAGTAATCGAAGAGATCATCCATGTCAAGATCTTCGAGAAGTTCCATAAGATCATCATTATCCTGGAGTTCTTCCATGATATCCTCGGCAAGATCCTTGAGTTCATCCTCATCCATATTACCGATATCGGTCTTATCTCCCTTGGGCTCCTTAATATCAGCCTTGGTAGAGATAGTGTACTCAAGAGAGTCGAAAGGCATTTCCTGACCGTATACTTCCATCTCATCGTAAACAATCTTAACTTCATTCTTGGAAACGGTGAAGGTGCACTCGATATGGTAATAATCATATCCGCCCTGCTCCATATCCATGGTCATCTCACCGGTCTTCCTGTTGAAGGTGTACTCAAGGAAGTAGTCAAGCTCTTCAGACTCGAAAGTAAGGGTCTGAACATCACCCTTGGTCTTTCCTTCACAGGTAAGAATGGTTCCCTCCTCACCATCGAAATCGTAGTTGATCTCAAAGTTCTGTGCAAGGAAATCACCGCCCTTGAAAAGGATCTCGATCATTTCGTCATCTACCTCGACACGAATAGCTGCAGTGGTCTTTCCCTTTGAGAAAATGGAGATGGTGATATCTTCCATTCCGTCGATCTCTTCAAGAAGATCATCAAAGAGATCGTCAAGATCGATGTCTTCGCCGGAAAGATTCTCAACAGCCTCAAAATCATCAGAATTATCCTTGTAGAAATCTTCCCATACTTTCTGATATCCCTCGATCCACTCGGTGAGGATATCC
>JAEEGL012212440.1_pt1 | contig 20147 bp, 14 predicted proteins | sample 9134231 | NCBI WGS metagenome assembly JAEEGL01 (sample SAMN16246548, study PRJNA631951) | gut metagenome | biome: gut microbiome; feature: rumen; material: fiber-attached | host: Bos | place: Iran: Karaj | collected 2018-10
ATTGAAGTTGCAGGAAAAAAGGTTGTAATTGTTGGTGGTGGTGACACAGGAAACGACTGCTGCGGTTCTGCAATTCGTCTTGGAGCTTCAAGCGTAACTCAGATAGAAATGCTCCCATGTCCACCTGTAGAACGAGCTGCAAATAATCCGTGGCCACAATGGCCTAAAACCTTAAAGGTTGATTACGGTGCAGAAGAATCTATTGCAAAGTTTGGACACGATCCACGCATTTACGAAACAACTGTTAAAGAAGTTATTAGTCAGGACGGTCATATTACTGCCGTTCGCACAGTTGAAGTTGAATTTAAAATGATTGACGGAAAACGAGTAATGTGTGAACGCGAAGGAACAGAAAAAACACTTCCTTGTGAACTGCTTTTGGTTGCCGCAGGCTTTACCGGCTGTGAAGAATACGTCCCAAACGCTTTTGGAGTAGAACTTGGTGAACGCGGAACAGTTGCAACCGGCCCTTCGACAAGCTCAGGAACCACAGGCTATGCCTCATCAAAAGCAAAGATTTTTACCGCAGGTGACATGCATCGCGGTCAATCGCTGGTTGTATGGGCAATTGCCGAAGGGCGTGAATGCGCAAAGCAGATAGACGAGTATTTGCTTAAACCTTAAACTGATCTATCTGGTTTCCAATTTTATTAATTGATTCTTTTACAGTATTTGTAATTGTATTTAACGAAGCTCCTGTCTCATTAATCTTCTGGGCACCAACAGACATTTCTTCCATGTTGATGTTCATTGTGCGGGTATAATCCTGAAGAGCAGAAATTTCGTTAAGAATCATCTTGTTACCTTCATTCATTTCTGTTGCGGCAACACGTACTTCAGAAGTACTGTTATTCATGCTGTAAAGTGCATCTGTAATCTGTTTAGAACCGGCCTGCTGTTCTTCCATGGCAGCCTTAATTTGTACAATAAGCTGGTCTGTATCTGCAATCTGTTTTGAAACAGAAGAAAAAGCATCATTTGCATCTGCAGAAGCCTGCACAACATTTCCAATAGAATCTTCAATATTTTTAAGCTGTTCTCCAATTGTTTTAGACTGTGTACTTGAAGTTTCAGAAAGCTTACGGATTTCGTCTGCAACAACCGCAAAACCTTTACCTGCATCTCCGGCATGTGCAGCTTCGATTGCAGCATTCATAGCAAGAAGGTTTGTCTGTTCTGCAATTGAAGAAATAACAGCGTTTGCTTCCTGAAGCATAGCCGACTGCTCTTCTATGCTCTTAATCTGTTCATCAACAGCAGCCTGCTTAATAATTCCGTTCTGAGCATTTGATTCAAGCATCTTAAATGAAGAAGCCATTTTTTCAACAGAAGTATTAACTGAATTAATGTTTCCAATCATTTCTTCTACAGCAGCAGATGCCTGAGTAACCCCGGCAGCCTGTCCTTCAATCATTCTTTCAAGCGATTCAATATTTGACGCAATTTCATTAACAGCAGCGGCAGTCTGATCTACGCTTGTTGTCTGATTCTTAATCTGTCCGTGCATACTGTCAATGTTTGCAATAATCTGTGTAATTGAACTTGCAGTTTCCTGAGCCGAAGCAGTCATATCTTCTCCGGCAGCACCAAGCTCTTCCTTTGAAGATTTTACATCAGAAATAATATTCTGAAGCTTTTCTGTAAAGTTGTTAAAGCCCTGAACTACCTGTCCAATTTCATTATTTGTATGAACTGTAATTCTTTGTGTAAGATCTGCATTTCCCTGAGCAATTCCTGTAATTGCACTTTCAACAACCTTAAGAGGTCTGAGGGTTATAACAAGTACAATTGCTCCTAACACAAGAAGAATTGCTATCATAATGATACCAAACATTATTGCGGCATTGGCAATTTTGTTTCCAAGAGAATCAACAATCTTTCCAGGAACCAAAAATCCCATTCCCCACTGTGTACCACCAATTCCAGAATAAACAAGCAGATCATATTTACTGTCTGTATATGATGCAATGTATGCATAACCTTCTTCACCTTCTACCATGCGCTTTGAAACTTCAGCCAAATCTTCATGTCCTTCACCTGCATTAGTAATAAAGTTTCCATCCTCTGTTGCCATTGGATGATAAATAATTGCACCAGTATGATCTATTACATAGAGCCAGACTCCTTCTGGAACCTTCAGATTCTTAATTGGCTTAATCAGATTTTCAACATTGATAACACCCGCAATCATTGCAAAAACATTACCGCGAGCATCATAAATCGGTCTTGTTACGTGGATTACCTTCTGGCCTGTTGTTCTTGAAACAACCGGATTGTCAATATAACGCTGTGCGCCATTAAACATTATAGCTTTAAAATAATCACGATCAGAAATATTAGTGCGGGTTCCATTATCGTTATAGGATAAACCGTTTTTATCTGCAATCATGATATAGTCAAAATCCTTACCGCGAATCTGTGGATTCTGCTGAAGCCAGTTTCCCACAAGATCAAAATTTCCAGATTTTATAATTTCTGAATTAACATAAGGATTCAATTGCATAAAGTAACCCTCAAGTGTGTTTTCAAGGGATTCCTTTAATGTTTTAGTAAGCATTTCGTAATTTTCTACATGATCCTCACGAGAATTCTTTTTGGCAATCTGTGATAATACTGCTACCTGCAAGCTTGTAAGTACAATAATTACGAGCCCAATCATGAGTAATAAATTCAAAATAATACTCTTTCTATTTTTCAATTCTTTTGACATATAACCTCTGTTAACTGTCCATTATATATTCGTAATGGAAATAATACAATTAAAAAAAATGATTGAAATCTTATGCATTCGGTGTGATAATATAGAGATATTATTTTATCGAGGCTTTTTTAATGAGTGACTTTTCTAAAGAAGCAATCCCTGGTTTACTCTACCAGAAAATTGACGCCATAATCATTGTAGATTCTAAGAAGGACAGCTATCAAACTATTAAAAAAACAGGTCTCTTTGAAACCTTTCTGGAAGAAACCGGAACCTATCAAAAGCTTGTAGAAAAGCTCTGGTTTCATTTTAACGACAGTTCCTCTAAAATTTCGGATGACTACCACGTATTTATTCCAATGATTGGTCAGTTTAAAGGTAAATACGTAGACCGCATTAAGCTGCATTTCAATGATTCAAATCATCTTATTCAGATTTCAATTTATCCGCTTGATGACGAAAACAAATACTTATTCCTGCTTGATGAACTTGATAACAGCGAATATCTGCGCGAATTCCTTACCGACAAAAAGATTGATACAATTCAAAGTTCATTCCTGTTTTCAATGTATGTAGATTTATTCAAGGATATTGCCAACAGCATTAATGTTACAGAAATTTCAAGCAACCCGCAGAATTATGATCTTAAATATTCTGCCTGGAGAATGATGATTGTAAACATGATCTGGCCCGAAGATCAAAAGTTGTTCCTTGAACGTACAGATACTGAATATCTTAAGAAAAATCTTATGCCGGGCCGAACAACTTCCTTTGACTGTCAGATGAAAAATCTTAAGGATGTATTTATCTGGGTAAAATTGATTTTTAGCCGTGCCGAAACCACAAATGAAGACGACTTCCGCTTTGTATTTATGGTTCAGGATATTCATGACAGTTCAATCCAACTGCTCAACAGTCTTAAAAAATACGAAGAGCTTGCTTCTAAAGATACTCTTACCGAAATTTTTAATCACGGAAGAATCGAAACAGAAATCAGCAATTCAATTGAATCCTTTAATACAGTTCATATTCCTGTTACCTACATGATGATTGATATTGATTTCTTTAAAAAGGTCAATGATCAGTTTGGTCACTCTACGGGAAATGTTGTTTTAAAACAATTTGTTGATGTCATAATGAACTTTACAAAAGATTATAACATCATAACCGGAAGATGGGGCGGTGAAGAATTTGTCTGTGTCTGCTACGACATAAAAATAGATAAGGCTAAGGAGCTTGCAGAAAAACTCAAACAAAAAATTGCCGAAACTCCATTCGAAAAGATTGGTCAATTAACCTGCAGTATTGGTCTTACCGAATTGTTAAAAGGTGATACAGCTCCTGTTCTTTTTGACCGCGTTGATCAGGCCATGTACGAAGCTAAGTCCAGCGGAAGAAACTGTATCATCGTAAAATAAGGCTTTATTGACACTAAGCTCTTATTTCATAATAATATTAATAAAGGCAAAGACGCCGTAGATATTATCCTGTTTTGAGGCAGGAGCATGTCTACGGCGTTTTTCTTTTTAACGTTTTAGAGGTAATTATGGGTTTTCATGATGAATGTGGAGTTACCGGAATCTTTGGAGCAGAAAATGCAGCAGGACTTTCTTATTTTGCGCTTACTTCGCTGCAGCACAGAGGCCAGGAAAGTGCGGGAATTGCGGTAAGCAACGGCTTGAATGATGAATCAAATAAAAAAATAATTCTTCATAAGGGAATCGGGCTTGTTGGCGAAGTTTTTAAGCAGTCAGATTTTGAAAAGCTAAAGGGTTCTATTGCAGTTGGACATGTGCGCTATGCAACCGCCGGAGGCCGCACAATTGATAACGCTCAGCCATTTTTAAATACTTTCAAAAACGGTTCCATTGCACTTGCTCATAATGGTCAGCTTGTAAATCACACAGAGCTTCGCGAAATGCTCGAAGACTACGGCAGCACCTTTTCTTCTACCAGTGATAGTGAAGTTATCCTCAAGCTGATTGTACGAAAGTTTATTGAAAATGGCGGTCACCTTGGGCGTTCAGTAAAAGAAGAGCTTAATCAAAAATTATTTATAGAAGCGGTAAAACAGGCCGCCCAGCTTATAAAAGGATCGTTTGCCTTATGTATTATGACAGAAAACATGCTCATAGGTGTACGCGATCCTTATGGAATAAGACCTTTATGTCTTGGAAAGCTTGGTGATGACTCCATGGCTTCTTACATTATTGCTTCTGAATCCTGCGCTATTGATTCTGTAAACGGAACTTTTTTGCGCGATATTGCACCGGGCGAGATTGTTGTAATTAACAAGGAAGGCGTGCGTGAACTTAGCTACAGCCAGGCTCAAAAACAGACCTGTATTTTTGAATACGTTTATTTTGCGCGTCCCGATTCTGTTATTGACGGAATTGCTGTTCAGCAGGCACGTTATAAAATGGGAGAAATTCTGGCACAGGAATCGGGCCTTAAGGCAGATGTTGTAATTGGGGTTCCCGACAGTGGCATTGGGGCTGCTCAGGGTTATGCTATGGCAAGCGGAATTCCTTATGTTACAGGCATTATCAAAAACAAATATATTGGTCGTACATTTATTGCTCCAACTCAGGCAGAACGCGAGGCTATGGTTTTTGTAAAATTAAATGCCATAAAAAGCGACCTGGAAGGAAAGCGGGTTGTTGTAATTGATGATTCTATTGTGCGTGGAACAACCAGCCGGCGGCTTGTAGAAATTCTTCGCAGAGCTGGTGCAAAAGAAGTTCATTTTAGAGTTTCGTCGCCGCCGGTAAAGTTTCCGTGCCATCTTGGAATTGATACTCCGAGTAAAAACGAACTTATTTCCAGTACACACGAGCTGGAAGAAATCAGGGCCGAAATTGGAGCAGATTCGCTTGCGTTTATCTCGCTTGAAGGAATGATAAAAGCTTTGCAAAGCTGCTGTAAGGGAGGGGCCCATGGCTGGTGCCGCGGCTGCTTTAACGGTGAATATCCGGTCTAAATTTTTCTGAAGTTTTTTCTTAAAAATAATTGATACAAAGGCCGCTTTATTTATATAATTACGACGGAAAGGTGTTACAGCTTTCGGAGGTAAAATAAATGAATGTTGTTGTTATTGGTGCTCAATGGGGCGATGAAGGAAAAGGTAAGATTGTAGACTTCCTTGCAGAAGAAGCTAAATATGTTGTTCGTTACGCTGGTGGTCCAAATGCCGGACACACAATTGTTGTAGACGGAAAACAGTATGCCCTGCATCAGGTTCCTTCTGGAATTCTTTATCCGGATAAGAAGGTTTATCTTGGTTCTGGAATGGTAATTGATGCCGAAGCCTTTTTCAACGAGCTTCAGATGCTCAAAGACAATGGTATTAACTGGGAAGGAAGAGTATTTATTTCTGACCGCGCTCATTTAATTTTACCACGCTACCGTCAGATGGATAAGGATCGTGATGCAGCCCGCAAACGCCCTATTGGAACAACAGGACGCGGAATGGGTATTGCTTATTCAGAAAAGGCTCACCGCGACGGTGTTCGTCTTGCAGACCTTGACTGGCCGGAAAAAATGTCTGAATTCGACGGAGAAGACAAAGAATATCTTGATAAATATCGTGACCGCCTTATGAACATGCGCGTTGATATGGCTGCCGAAATGTACAAGATCCGCTATGATGATGAAAATGTTTTGTTTGAAGGTGCTCAGGGTGCAATGCTCGACCTTGACAGTGGAACATATCCATATGTAAGCTCTGGTGCTTCTTGTGCTGCCGGTGCCGCAAGTGGTTGTGGAATTGGACCTCATGACCTTGATTATATTGTAGGTGTATTTAAGGCTTACGAAACACGCGTTGGTAACGGACCAATGCCTTCTGAATTCAACAACGAAAGCGAAGGTGAACTTTGCCAGTATGTACGCGATACAGGTCGTGAATACGGTGTAACAACTGGTCGTGCACGCCGCTGTGGTTATCTTGACCTTGTTGCTTTGCGCTATGCCTGCCGTGTAAACTCTCTTGACGGTCTTGTTCTTACACACCTTGATATTTACGATGCAATGGATCAGATTGAAGCCTGTGTTGCTTATAACATCAACGGAAAAATTGTCACAGATTTTCCTGCAAACGTAAAAGATCTTGAAAATGCTAAACCTGTTCTCGAAAAATTCAAGGGCTGGAAAACAGTTCTCAAGAACTGCCGCTCATACTATGACCTCCCGGAAGAAGCTCGAGCTTACATCAAATACATCGAAGATTTCTGTGGAACTCCGGTAACAATCGTTTCGGTTGGATACGAGCGTAACGACACCTTTATCAGGGTTGACCCTTGGAAATATAATTAACCGTAGGTTCTGATTACTTCTTCGGCAACCGCGGTCTTCTTAAGGCCGCGGTCCATTGCCTCTTTTTCTACATATCTGTGAGCTTCCTGCTCAGTCATTTTTAAAGTCTGCATTAAAAGCATTTTAGCGCGATTAACAACACGAATCTCTTCCATCTTATTTTTGAGCTTGGTTGTCTGACTCTGCAACATCTGTACCTTATATTGAACGGCAATTGCAGTCTTGAGCGAACTGTACAAAACAAACTGATCTACCGGAGATGCTACAGTAATAATTCCATAGCCTTCTACACGATAGCTTATTTCTTCGTAAAGAGTCTGAGGAGTAAGCAAAAGGATTGTACTGAGCGATTCCGAAATATCTGTTGCAAAATCAACTCCTTCTCCTTCTGAATAATCAACAAGCACAATGTTATAAACACGTTCTGCAACCAGGCGTCGTGCTTCATTAAAGTCACCTATTACCCTGGCTTCAAAAAGAGGAGGCACAAGGAATGCACCGGCAAGAGAGGAAAAATTACTGTCTTTTGTCACAACAAGAACGCTGTGTGTGTCAGCAGTCATTTAATTCCCCTAAAATCCAAGAGATTCCTTTATAAAGCTGCTTTCTTCTGCAATCTTTTTTGCTGATTCTAAGGTGTCCGGAAGAGTTTTAAGACCGCTTACATCATTCATATTGCATTCAGCAGGCGGTTCAAGATTATTTTTAATTCCATCCATTGCAGCATGGATAAGAAGATTTAATACAATGTAAATATTGCAGGCACAATCTGCTGAACGAATTTCCAGACGCTGTGAATCATCGCTTGTTGCAGCAGGCACGCGGATAAACGCAAGACGGTTTTCGGCACCCCAGCAGATATATTTTGGTGCTTTATGTTCACCAAGGCGGTTATAGGAATCTTCCCTGCAGTTCATATAATAAGTAATTTCTTCTGCATGTTTTAGAATTCCCGCCATGGCATTTTTATTTTTAGAAATGTCTGAGCACGAAAGATTTATATGAAGCCCGCTTCCGGCCTTATCTGCAAGAGGTTTTGGACTAAAATCTGCATAAAGGCCTGCATTTAAGGCTCTGGTAGAGACTATCCACTTAAAGGTTGCAGCGTTATCTGCAGCAGTCACCGCATCCGAATAGTGGAAGTCAATCTCGTTCTGACCAGGCCCTTCTTCGTGATGGCTTGTTTCTGGCTGGATCCCCATCTGCTCGAGGGTAAAGCAGATTTCACGACGAATATTTTCTCCCTTATCCTCCGGAGCAATATCCATATAACCAGCATTATCAAAAGTCATTTTTGTAGGATTACCCTTTTCGTCCAGTTTAAAGAGGTAGAATTCAATTTCTGTACCAATTCTAAAATCAACACCGCATTCAGCCTTTGCCTTTTTTACAGTGTTACGAAGCAATGTTCTGCAATCTTTTTCGTATTCACGTCCATCCGGATATTTTATTGTACAGAACATTCGCACAACTTTACCGGTTGTAGGTCTCCACGGAAGAACAGAAAGAGTTGTTGGATCAGGAAACAAAAATAAATCCGATTTTTCAGGACTTTCAAAACCATAAATTGCAGACGCATCAAAGCTCACACCATTTACAAAAGCACTTTCCAAACGCTCTGCCATAATCGAAATGTTTTTCTGCACGCCCTGTAAATCAAAAAAGGCAAGTCTTACAAACTTAACATCCTCTTCCTTTACATATTCCAAAACTTCGCTCTGTGTGTACATACTTTCACCTCTCATAAAATTATAATAATTATATTCTACAGATATCTACAAGACAAGCCTTTTCCAGATTGCAGCCGCTTGCAAGACTGTCTGCAAGTGCATGCGCAGTATCCAGCGAAGTAAGACAGTCAATATCGCGTTCTACAGCAAGGCGGCGAAGCTTTACACTTTCGGCAACAGGATCGCGTCCCTTTGCAGATGTAGAAACAACATAAACCACATTACCACCTTCAAGCAATGTCATTACATTGTCGTTATAGTTTTCGTGAACCTTGGCAACATGAGTTACTTCCATGCCGCTGCGTTCGATTGTAGCTGCGTTTCCGGTTGTAGCATAAAGCTTAAAACCAAGGTCATAATATTTTTTTGCAAGCTCCGGAAGCTCAGGCAAGTCAGAAGAACGAACCGAAAACAAAATTCCCGGAACTTTGTCGCCTGGAGCAGCTGTTTTTGGATGAAGCATCTTCCAGCCGGCTGCAGCCATTCCTTTAAAGATTGCTTCTTCGCGGGTCGGTGCAATTCCAAGAACCTCCCCTGTACTCTTCATTTCCGGGCCAAGATGAGTGTCTACATTCATGAGTTTTTCAAAACTGAATACAGGAACCTTTACCGCAAAATAAGGCGGATGGCGGTACAAGCCTGTTCCAAAGCCCATGTCCCTAACCTTTTCTCCAAGCATGGCGCGGGTTGCAAGTTCTACCATTGGAACTCCGGTTACCTTACTTAAATATGGAACTGTTCGGCTGGAACGAGGGTTTGCCTCAATAATATTCAATTCACCGTTGTAAAAGAGCCACTGAATATTTACAAGGCCTTTTGTTCCAAGAGCAAGGGCCATGGCTGTAGATTTGTTTACAACCTCATCTGTCATCTGTGGCGTAAAGCTCCATGGCGGATAAACTGCAATTGAGTCTCCTGAATGAATACCTGTACGCTCTACATGCTCCATAATACCAGGAATAAGAACATCTTCTCCGTCGCAGATACAATCAATTTCGAGTTCTGTTCCTTCCATGTATTTATCAATCAGGATTGGGTTTTCTATTCCGCTCCGCAAGATGATTTTCATGTATTCCTTGATGTCGGCAATGGTTCTGGCAATAATCATGTTTTGTCCGCCAAGAACATAACTTGGTCTCATCAAAACAGGATAACCAAGTTTTGCTGCAGCTTCGAGGGCTTCTACTTCTGTGAATACTGTTACACCTTTAGGTCTGTTTACTTTAAGACGTTCGCAAAGCTCTTCAAAACGTTCTCTGTCTTCTGCAAGGTCAATTGCATCAGCACTGGTTCCAAGAATACGAACTCCCTGACCGTCAAGGAATTTTGCAAGCTTAATTGCGGTTCCGCCTCCAAAAGCAACTACAACACCAAGAGGCTTTTCTACCGCAAGAACGTTCATTACATCGGCTGGAGTGAGCGGCTCAAAATAAAGTCTGTCAGCAATATCAAAATCTGTAGAAACTGTTTCGGGATTGTTATTTATAATTGCAACCTCGTAACCAAGCTTTTTAAGAGCCCAGATACACTGAACCGAAGAATAATCAAATTCAATTCCCTGGCCTATTCGGATTGGTCCTGAACCTAAAACGACAATAGTTCCTTTTGAATTACTACCGGATTTAATTTCTTTGAGATATGCTTCTGCTTCGTTTTCTCCGCCTGTTGTTGAATAAAAATACGGAGTTTCGGCATCAAATTCGCCGGCACAGGTATCTACCATTTTGAAGGCTTTTGGCGGATATAAAAGCTTTACACCATCCTTTTGTTCCTGACTCAACTTTTCCTGCTGAACAATTTTTTCCAGTTTACAAAGGAACCATTTATCAATTTTTGTAATGTCATGAATGTCATCAACACTAAGTAAACCGCGTTTGAGCGCCTGGTAAATTGCAAAGATTCTCTGGTCAGTACACTGTGTTACCCTGTCGCGAATTTTTTCATCCCCTTCTTTTTCAAAAGCCGGAAGATTCAAATCTTTTACGCCAACCTCCAGTCCGCGTACTGCCTTAAGTATTGCTTCTTCAAAATTCTGACCAATTGCCATAACCTCGCCGGTTGCCTTCATCTGAGTACCAAGCTTGCGGGAAGCATAAACAAATTTGTCGAACGGAAATTTTGGCATTTTAACAACCACATAGTCCAGAACAGGTTCAAAGCAGGCCTTAGTCTTTTTGGTAACAAAGTTTGGAATCTCATCAAGTGTAAGACCAACTGCAATTAAAGCTGCTACCTTTGCAATTGGATAACCGGTTGCCTTACTTGCCAGAGCCGATGAACGAGATACACGCGGGTTTACTTCGATTACAGCATATTCAAAAGTATCTGGATTAAGCGCAAACTGACAGTTACAGCCGCCTTCAATTTCGAGCGCACTGATTATGTTTAGAGCCGCACTACGCAGCATCTGATATTCCTTGTCGGCAAGAGTTACGGTTGGTGCAATTACAATTGAGTCTCCTGTATGAACGCCAACAGGATCAAAGTTTTCCATTGAGCAGACTGTAATTACGTTTCCGTGGGAGTCGCGCATTACTTCAAATTCAACTTCCTTCCAGCCGCTAATGCATTTTTCTACCAGAATCTGATGAATTGGAGAACGGTGAAGTCCGTTGTGAGCAATTTCATCAAGCTCGCGTTCGTTATTTACAATACCGCCGCCAGTTCCACCAAGCGTAAAGGCCGGACGTATAATTGCAGGGAATCCAATTTCGTTATGAACAAAGTCTGCCGCATCCTCATAAGTTGTTACAACCTTAGAAGGAATACACGGCTCTCCTATTGATTCCATTGTATCCTTAAACATCTGGCGGTCTTCGGCTTTATCAATTGTTAAAGGTCGGGCACCCAGCAGCTGAACTCCATGGCTTTTTAAAAATCCAGATTTTGCAAGCTCCATACTGAGTGTTAATCCGGTCTGACCGCCAAGAGTAGAAAGCAGAGAGTCTGGTTTTTCTTTTTCGATAATTCGTTCAAGAGTAGGAAGCGTAAGCGGTTCAAGATAAATTTCATCCGCCATTGTTTTATCTGTCATAAGGGTTGCCGGGTTTGAGTTTACAAGACAAACCTCAAGCCCCAGCTGCTTTAATGCTTTACAGGCCTGGTTTCCGGCATAATCAAATTCTGCCGCCTGTCCAATAACAATCGGACCGGAACCTATAATCATTACTTTATGAATATTTTTATTCAGGGGCATCGCTGTTTCTAATCCTCCGGAAACAAAAAAAGCGACACCATCTCTACAGATAGTGTCGCCTTTGACTTATAATAATATATCGTAAATTTTCAGTTTAGGGAAGAGGGGGCAGTTTTATTGCGTCCTGAAGCAGATTTCCATATCGGCAATATTCTGTCTTGAAAGGCCAAATTTTTGTGCAATGTTTTTCCATTGCTTTACATTTTCTTTTACAAAAGCAACACATTTTGAAGCTTCATCCTCTTTTATTCCAAAAAACTTAGAAACAGAAATTGCAAGGTCAAAGTCCAGGGAGTTATTATTTTGATCAATATTTAACGAAAGTCCCATTCCTTCATTGATTGGATTTACATCATACATTGGAGAAAGGTAAAATTTTTTATCATTATACAAAAAGCCATGATTACGCAGATGATCATCTGTATTTGTTACTGCAATACTAAATACAATACGCTTCCATAATTCCTGCAAATCTTTTTTGGGCTGAGTACTGTTCTGCTTGATTGCCTCAACAATTTCCAGATAACTAACCCCTTCGTCTGCATTATCGCCATCCTTCTTTCCAAGAACAGTCATAGCAGATATAAAATGAATGCGTTTGTCTTCATTAATTCTGTCAAAACGCTTTACTAAAAAAGTATCTCCGTTGCTCGAAAAACGAGACAGTTTAGCATCGGGTACATTTAATCCACACATAACTGCAAGCTCATGTACAACCATTTCCCAGGCGCCTGTATTATTCTTATCATGTTTTGACGGAAACTTTGCAATCCACAAAGAGCCATCAACATCTTTTACAGTAGCCTTTGGTCTGGCACCTCCAAGCGAAGAACCCGGCTGCAGCAAAAGCTTTAACCATTCTTTAATTTCTTCGTCTGAACCATCGCCTGCATCAAAGTGATAGGCTGCATCTTCCAGCTCTCTAAGACTCGTCCATACAGGAATCAACATCTCTGAATTATCTGCAAGAAAATTTCCCTCTTTGTCGGTTTTAAAACGCAGGGCTCCCGTTCTTAAATTATCCTGTATTCCAAGAAGATAATCACATTCCATAAACTCCCTTTGTTTGCGCCCCTGTTCCTTTGCTTCGATAGCTTCTCTTCTTCTCATTAAAACACGGCCCCATCGGTCTGGACAGGAGTCTGTAAACACACCAAAAAGATTTTTACCTTGAGGTAAATATTGTTTTCCCCTATATAGTTGAAGATCAGGATCAAAAAATGAATATGGGTTACTGGTTAACCAGTTATTATCATATTCAAACGAAAACACTTCTTTGTTTCTTTGAACATCTACATTAAGAGTACCAATAAAAGTTTCTTTTCCAAGACTTTCCCAGTCACCGTAAACATAAATTGATTTCATTTTGATTTAGGAGACCTCAACCTTACAGGTAATTGCAAATCCTGAAGCTTACGACCAAGTTCATCATCTTCTGCAACTTTTAACATATCTTTTTCAAGACTTAATGCATTTAAAACTGCTACATAAATGCCCATAGCAACAGAAGGCGAACCCTTTTCTACGGCCCAAAGAGAAGCCCTGCTTATACCTGCCCGTTCAGCTATCAGTTCTGTAGAAAAACCACGACGCAAACGTGCCAGTCTGATATTTTCTCCCAGCGCTGTAAGAATTTTTTGCTGATTTGGCAATAAAACAACAGAATTTTTTCCCATAACGTTTATAATTATAAACACAATGCTATTTATTGTCAATATTTATAAACGTTATAACTGCATCATCTTTAAAAATCTATCAAAAAGAAAGTTTGTATCGTGAGGGCCGCCACAGGCTTCGGGGTGGAACTGCACGCTAAAAGCCGGAATATCTGTGTATTCTATTCCTTCGCAGGTTTCGTCGTTTACGTTTACAAAGCTTAAACGGGCAAAGGATGGCAGGCCTGAAGGCTCTACTGCATAACCGTGGTTTTGACTTGTGATATAAACGCGGCCGGTGGCCATGTCTTTACAAGGATGATTTGCTCCTCGGTGACCGTATTTAAGCTTGCTGGTTTTGGCTCCACGCGCAAGAGCTAACATCTGATGCCCAAGACAAATTCCAAAAATCGGAATTTTTCCGTAATCACACAACTTCTTTATTTCCTGGATTACACCTGTATTTTCTGCCGGGTCTCCTGGTCCGTTACTCAGCATGATTCCGTCCGGTTCCATTTTTAATACTTCTTCTGCACTTGTATTATATGGAACAACACTTACATTGCAGCCGCGTTTCTGAAGCTCACGCTGGATATTGGCTTTGGCTCCAAAATCAAAAAGGACAACTTTAGGGGTCTTAGGGGCAGAGCCCCTAGGAGAGAGGGTAGCGGCCAACGAAGTGGACGCGCAGGGGGAGACTTCCCCCTCCCTGGTATTTACAATCTTAACTGCATCTGTAATTGTGTAGGCTTTAATTTTTTGAAGCAGCTGAGGCGTAACGCTAAAATCAGAGGAGGCTTTTCCACTTACAATCATGCCGTTCATAACTCCAGCATCACGGAGCTTTTTGGTAAGAGCGCGAGTATCAATTCCACAGATTCCAACTATTCCGTGCTGCTTAAGAAATTCATCCAGCTTACCAGCACAGCGAAAATTACTTGGTTCATCACAAAGCTCACGAACAACATATCCACGAACCCAGGCTCTACAACTTTCAAAATCCTGGGGAATAACGCCATAGTTACCAATAAGCGGAAAGGTCTGGGTAACAATCTGACCATAATAGCTTGGGTCTGTCAGCGTTTCCAGATAGCCGGTCATTCCTGTTGTAAAAACAGTTTCGCCTATTGTCATTCCTGTGGCGCCTATGGACTGGCCTTCATAAATAGTTCCGTCTGCAAGAACAAGATACGCTGTTTTGTCGTGGCTCATTTATTGCTCCTGATTACACGCCTTTAAAAATTCTACAAAGAGCGGGCCTGCTGCGTTAGGACGGCTTTTGAATTCCGGATGGAACTGGACGCCGACGTGGAACTGGCCCGCGATTTCTACAGATTCAACAAGAGTTCCATCTGGAGAAGTTCCGCTTATTGTAAGTCCGGCTTCCTTCATCTGCTCACGGTAATCGTTGTTGAATTCATAGCGATGGCGGTGACGCTCATTTATAAGCTCTGATTTATATGCTCTTTCCAAAATTGTACCAGGAGTTACCTTACATGGATAGCTGCCAAGTCTCATTGTCCCACCCTTAATTACTCCTTCCTGATTTTTCATAAGATCAATTACAGGATGATCGCAAAGCTCGTCAAACTCGGTGGAGTTGGCATCTGCATAACCAAGAACAGTTCGGGCAAATTCAATTACTGCAATCTGCATTCCAAGACAAATTCCAAAATATGGAACCTTATGTGTTCTGGCATATCGGCAGGAACAAACCATTCCTTCTATTCCACGCTGACCAAAGCCTCCCGGCAAAATAATTCCGGAGCAATCTGCAAAAATTTCCGGAGCAGTCTCGTCGGTAACGCTGTCGCTGTCTACCCATTTAATCTTAAGATTTTTTCCTACTACATAAGAAGCATGGTTCAAAGACTCTACAATACTCAAATATGAATCGTGGAGCTTTACATATTTTCCTACCAGCGCAACCTGAATTTCTCCCTTGCGTTCGTGAATAGTTTCTACCATTTTTGACCAGGCTTCGAGTGCAGGTGTGTTGGCTTTTGATTCAAGTCCAAGGTCACGGCAAACTACTTCATCCATATTCTGAGCATGCAGCATAAGTGGAACTTCATAAAGGCTTCGGCAGGTTGTGTTGTTTATTACACAGTCTTCTCCAACGTTACAGAAAAGCGAAATCTTTTTTCGAATATCGGTCGGTATTTCCTTGTCGCAGCGGGCCACAATTATATCCGGATGTATTCCCACCGCCATGAGTTCCTTTACGGAGTGCTGCGTAGGTTTACTCTTAAACTCATCTGAACCACTTATGTACGGAACAAGACAAACATGTATAAAAAGACAGTTGCGTCTTCCAACTTCGAGCGCAAGCTGACGGATTGCTTCCAGGAACGGCTGGCTTTCAATATCACCAATTGTTCCTCCAACTTCCACAATGCTTACATCAGCTCCGCTAACCTCTGCATTTTTTAACACAAAATCTTTTATTTCATTTGTTACATGAGGAATAATCTGTACAGTCTGGCCCAGGTATTCTCCCTGACGCTCCTTGTTCAGAACGTTCCAGTACACGCGGCCACTAGTCAAATTTGAATAACGGGTAAGATTTTCGTCAATGAATCGCTCGTAGTGACCAAGGTCAAGGTCGGTTTCTGCTCCATCATCTGTTACAAAAACTTCGCCGTGCTGGAAAGGGCTCATAGTACCGGGATCAACGTTCATATATGGATCCAGCTTCTGACTTGTTACCTTAAGACCTCTGCATTTTAAAAGTCTTCCAAGGCTTGCGGCCGTAATACCTTTACCAAGCCCCGAAACTACACCACCTGTTACTACAATAAACTTTGACATATTCCCCTCCATCTCACACTAATAAGCTTTATCATGAACACCAGAGATTGCTCGTCCACTAGGTTCATCCATATTTTTCCAGGCTGCATCCCATTCCAGAGCTTTTGCAGTACTGCAGGCAACTCCGGCTTCGTGCGGAACACATTTTGCGGCACTGTCGCTTGGGAAAAGGCGGCTGTAAATTTCGCGGTAATAATACTCTTCTTTTGTTTTTGGCGGATTTACAGGGAAGCGGTTTTCTCTGCGGGCAAATTCCTGGTCGCTTACTTTTTCCTCTGTCATTTTTTTGAGGGTATCAATCCAGCTGTAGCCAACGCCGTCGCTAAACTGTTCCTTCTGACGCCATACAATCTCATCCGGAAGCATATCATCAAAAGCCTTTCTCAAAATCCACTTTTCTATACGCTGCTTTTTATCTGCAAGCTGAATGCTCATTTTGTCGGTTGGGTTGAGCGACATTGCAATATCAATAAAATCCTTGTCCAGGAATGGAACACGACCTTCTACACCCCAGGCCATAAGCGATTTGTTTGCACGCAGACAATCATACAAGTGAAGCTTGCTCATTTTTCTTACAAGCTCTTCGTGGAATTCCTGTGCGTTTGGTGCCTTGTGGAAGTAAAGGTAACCGCCAAAAAGCTCATCACTACCTTCTCCACTCAAAACCATTTTAATTCCCATTGATTTGATTACACGGGCCAGCAAATACATTGGAGTAGAAGCGCGTACTGTTGTGATGTCGTAAGTTTCGATATGATAAATTACATCAGGCAGGGCATCGAGCGCTTCCTGAATTGTAAAATGAACTTCGTGATGAACGGTTCCAATATAGTCTGCTGCTTTTTGTGCGGCAATCAGATCCGGAGAACCTTCAAGTCCAACTGCAAACGAGTGAAGCTGCGGCCACCAGGCTCCTTCTGTACTGTCAGTTTCTACACGCTTTTTAGAATATTTTTGTGTAACAGCAGCAATGATTGATGAATCCAAACCACCGCTCAAAAGAACACCATAAGGGACATCACTCATAAGCTGTGCTTTTACTGCAGCTTCAAGTCCGTTTCGAACCTTTTCTATTACTGCAGGATTAATGATTTCGCCTTTTTCATCGGTTGCACGGGCTGCAGCTTTTACGCTGTCATAGCTTTCCCATGCACGATGATACCACTTAACAGGCTTTACTTCCTTATCACCCGAAAAAAGATAGCTTCCATTAGGAAATTCTTCGATGGAAACACAGTCTCCTTCCAAAGCCTTAAGTTCACTTGCAACATAATAACGGCCGTTTTTATCCCAACCCTGGTAAAGAGGAATTACGCCAATTTCATCTCGTGCAATAAGATAAACATCGTTTTGGGAATCATAAAGCGCAAAGGCAAAAATGCCTGAAAGCTTTTCTATCATTGCGGTAAAATCACCCGAGGCACGATATTCCTTATACAACGGAATGATTACTTCACAGTCGCTTCCTGTCCTGAAGTTGTATTTTCCTTCAAAGGCAGCACGAAGCTTTTTGTGATTGTAAATTTCACCGTTTGCCGCAAGAATGATTTTTTCATCATCGCTTACAAGCGGCTGCTTTCCAGACAGAGGGTCTACTATGGAAAGTCTTTCATGACTGAGTATAGCATTATTACCAGTATAGACACCGCTCCAGTCCGGACCGCGATGTCTGATTCGCTTACTCATTTCCAGAACCTGCGCGCGAAGTTCTTCTTTTAAGCCCTCCGCAATTGGCGTACTGCCACTGTTTAAATCAAATGCTCCAACAAAGCCACACATAAAAATCTCCTGTTGAAAGTGTTAAAACAAAAAAAGAGGTCGTAGACAGTGCCTCGCAAAAAAATGCGAAACATTATCTACGACCTCTTTGCCGTATTTATTTCATAGTAGCGTTTTTAAAAAAATAATGCAAGTATAAATATATCCTGTTTTATGTTATAATAAAAATATACCAGTTTAGTGAGGTTATAAAATGAAATTAATTGCCCCGGCTTTTATTCTTGGTCTTTCACTTTTTGCTTTTTTTGGATGTAAATCTTCAGAAGGACAGCCTTATCACAAACAGACAGAATACAAATGGTCTCAAAATGCATGCGGGGCCTTTTCTTCGGCTTATTTTCTTGCAGAAACAGGTCAAATTTCTGGCTCCCAGGTTGTAAAAACAGCAAAAGATATTTATTCAAGAATTATATTTGACCCTCAAGCTGGCTTTGGTGAGTACAGCGACCCATTTAAAATTGTAAAAGAAATGTCAAGGTATGCTGCAAGCTCCACTTTTAAAATGAATCTTTCTAATCCGCAAACTGGCGGCGAAAAGCTCATGTCTCTTTTTGCTAAGGCCATGGGTACAAATGAAATTGAAGATATTGAGGACATAGAATCTGCCCTCAAAAAGGGTGAATATGTAATTGAAGTTGTTTCGCCTGTAGAAGTTGTAAACCTTGTAAATCCTATGCAGAATCCGCTGCACTATGTTTTGACTTACTGGAAAGGGGACACGCTTTATACTCTGGATCCAGGCCGTGGTCTTGAAGAACCACGCAGTAATTTTATAGACGGCACCACCACCCGCTGGAGCTTCTGTAACTGCGGAATCTTTTTAAGCCTTTAATCTTCTTTGACTACTTTTCTCCGTTTTGATATATTAGTACTACTACTTATACATCAAATGGAGAAGCTTATGAAAAAAATCAAAACAATTCTTTCACTCATTCTGGTTGCATCTACACTTGCAATAACAAGCTGCGCCTTTAATACACCTGGAGAATATACCAACAAACAGCCATATGCAGTTCAGAAAGATGATACATGGTCTGAATATGCCTGCGGTGCTTTTTCTATGGCATATTATCTTGCAGAACAGGGTTTTATTCCTGCAAAAAAAATTGAATCAAAGGCAAAATCACTTTACAAAAAAGTAATTTTTGACGAATCATCACAACTGTGGCCTTACAGCGAACCTCGTAAAATCAAAAAGGAAATTGCCAAATACGCAGCAAAAGCAGAACTCAGAATGCACAAGGTTGATCAGGAGACTATTCAGAAAGGAAGAGAAGAAGATTGCTGGCAGTTACCATATGATCTACAGGCCGAAATTCTTCTTAACGAAGTTGCCGCACTTTTGAAATATTCAGAGTCCGAAATGGTTGATATTCAGGATATACCTTCTGCACTTGCAAAGGATGAATATGTAATTGAAATTGTACTAACAGACTATGGCGTACAACTTCCAGGTCGCTACGACGATTGGTTGCACAGAAACTCCCTCCACTACGTTCTTACATATTGGAAAGGTGACACCCTCTACACCCTTGACCCAAGCCGCGGCCTCGAAGAACCTCGCAGCAACTTCATAGACGGCACAACCGAAGAATGGCACTTCTGCAACGGCGGAGTTTTTATAAAACCTAAAAAATAAAATGAAAACGCCAGCCCCAACTGGAACTGGCGTTCATGCAAGAGATTGTCGGGTCACCCTTCGACAGGCTCAGGGACCGCAGGGACCACGCTATTTAATTAAACTGTGATATTCCTGAAGGCTCTTAACTCCACCCTCACCACCGTTTCCGTTCTTAACAGACTCAATACCCTTAACAGCAGCAAGAGCACCGGCAAGTGTAGTGATGTAGCTTACCTTGTATTTCAAACATGCTTTGCGGATTGTCTTGCGGTCGTCGGCGTAGTTTCTCTTATCCTTAGTAGGTATGATTACAAGGCAAACGTCTTTGTTCATAATCATG
>JAEEGL013572090.1_pt1 | contig 20147 bp, 23 predicted proteins | sample 9134231 | NCBI WGS metagenome assembly JAEEGL01 (sample SAMN16246548, study PRJNA631951) | gut metagenome | biome: gut microbiome; feature: rumen; material: fiber-attached | host: Bos | place: Iran: Karaj | collected 2018-10
CTGGAACGGGAGAAGCTGGAGGCGGAATACAAAGAGATCGAGGAGAAGATCGCCTACTACAAGGCCGTTCTGGCGGACATCAACATGGTCAAGGACATCCTCCGGGATGAGCTCACCCAGATCCGCGACAAGTACGGCGACGACCGCCTGACTGAGATTCAGGACGTGGAGGACGAGCTGGACATCGAGGACCTGATCGAGGAGGAGGACTGCGTCTTCACGGTCTCCGAGCAGGGCTATGTCAAGCGCATGCCCGTCACCGAGTACCGGTCCCAGAAGCGGGGCGGCCGGGGCGTTCACGCGGCCAACCTGAAGGAGGAGGACTTTGTCAAGGACATCTTCGCGGCCTCCACCCATGACTTCATCCTCTTCTTCACGAACCTCGGCAAGTGCCACCGGAAGAAGGGCTACCAGATCCCCGAGGCCGGCCGCACCGCCCGGGGCACCGCCATGATCAACGTCCTGCCCCTGGAGGCAGGGGAGTATGTCACTGCGGGCGTGACCCTGCGGGAGTTCTCCGAGGACGAATATCTGATGCTGGTCACCCGGAAGGGCACGGTCAAGCGGGTGCAGCTTTCCGAGCTCAACACGGCCCGCAAGGCCGGCATCAAAGCTATCACCCTGGAGGAGGACGACAAGCTCATCTCCGTCATGCGCACCGACGGCAATAAGAAGATCCTCCTGGCCACCCGGGAGGGCATGGGCATCTGCTTCGACGAGAACGACGTGCGCTGCATGGGCCGCACGGCCTACGGCGTGCGGGGCATCACTCTTTCCGAGGAGGACTACATTGTCGGTGCGGGGATCTATGAGGAGGGAAAGACCCTGCTCTCCGTCACCGAGAACGGCTACGGCAAGCGCACGGAGCTTTCGGCCTTCCTCAAGCCGGACGAGACCGGCGCCAGGATCCTGGCCCAGTCCAGAGGCGGCAAGGGCATGGCGGCTTACGGTCTCACCGAGAAGACCGGCAAGGTGGCAGGCGTCCAGGTGGTCACGGGCGAAGAGGACCTGATGGTCATTGAGAACACCGGCGTGGTCATCCGCATGCAGATTTCCGACATCAACGTCTACGGCCGCGCCGCCCAGGGCGTCCGGGTCATGCGCCTGGAGGAGGGCAGCAAGGTCATCTCCATCGAAAAGGTCGCCCGGGAGGAGCCGTAGGGGACGGGTCCCCCGTCCCGCCTTCGGTACACCTCCGCCCAGCGCCGTAGGGGCGCACATCGTGCGCCCGTGTTTGGAATATGCACGAATAACGCCGTAGGGGACGGATCTGCCGTCCCGCATTCGGTACAAGTCCGTATAACGCCGCAGCGGCGCACAGTGTGCGCCACCCCGCTCCGGCGCAAACAACCCCCTTCCGGCCGAAAGGCCGGAAGGGGGTTGCTGTTTCTTACTCGCTTCTTATATATGCCCCGGGGAAATGGGTCTGCACCTGATGCAGATAGGCCTCCGCGTAGGACCGGTTCCGGAACGCGCCCACCTGGACCCGGTAGACCGGTCCCGGCGCGGCGTGCAGGGCTGCCAGGCGCTGCTTCACGGCGGCGCGGAAGGTGTCCATGGTGTAGCCCGTCTCCAGGCCGGACCAGTAGTGCTCCGGGTCCACGTGGCCGGAGGCCAGGCCCCGCTTCCCGCCCTCCTTGTGGGAGAGGATGTCCAGATCCGGGTCCAGGGCATACTGCTCGCACAGGGCGGCGAAGAGCTCCGCCGCGGCCTCATAGGTCCGCCGGCAGTCGGCCAGGGCCTTGGCCCGGTCCAGGATCTCGAAGCCGGCGCCGGAGGTGTAGCGGATGTGGCCGCTCTCGCAGAGCTCCAGGCCGATGTGGGTGTTGTTGGCGCTGCCGCCGCAGTGCCAGCCGCGGTAGTTCCAGGGCAGGGTCTGGTACACCGCGCCGGTGTTTGCGTCCACGAAGCCGTGGACACAGGCCCGGGTGTAGGTGGGGGTGTTCCACTTTTTGACGAAGACCTGGGCCGAGGGCTGGGCGCAGCCCACCGAGTGGAGCATCAGCCCCTTGGGGCCCTCGTCCTGGAATTTGATGTACCGGCTGTCCGCCCGCCGCAGGTTGGCCTGATAGCAGGGGTTTTCGGTCAGATAGGATCGGATCAGATTCATGCGGGTTCCTCCCTTCGGTATGGAAATCGGGGTTGTATGAGTGCAGCGCGGGCAATCTGCCCGCTGTTCCCATCCGTTTTTCTGCATTTGCGGGCAGATTGCCCGCGCTGCAAAAAATCGACAAGCCCCTGTGCTGTCACTCCTCCGCCTCGGGCAGGCCCGCCAGCGAGGTCAAAAGCGACGCCAGCCCCGCCAGCACGGCGGTGCCGATCACGGTGGACCAGTCCACCGCGTCGATGGTCACGGCCGCGGGCAGCATGCCCACGGCGCACTGGGCCACGGTTTTCACGGCGCGCAGCAGGGCTGCGCGCCACCAGCGTTTGGTAAAGATCATGGGTACTCTCCTTTTCCAGTATGTTTGTTCTGCGAAACGGATATACTTTTTCTATGGAAAGGGGGCTGGCCTCATGCAGCTTCAAAAGCATAAAAACACCCTTCTCAAGGTCGGCGCCGTCGGCCTGGGGGCGGCGGTGGGCTTTGCGGCCCTGCCCCTGGTGCTGCCGTTTTTGCTGGGCTGGGTGCTGGCCCTTTGCGCAGAGCGGGCGGTACGGTTTCTGGGTGAGCGGACCGGCCTGCCCCGGTGGGTCCGCAGCGGGATCTGTGTGACCGCGCTGTTCGCGGTGCTGGGCGCCGTGCTGTATTTCTTCGTGCGGGTGCTCTGGGAGGAGCTGGTCCGGCTGGTGGGACAGCTGCCGGAGCTGCTGAGCGGGATCCGCCCCGCCCTGGACCGGCTGCGCGAGGTGCTGGAGCTCTGGGCGGCCAAGGCCCCCGGGAGCCTGTCCCGGGCCCTGATCCGGTGGATCGAGGAGCTCTTTGAAGGAGGCTCCGTGCTGCTGGATTCCCTTTACGGCTTTCTCTCCGGGTTGGTGTCCCGGGTGGTGACGGGCCTTCCGGGGCTGCTGCTGACCCTGGTCACCACCCTCATCGCCACGTACATGACCTCGGCGGCCCTGCCGGAGATCAAGGCCTGGCTCAAAAAGCGGCTGCCGGCGGAGCGGCAGACCCAGCTGCGCAGCCTGCGGGGCAGGTGCCGGTCGGCCTTCGGCGGCTGGGTCAAGGCCCAGATGAAGCTGATGCTCATCGTCTTCTGCGTGCTGACCGTGGGGCTGTGGCTGCTGCGGGTGGAGTTCGCCCTGCTCTTCGGCGGCCTCATCGCAATCCTCGACGCCCTGCCGGTGCTGGGAACGGGGATGGTGCTGATCCCCTGGGCGCTGGTCTGCTTCCTGCAGGGAAATACCGGGCAGGGCATGGGGCTGCTGGTGCTCTACGGGGCGGTGTCGCTGACCCGTTCGATTTTGGAGCCGCGGCTGGTGGGCCGCCAGCTGGGCCTGCACCCTCTGGTCTCGCTGATGGCCTTCTATATCGGCTACCGGCTCTTCGGCGTGCCGGGGATGATCCTGCTGCCCCTGCTGGCCGTGCTGGTCAACCAGGCGGTCAAGCGCGCCCAGGAACCGTCGTAGGGGCCATGCAGCGCCGGCTATTAGCCGGCCGGAGGGTACAGGCAACAGGGAACGGGGGCAAGCGACAGGTGACAAGTGACGCAGGACCGCGTCCGGTACACCCGTAGGGGCCGATGCCCACATCGGCCCTGTTCGGTACGCGTCCGGTACACCCGTAGGGGCCGATGCCCACATCGGCCCTCCGACGGCGCCGCCTTCGGATCACCTGTTGACGCGGCTATGCCAGAGGGTCTCCCCAGGGGCTGGGGGCCGGGCGGGGCTCCGCCCGGTCCTGGGGCTTGATGGGCCGCGCCATGCACATGTAGCGCCACTCGTCGCAGACGTGGTCCTCCATGTCGGTGTCTAAGTCCTCCGGGCGGTGCTCGTCGTAGACCATCAGCGGCACCGTCCGCAAAAATGCCTTGCAGCTGTCGTATACATACATCATGGGCACGCCCCGCGGATCGAACTGCAGGCGATAATGACACTGCATCCAGCCGGGGATCCGCTGGTGGTCGCCGGGGGTGAAATAAATGCGGTACCGCTCGCCGGTCTCGGCGATGGACTCGCCGCCGGACCCGTCCCAGATGGCCGGGTCCGCCACGCCCTCGATGCGCCGCCCCTTCAGCCAGGGATGCTCGTCCTCGATCTGCCGGATCCGGCGGAAGACCTCGTCCGGGGTCCACTTCAAGCCCTCGTTGGGCGTCTTTGTGCAGCCGTAGAGCTCCAGAATCCGATAGATCCTGCCGTCGTAGTCCACCGCCCACCAGGCGCAGGAGAAGGGCCTGGAGTAGCCCCAGTCGAAGGACCGGTACAGGGTCCAGCCGGCAGGCGGTCCGTCCTTCGGAGCCGGGATCACGTGGGTCCAGAGGCCCTGCTTTTTCGCCTGGGCCGGGTCGATGCCGGCGGCAAGGCACTTCTCCGGATCCGGCGTCACGCGGAAGTCCTCGAAGAACTGCCCGTCGAAAATGTCCCATTCCCCCTCCAGCCAGGCCCTGCGGAGCTTCTCCGGCAGGGCCTCCAGCTGGTGGACGTAGTCGGGCTGCAGGCGCATGAGCACGTGATTGTCCGTGACCAGGCTCTGGATGAAGGTGTAATCCTCGGGCTTTTCCCCGGCCTCGTAGCGCCGGTCGATGAAGATCCGCTTGATGTAGCCGTGGCCCTGGCCGCCGGGGTTGCAGGTGTAGTAGATCCGCTTGGGGAAGGCGTTGACGCCGCGCAGACAGGCCGTGATGGACTTCATCTGATATTCCGAGAGCTGTGTCGCCTCGTCGAGAAAGATCACGTCGAACTCCACGCCCTGCAGCCGCTCCAGATCCGCGTCGCTGCGGCAGTAGCTGAACTTGATGGTGGATGCTCCGGCCCCGGGGGCCGGCAGCTCCGACGACCCGGATCCGCGGCCGGACCTCCCCGCAAAGCCTTCCCCCCGGGGGGAAGGCGCCCGAAGGGCGGATGAGGGGCCGGCCTCCATCGGGATAAACGTCAGCAGCTTGTCGCGGTCGTTGTATCTTGCCACGCCCTGCAGCGCCTGCCGCAGGATCCGGATGTGGTTGTTCATGAGCTCCGGGTAGGTCCGCCTCACGATGAGGATCCGGATCCCCGGATACCGCAGAGCCAGGAGGATGGCCTTGGTCCGGACGGCCCAGGATTTTCCGCCGCCTCTGGCGCCGCCGAAGCCCACGTGCTTGGTCCGGGCCCGGAGCATCAGCTCCTGCTTTGCGTTGGGTCTGCCGATGTGCAATTCCGTCATAGGTCCTCCTGTTCCCTGTTCCCTTGCGTGGCGCACTTGATGTGCGCCGCTGCGGCGTTATTCGGACGCATCCCGCGTCCTCCGCGCTCACTCCGCCCAATCCTCTGTCTCGTCTTCGATGACCACGCGCACCGTGTTGGCTCCGTCGCCGCGGTCGAACAGGCCCAGGTACTTCACCAGAAGCTCCAGGGCCTTTTCCTTGTCATGGAGCTTGATCTCCACGCCCTTGCCGGTCTCCTTGATGCCGGCGATGGCGGCCCGCTGGCTGTAGGTCAGGTCCCGGCTGTCGGTGACCGCGGCGACGCCGTCCTCCACCCGCACGAAGTCGGTGAAATCGGAGAAGGCGATGGCCGTGAGCTCCCCCAGGACCGTCTGCTCTGTGACGGGGCGGAGCCGGGGCCGCTCCGCCTCGGCCCGGCGCAGGGCCTCCCGGACCGCGGGCTTCTGCAGCAGCTTCCTGCCCGCGTTTTCCGCCCGGGACGGGGCGTAACCGGCGTTCCGGGCCGCGGCGGCGGGATCGCCGCAGCTGAGATAGGCCTCGATGAACCGACGCTCCGCGGGCCGCAGGGGGGCCTCATCCATCGCGGCTGCCCCCCGTTTTTTGCTGTTCGGCGTTGAGCCGTTCCGCCAGCCGGTACAGCCAGGCCCAGAGCTGGGCGATCTGCTCGGGTACGCTGCCCTCCGGCCTGGGCGGATATTCCAGATTCTGTTTCATCCGATCGCTCCTTTCGTGATACATCGGTTCCCTGTTCCCTTTTCTACATCACATCACTGCCGGATTCCAGGAGCCAGCTCAGGCGGCGCAGCTCCATGCCGCCCTCGCCCTCCAGGCGCAGGCGGACCGAGCCGGCCCGGCGTGGATAGATGGGGTAGACCTTCTCCTCCTGCCGCAGGGCGGTGAAGCTGCCGGCTTCCTGCCAGGGCCCGCCGTCATAGCTGAGGTAGACCGTCATGGAGGCCCCGTCCTCCAGGCAGGCCGTGAGCTGGAGCCGGGAGATGTAGCGTTTGGTGCGGAGCGCCGGGCCCAGAGGCCCGGACTCGGCGTACCAGCTGACCCCGGCGCAGCTCTGGCCCGGCGCTTCGCAGTACAGCGGGCCGCCGGCCTGCTCGGTCCACCAGAGCCGTTCTCCCGCGCCGCAGCAGATGACGAAGCGGCCGCTCTGCCGGTACCACAGGGAGGTCCGGGGATCGAAGACGCAGATCGAGGTCTCCCCGGCGGGGTCCGTGAGGCTCACGTAGTATTTTCCGGACCGGGTCCCGGCCACGGCCCCGGTCCAGGCGGTCCGGCCCAGGGCCTTGGAGACGCAGACCGGCAGGGTCCCGTCGTAGCGGAGGATCCCCTCCCGGCTGTGGTAGTAGAGGCAGCCCTGCACCGCCACGGCGCTGCGCGCGCTGCCGGGGCAGATCCCGCTGAGGCTGACCGTGACCACGCCGTGGCCGCCGTCGGCGGCGGGATAGATCTTTTCCAGGCTGTTTTCCCGGAAGAACAGGGGGTGGCCGTCCAGCACCGCGGCCCCGGTGAAGGGGCCGTCCTGGCCTCGGCTGACCCGGTAGCTGTCGGTGGAGAGCCCGTCGAAGACGGCCCAGTTCCGGAAATCGCCCAGCTTGGAGCCGTAGAGCTCGTTGACGCCGTGGCCCCAGCGGCAGCCCCAGAGCCGGTTCTGGGCCTCCACCACGAAGTCCATCTCCGGCAGGGGCCGGCGCAGGGAGAAGTAGTACTGGTCGTGCCAGCTGAGCTCCAGCTCCACCTCCCCGGGCAGCATGCCCGCGAGGATCACGTAGTCGCCCGCGCCCTCGTCCCGGTTGGCGTCGCCCGGGTCGTGGAAGGCCCCCACCAGCACGTGGGTCCCGGTCCAGAGGGCGGTGACCTCCGCCTCGCCGTGTTGGCCGGTCTGGCAGCGGGAGGTAAGCTCCACGCCGTCGCCGGCGGAGATGCCTTTGGCGATGCCGGGGATCAGGCACTTGACATAGGGAAGGGTCTCCACCCAGGCGTTCTGGCTCTGGGAAAAGCTCAGAAGCCGGGGCTCGGGCTCGGAGGTGTCCACCCAAAGGCCGGAGGCCGGCGCGGTGTCGGAGCAGGTGACGGTGAGCTCCGTCCCGTCCGCGGCGCAGGGCGTAAAGCGGAGGGCGCCCCGGTCGCAGGCGTTATCCTGCTCGATGAGGCCGTAGTCCACGCCTTCTTCCAGCTCCGCGCCCTGGCGCAGCTTCACGGTGTTGACGTAGCAGCCGTCCGGGAAGACGCAGGCCCAGCCGCCCATAAGCACCAGATCCCTGGCCGCATCGGAGCGCAGGAAGGTCTGCAGCCGGACCGTGAGCCGGTCGCCGTCGTCGGGCTGCTGGTCACAGATCACGGCAGGTCCAGGAAACTCGGCCTGCCCGTCTTCCCGGACCCACCGATCCCAAAACCGTTCAAAGACAAAGTAATAGTACCCGTCGTCCACGTCCGCCAAAGCGCTCAATACGGCGTCCCGGTCGACGAGGGTAGGAGCCGGCTGGCCGGGGCAGGAGAGGGTGAGGCGGATCGTGTGGGGCAGCAGGCGGCGCAGGATATGGCCCCCGCAGCGGATGCTGCCGTCGGCGCAGACCAGAACGGGTACGCCCCGGTCCGCCATGGCCAGCACCCGGTCGGCGGGATTGCCGTCCACCGAGACCGCGAGAGCCGAGGCGGGCTGGACACGCAGGGCGGGATAGCCGTCGCCCGTCAGATCCCGAAGATCGGCAAAGCTGCCGTCCGGCGCGCCGACGCTGCGGTCAAGTCCCAGAAACCGGTCGATCCGGATCTCTTTCTGCTGCCGGATGGGCAGCTGGGGATACTTCATAAGGTACTCCTTTCGGGTAGGACGGGGGCGCGAAAGCGCCCCCGCTCTGATTACGTCAGTTCGCCTCGTCGGCGGCGGAGTAGGCCGAGCAGCTCTCCACACGGACCATGCGGTTCTGGTAGAGGATGGTGGCGCCGGACTCAAACTTATAGCCCACGGTGGAGAACTGGTTGAGGGGGCCGCCGATCTGGCTGGCGTCCTTGATGATCATCTCCATGCCCATGCCCTCGGGATCCACGACGCCGAAGGCGTCCTTGCCGAAGAACAGGGTGCCGTAGACCGCGCAGGGACCGGAGACGGAGGCGCCGCCCTCGCCGGGGTAGAGGCGGTCTTCGTGGCCGGAGGTGCCCACCAGGGTGACGGGAGGCGCGTCGGAGAGCCAGACGTACTTGGAGGCGTAGCTCACGCCCACGATCTCCAGGGTGCCCACGAGCTTATTGTCGCCGGTGGCGCTCTCGTCGTAGATGTGGACCTTGCGGCCCACCAGGGCCTGGCCCAGCTCCTCGGTCAGGGTCTCGGCCACGGTGATGCGGTACTTGGTGGGCACGCCCGCGGTGGCGGAGGCGGTGGTGTCGCTGGCGGTGTAGGCGGCCACGGTCAGCCAGCTCTGCTGGTCGGAGAAGAGGGAGCCGCCGTTGAAGACAGGGGCCTCGGTGCTCTCCACGAAGCGGACACCGTGGAGCTCGCCAATCTCACCGGCAAAGATCTCGCGGTTGGCGGCGTACTTGTGGACCTCCAGCCAGTCGGGGTTGGAGCGCAGATCGTAGGTGACGGAGGGGTGGATCACCGCCACGTAGCGGCTGCCCTCGAAGAAGGGGGCCTTCTGCTTCTTGAGGAAGGTGTAGGCCTTGTTGACCGCGTCGGGGGTCAGGCGGTTGTTGTCGGCGCTGAGCTGGCAGCGGGCGGTGGGGGTGCTCTGGAAGCTGCCGTCGGAGCCCAGGGTGTCGGCGTAGATCACGGAGGTGCCGGTGCACAGCTCGTTGCGGACCAGGGTGTCGGCGGTCTCGCCGCCGGCGGCGCCCATCTCCTCCGCGGCGCCCAGGATCACGTTGTCCACGGCGTGCAGATCCAGGCGGTCGGAGAGGGCCGCGGGGGGGCCGTACTGCCGGACCGAGACGGAGACCGCGCTCTGGCCGAACGTCTGGCCGGAGGGGATCACGCCCTCCACCAGGGGGGTCATGGCCTTGTCGAAGGTGTTCCACTTGCGCCACTGGACGGAGTCGCCGTGGTTGGCGGGCAGGAACTGGGACTTGCCCAGCTGGGAGAAGATCAGCCGGGGGCGGGCGTTCTCCAGCAGCTCGGTGTCGTAGTAGGTCTTCATGGCGGCGCTCATGGCGCCGGTGGGGTTGAGGGCGGAGGCGTCAAAGGCGTTGACGTCGCCGGCGGTGGTGTTCACAGTAAGATTCATGCAGGTTCTCCTTTCGTTTTGTCGGTGGGCGTCAGAGGGATGCTCGGACACGTCATGCTCCGGTTCAACTTACCAGACGATCTGTTCGCCGCGGGCGGCGCGGCGGCGCAGGGCCTTGCGTTCTTCGGGGGACAGGCTGCGGGGGTCGGCCCGCAGCAGGGCCCCGGCTCCGCCGCCCAGGCCGTTCTCGGCAGGGCGGCCGGCGTTGCGGGCGATGGCCGCGTCCCGGCGGTCCTCGTCCTCCCGGCGGATCACCGCGTAGGCGGTGGCCACGTCGACGCCGTTTTCAATGAGCCTTGCGAAGGTGGGATCCTCGATCTGCTTCATCAGATCGAATTCGGGGTGGTCCTGCCGGACCCGCTCGGCGGCGAAGCAGAGCTCCCGGTAGGCCATGTAGCGGTCCGCCTGCCGGGCCTGGGCCAGCAGGGCCTTCTGCAGGGCCTGCAGGTAGTCTGCCCGGTACTTGCCGCGGATCAGGGTCTGGAAATCCTCCCTGGTTTCGGCCTGCTCGGCGGGGACGGTGTTCTTCGGCTGCTCGGGCTCGGTCACGGGCTCGGACTGCGCGGGGTTGATGCGATCTTCCATGGAATGCTCCTTTCTGGTTCTTTGGCGGCCCGGGCGGTCATTTTTTGCCGTGGGTCGCGTAATACTGACGGATCATTTCGGCGTAGGCCTTGTCGATGCCGGCGGCCTGCAGCAGCTTGTCGGAGACCCGCAGTCCGTGCTGCAGGGCCACCATGGCCATGCGGTAGGCGTAGCTGCGCTCCCGGGCCTGCTGGGCCTGGGCCTGGCTGTCGGCGCTGCCCTGCTGCTGGGCCTCCCAGTGCTCCTGGTCGCGGTCGAATTCCGCCTCCCACTGCTGGAGCTGCTGCTCGAACTCCTGCTGCCAGTGGTCGTTGTCCCGGTCAAAGTCCAGCAGCCACTGCTCATTGTCCCGGTCGAAGATCTGCTGCCAGTGCTGCTCGTCCAGCTCGTCCTCCCGGTCCTGACGGTCGCGGTCCACCTTGTCAAGCCAGGCCTGGTAGTCCTTGTCGTACAGACCCGTCACCGCGCCCAGCAGGTCCTGCAGCTGCTTGCCCTGGCTGTCGTAGACGGCCCGGGCCCGGTCATAGTAGTCCGGCAGCAGTTTGGACAGCTGCTCGATCTGGCGGTCGTAGGCCTGCTGGCCCTGACCCTGGGCGTAGGTGGAGGCGAAGCCTCCCGTGCGGGCCGCGCTCTGGCCCAGCGTGTCCTCCATGGCCCGGCGGCCCTGCCGCAGGCCCAGATCCCGGGCCTGCAGATAGAGGGGATCCGCGCCGGGGTCGTAGGAAAAGGCGGGGCGGTCCTGCAGGCTCTGCATCAGCTCGGCGGCGGTCTGGTACCAGTGGTTGCCCTGGGGGTCCCAGACGGGCTTTTCCTCCGGCTCCTGCTGCTCCTGCCGCGGTTCCTCTTCCGGCTGTTTTTTCCTGTATGCCATTGTTGCTCCTTTCTTCTGTGCGCTCAGAAGCGCAGTCGGCCCACGCCCCTGGGGCTGTGGGTGCGGGCGTAGTGCCCTGCGAAGCTCTGCCAGGCCCGGTTGAAGCAGGCGGCGTCCGCGTTGTACCGGGCCAGCTCCCCGTTCTCCAGGTCGATGCGCATGACCAGGTACTGGATGTACAGCCCGTCGTAGGGGTGGGGTACTGCCAGCTCCGTGGTCCGGTCCGTATCCCCGTCGTAGCCGGAGAAGGGCTCCGGCGCGGGGTCAAAGGCGGAAAACAGCTCCGTGTGGAGCCTGCCGTCCAGCTCAGAGAGCCAGGCCAGCTTCAGCGCTCCGTCCAGCTGATTCTGCCGGGTGAGATCTGCCCCTTCCAGGGCTGCTTGGATCGTCATTTTGTTCCCTCCAGATCCGCCAGCCGGTGGTTGATGACCTTGATCTGCTCCTCCACCACCGGCATCCGGCGGGCAAAATTGTTGTGTTCCCGGACCTCCCGGGCCAGATCGTCCAGCTTGGTGTCTGTGACGGCCTGGGCCAGCTGCAGTCTGTCCGTGACCTGGTCCCGGGTCTTCTTGGCCGAGGCCCAGGCGGTGACGCAGACCCCGATGAGGGTCAAAAGTCCGGTGATGACAGATACCAGAATCTGTTCCATACTCCGTGCTCCTTTGCTTGGTGTGGGTGTCGTCCGGGTGAGGGAATCACCAGACGCAGGCCGTCCACAGGTAGGTTCCCGCGGGGAAGGGCATGGAGGAGGAGCCGGAGGCGGTCAGGGGAGTCTGGGACAGGTCCGCCGAGGCAATGGCGCCGCTGGCGACGCTGCCGCTGCCGGTACGGATCTGCTTGAACAGCATGGCCGGAGCCATGGAAACCCCATTCAGGGCGATCAGATCCGTGAACAGAAGGGCGGAAATGCAGCTGCCGGTCCTGCTGCGAATGGCCTCTGCGGTGGCGGCGTCCGGCGTCACGGTTACCAGCCGCGCCCCGGCGGGGGCGGGAATGGAAAGGGAAGCGGCGTCCTGCTGCAGCGTGACGGAGCCGGAGCTCTGCTTCAGGACCTCTCCTTCCGGAAGCGAAACGGAGCCCCGGATGATCCAGTTCAAAAGGTCCATGGCTCACACCTCCTTCCACGTGCCGTCGGCGGTCTTGGCGTAGAGCTGCTTTTCATCCAGGCAGTAGACAAGGCTGCCGGGGGCAAAGGCGGCCGCCTGCCCCGTGAGCAGGTCCTCGCTCGTTTCGGCCAGCGCGTCGTAGATCCGGCTCAGCTGGCGGCTTCCCTGCAGCTCGGCTCTGAGAATTGCCATAGGAGTTCCTCCTTTCTGCGGCTCAAAGGCCTGCGGTGACGGCGGCGCGGGCGGCGTTCTCCTGCTGCCGGCGGATGAAGTCCTCCTGCCGCAGCTGCTGGCGGCGGGATTCGCAGAGGATGTCATAGACCGGGCGGGGGACCCGGACCGGCATCCCGCGGCGGATGGTGTAGCCCTTGCCGTTGAGGCCCACAAAGATGAAGTCCTCCTCCATCCCGGTGGCCCTGGGCAGGGTCACGGTGATATAGTCGCTGTTGTGATCGTTCATTTCGGTGCTCCTTTCATGAATTGTCGTTCCCACCGGAACGTTTACCGCGGCTGGGTGGCAGCCGCGGCGCGGGCTTTGGCTTTTTCGGCGATGGCGTTGGGCTTGCGCTCGCCCCCCAGGGAATCGGTGGACCGCAGCTTCAGCCGCGGGGCCGCCCCGCGGCGGGGCTTTGCCTGCCTGGCGTCTGCCTCCTCCCGGCCGATGCTCCCTGCCGGGGCCGCCAGCTCCAGCAGGCTCTGCAGCCGGAACTCCGCCTGCTCCAGCCGGCTCTGCAGATCGCCGTTGGCCCGCAGCCGGGCCCGCAGGGCCGGCAGACCCTTGAAGTCCATCATGTCCAGGGCTGTCAGGGCCTGATCCGCCATCTGGGGGTTGAAGAAGCCCAGGCCGTAGAGCTGCAGGGCCAGCTCGTTGTAGCTGAGCTTGTTGTAGGCGCTCTGCTTCTGGGCCGAGACCTCGATATCCAGCATGGCGGGCTCCAGCCGCTCCATGCCGCGGTTGTCCAGCCGCAGGAAGGCCGCCTCCCCGTCGGGCCCCGCGATCCGCAGCTGACGGGGCACGTCGTAGAACTGGCGGATCAGGGAGATCACGCAGTAGACCACATGGCGGAAGCAGCGGTAGGAGTTCCGGATCTGGTCGCGGCTGAGCTTGCCGGACTGCTCCTGCATGGCCGCGATGGCCGAGGCCGCCGTCACGCCGCCGCCGACGCCGCCGTTGTTCACATCCCGGTTGCCGGAGGTCTCCTTGATCTCGTTGATCTTGGAGGCCAGAATGTTCAGGTAGTTGCCCGACAGGGGATTCACCGCGATCTGCCGCAGGGCGCTGTCCTCGATGGAGCCCTGGACGTGGACGAAGGGACGGGTCCAGTCGGCGTACTCCTCCTCGTTGATGCCGTCGTCGCCGCGCTTGAGCCAGCGGGGGGTGGCAGCGGCGATGCAGTTGGCCACGATGGCGTTGTTCATCAGGTCGATCTGCCGCTGGGCGTCCTTGCAGACGTCGATGTAGCCGAAGCCCATGGGCGTGCCCTCCTCGGGGAAGAGAACGTCGGCGAAGAAGGGGTAGAGCCCGTGGTCGTACAGGCCGTTTTCGCAGGCGGGATCGTTCTCGGTGGCGTAGAGCACCGTCTCGCCCACGAACTTCACGTAGTGCAGCACGGTCCTGCCGCCCAGCCGCTTTTTGTAGTACCAGTCGATGACGGGTGTCTTGTCCGTGACGTCGGTCAGAGGGTCGGCGAACCAGGCCCGGACGGGGAAGGGCTCCCGGCCCAGCCGGTCCTTGAGCACGGGGTAGAGCTCCACCAGGGTCTCGTTGTTTTCCAGCCGGACGTGGAAGAGGTTCCGGCTCTGCTGCAGGTCGGTGATCCCGGGCTCCCAGTAGAGGGACAGGGGATCCACGGGCTTCACCGCCACGTCGCCCAGGCCGTTCAGGGCGGTGCGGTCCCAGAACACGCCGTAGACGGCGGCGCCGGCCTTGAGCTTTTTCCACCAGTTGTCCGACCAGGTCTTTTCAAAGTCGTTCTGCTGCAGGATCACGGGGACCACCGCGCTGAGAAGCCGGGCCATATCCTCGTCGTCCTGCGCCCGGGGCAGGAGGGAGGGCTCGGGATAGGCGTCCATGGCGTCGGCGTGCTTGGACAGCAGCACGTTGAGCAGCCAGGCCGATTTGGTTTTGAGGCCGGTGGTGCCCTGCTCCGGGATCCGGTCCCAGTGCCGCAGCCGCCAGTAATCCTCGTTTTCCAGGATCCGCCGCTCCAGCTGGGCCTTGGCGGCCTTGCAGCGCCGGAGTTGATCCAGGGCGTTTTTGAGCTCCGCCTTGCCGATGGCGGGAGCCGTTTCTTGGTTCATGGGGTTCCTCCTTTTCTGTGATGACGGGGGCCGGACGGCGTCTTCGCGGGCAAAACCAAGCAGTCCGCGCACAGAACGCCGCCTTCCCCGGCCGCTCCGGGCCGGTAGATCTCGCCGCCGCAGCGGCTGCACCGGGCCGCCGCGGGGGCCATTTCGCGGTCCAGCAGTTCCTGACGGACCCGAAATTCAAACCTGTTCAACGGGGCAGAGACCTCCTTTCCGATCTGTCCGTTTTTTGGTATGGCAAGTGATGTACAAGGGAGATGGAAGCGAGGCGAAATGAGCGCCCCTCATCCGCCCCAGTGTGCGCACTGGGGCACCTTCCCCGAGGGGGAAGGCTTCCACTGTGGCCGCATTCGCAAGTGTTCTTTTCAAGATACTTCAATCGTAAAAAAATTCACGCTCCTCTTCCTCCGTCAGACCCAGCAGGCCGACGATCCGGCGGATCTCCTCCTGCGTAAAGTCGTTGTCCCGAAAAATCTTGTCAAACAGCGCCTCCGGCGTCAGTTCCAGGGCGTCTGCCAGCTCTGTGGGCGCGATCTCCTCGTACCACAGGCAATTCATCAGTAAGTTTGGACGCATGTTCATCCCTCCAAAAATCATATTTTTAAGATACCTGAATTATACCATAATTTCTTCATTTTGTCAAGATACAATCTTGACAAATCCCTGCAAATATGATAACATGAAGATACAAACCCCAAAAACAGGAGGCGTATCATCATGACGATCGCGGAAAAGATCAAAACCCTGCGCAAACAGGCCGGCTACACCCAGACCGAACTGGGCGCCATGCTCGGCGTGAAAAAGAACGCTGTCAGCAAGTGGGAGTGCGGCCGCGTGGAGGACATCCCCGCCGGCAAGATCAAGGCCATGGCCCAGATCTTCCGGGTCCCGCCCTCCTACCTCATCGACAACGAAGCCCGCAAGCCCCTGCCGCCCGATGAGACGGTGGACACGGAAGCCATCAAGTTTGCCCTCTTCGGCGGCGACGAGCCCATCACCGACGAGATGTTTGAGGAGGTCAAGCAGTTTGCCGCCTTCGTCAAGGCCCGGGCGAAGAAATAACCCCGCGTCCCCACAGGACGCCGACGCGCAAAGGAGTCTGCCATGACCGAGCTCACGGATCTCTACCGGAAGGCGGAGGAATTAAAAATCCCTGTCATTCACCTGCCCCTGCCGCAGACGGGATCCATAAGCCTGATGGACGAGGCGGGCCGGTGCAGCATCGGGCTGGATCTCCCCAGCCGCCACGGCGAGAATGAGCTGCGGGTCCGTCTGGCCCACGAGCTGGGCCACTGTGTCCGCGGGGCGTTCTACAATCGGTATTCCCCCTGCGACGAGCGCCGGTATCACGAGAACCGGGCCGACAAGTACGCCGTGGAGACCCTGATCCCGGTGGAGGCCTTGGACGAGGCCGTGGCACAGGGCTGCACCGAGCAGTGGGAGCTGGCCGAGCGCTTCGGCGTGGACGTGGCCTTCGTGCGGAAGGCCCTGTGCTGGTATATCCACGGCAACCTGGCCGCGGAGCTGTATTTTTAGCGGAGGACGCAAAACGCGGACCGCTCCATCTGGGGCGGTCCGCTTTTGCGCAGGGAACAGGGAACAGGGAATAGGGAACAGGGAAAAGAAACCCGTAGGGGACGGGTCCCCCGTCCCGCGTTCGGTACACGTACGAACAACGCCGTAGGGGCGCACATTGTGCGCCCGTGTTCGGTATATGTCGGTACAACGACGCAGGGATCGATGCCCACATCACTCCGGTCATTGCCTCCCTGCGGAGGATACGGAACAACGGGACCCGGCCGGCGGATAGCCGGCGCTGCGGCCCCCTCCCGCGGGGTCAGGTCTCCGCTTCGCCGCGGAGGATGACGGTGACCAGCTCCGGCTTGTTTTCGATGCGCAGGGGGAAGGAGGAATTGGCCAGGCCGCGGCTGACGCACATGACGGTCTTCCCCAGGCGGTACATGCCCGCGGTGTACTTGGGCAGCGGGCCCTGGCCCGGGGCAAAGAGCCCGCCTACGCCGGGCAGCCGCCACTGGCCGCCGTGGGCGTGGCCGGTGAACACCAGATCCACTCCGGCATCCTCGTAGTTTTTGGCGTAATGGGGCTTGTGGGAGAGCAGGATGTTCAGCTCCGCCGGGTCCCGGCCCTCCATCAGCTTCGTCAGGGTGTCGGTTCTGCCCTGCTGGCAGTCCACGCCGATGAGGCGGAAGCCCTGCCCCAGGCCCAGCAGCACGGCCTCGTTGCGCAGCACGCAGACGCCGGCCTTGTCCAGCCCCTCCAGGAAGCCCTTGAGCCTGTCCGCGCTCAGGCGGTGCTCATGGTTGCCGGTGACGAAATAGCAGGGGGCGATGGCGCTGACCCTGCGGGCAAAGGCCAGGGCCCGGTCCAGGTCCGTGCGGTAGCTGTCCATCAGATCGCCGGTGATGACGATGAGATCCGGCAGCTGAGCCTCGATGAGGCTCAGGAGCATGCAGTTGCCCTTGCCCAGCTCCCGGTTGTGCAGGTCGGAGACCTGGACGATGCGGAAGCCCTCCAGCGCGCCGGAGATCTTGGGCGAGCGGAAGACGTAGTGGGAGGCCTGCAGGTCCGTGTTCTGCCGGTGGAAATAGGGCACGGAGGCGGCGGCAGCGGCAGTGCCGGCGGCAGCCATCAGGATGGCGGTGGATTTTTTCATGGGAATCCCTCTTTTCCGTTGAGATATGCCGGGACAGGCAGGAAGCAAGCGCTCACTTCCGGCGGTAGATCTTGGGGTAGATCAGGCAGATGGCCGCCACGCAGAGCACGGCCAGCACCACGATATAGGCCACGGTCTGCTCTTCGTTCAGGGTGGCGCCGAAGATCTTCACCGGCGGGGCGAAGGCCTCCCGCATCCCCTGGACGAACATGCCGCCGTCCACACCGCCGATGCCCTTGTCCATGTGGTCCAGGATCGGGCCCAGCAGGGTGGTGCGGAACAGGGTGGTCACGCCGGTTCCCGGGAAGACGGAGCAGAAGCTCTGCACCGTGTCGGAGAACTGGGCGATGGGAATGTAAGCGCCGATCACGAAGCCGGAGGCCGCCGACAGGATGCCGAAGAAGGCGCCGCTGGCGGAGGTGGACTTGAACAGCAGCACCAGGGGCATGAACAGTGCCGTGGCGGACAGCGCGCCCAGCACCGTGAGCCCGTACATCCGCAGGATGATGCCCGCGGTCAGGTGGAGGCTGCCCTCCTCGAAGGCCACCAGGATCAGGCCTGCGGTCAGGATGAACCAGGTCATCAGGATGGCCGCCAGGAAGGAGGCCAGGAAGTAGGACAGGATGATCTGCCACCGGCGGATGGGGGTGGCGGAGATGTCGTAGTCGATGCGCTTTTCCCGGTCGTGGACCAGGGTGGTGAGGGTGTGGTAGCTCACCGTGATCACCGTCGAGCCCATGAGGCCGGAGAGCAGCAGGCCCGCGGTGAAGACCTTGATGTCGGTTTCCTTCACCAGGTCGCCCAGCATCTTCGCCTGCTCGTGGATGGAGTCCACGTAGCTCTGGCGCAGAAAAAGCAGATAGAGCATGAAGACGATGATGGACGTGAGCATGGAGAAGATCACTGCCTGCACGTCCTTGAAGTAGACCAGAAGGTTGCGGCGGGTCAGGCCCAGAAACTGTCTCATACCGTGAACTCCTTTCCCGTCAGCTGCAGAAACACGTCGTCCATGGAGCCCTTGACCACCTCGTAGTCGGTCATGACGTCCCGGTTCTTCCAGAGCAGCTCGGTCACTTCGCCCCGGAAGGGGACGGCGTAGTGATCGGCCTCGTAGCGGAACTCCCTGCCCGCAAGGCGCCGGTCGTTTTTCTCGGTGCGGGGGGCGTACCAGAGCAGACGGGAGCCGGCGTGGGCGGATTTGAGGGCGGCGGGGCTGCCCTGGGCCACGATGCGGCCCTTGTCCAGAATCACCACGTTGTCGGCGTCGGCGGTCTCTTCCATATAGTGGGTGGTGAGGAAGAGGGTCAGGCCCGCCTCCCGGCGCAGCTGGTGGATGTGCTCCCAGACCAGGCGTCGGGTCTTGGGGTCGAGGCCCGTGGTGGGCTCGTCCAGGAAGAGGATCTTCGGCCGGTTGATCAGGGCCCGGACGATGTCCACCCGCCGGCGCTGGCCGCCGGAGAGCTTGTCGTAGCGGCGGTTCCAGATCTCGCCCAGCTCAAAGCTGTCCATGAAGGGAGCCAGCCGCTCCCGGAGCCCTGCGGCGGACAGGCCGTAGTAGGAGCCCCGGGTCATGAGATTCTGGCGGACGGACAGCATCTCGTCGAGGACGGAGTTCTGAAAGACGATGCCGATCTTATCGCGGATGGCGTCGTCCTCCCGGCCCAGGCGGTGGCCCAGAATGGTCACATCGCCCGCGGTCTTTTTGAGGATGGTGCACAGGATGTTGATGGTGGTGGATTTGCCCGCGCCGTTTTCGCCCAGGAAGGCGAAGAGCTCGCCCTGTCCCACGGTGAAGGAGATGTCCTGCACCGCCTTGACGTCCCGGTAGTTTTTGACCAGGTGTTCCACAGTGATGGCCTGTTCCATGGTTCTGCCTCGCATTCGCTGTACGATCCGTTGATATGGGAGCTTCGGATCGGAGTCGGTCCCGCGGCGACGCGCGGGCGTTTTACCTATTATATCACGACCCGGCGGGTTTTGCAACGGCGGCCCGCCCCCCTGCGGGAAAGATTTTTCGGCGCAGGGGCCCGTCCCCCGGCGGCCGGAGCATTGGGCGGGCGCACAATGTGCGCCCCTGCGGCGGTATTCGGATGCGTACCGAACGAGGGCCGATGTGGGCATCGGCCCCTACGGGGTTTACGGACGCGTACCGAAGGCGGGTGGTATCCTGTAGCGCCGGCTATCAGCCGGCTGGGTTTGCGCAGCAAACCATCGCCCTCCGGGCGATCCGGTACGATCGTCCCGCTGCGCGGGCATGATCGTACCCTACGGGGCGTACCCAACGCAGGACGGAAAAAACCGGCAGGAAGGCCGGGAGCCTTCCTGCCGGTTTGGGGGCGCCGGGTGCGGCGCCGGGGATCACCAGGGCAGATCGTCGTAGGGGGTATCCTCCACGCCCTGCGCCTGCAGATCGCGGACCATGCGGTCGAGCCTGCCCTTCCACATCTTCCTGAACCACTCGGTCTGCCCGAACCACTTGACCAGGTTGGTGCTGCCGCACATCTCGCAAGTCAACTGATTCATAATGGCCTCCTTGGTTGTATATATATTCCGGACCCGATCCTGCCTTTTTACAATAAATCAAGACATTGCAGCAGATCTTGTATTAATTATAAGCTTTTGCCATGTTGATGTCAAGTCCCGCCGGCGGTTGAAAATGCAGTAAAAACCGCCGCTGCGACCCGAAATCGGCGCAGCGGCGGCTGTATTGAGGGGCGATCAGTCCGCCCAGTGGAGGCTGCGGCCCACGGCCTTGTTCCAGCCCTTGAACTGTTCGTTCCGCCAGGCCTCGTCCTTTTTGGGCTCGAAGGTGGAGTCGCAGTGCCAGAGCTTGACGATCTCGTCCCGATCCTTCCAGACGCCGGTGGCCAGGCCCGCCAGATAGGCGGCGCCCAGGGCGGTGGTCTCGCGGATCATGGGCCTGCGGACCTGCTTGCCCAGGATGTCCGCCTGGAATTGCATGAGGAAGCGGTCGCGGCTGGCGCCGCCGTCCACCTTCAGCTCGGTCATCTTCGCGCCGGTGTCCATCTCCATGGCCAGCACCAGATCCGCGCTCTGGAAGGCGATGGACTCCTGGGC
>JAEEGL011747227.1_pt1 | contig 20146 bp, 12 predicted proteins | sample 9134231 | NCBI WGS metagenome assembly JAEEGL01 (sample SAMN16246548, study PRJNA631951) | gut metagenome | biome: gut microbiome; feature: rumen; material: fiber-attached | host: Bos | place: Iran: Karaj | collected 2018-10
ACCATTTGTCTCGTCCATGGCCTGTTGTAAGATTGTCTGAGAGTCCATATAAATACCTCCTTGAAAAGTTACAGCAAAAAAACAAGGGGCATATGACATACTGATAGCTCAGTACATCATACACCCCTTTGTGTATGGAATTAGCGCTATAAACCAAAAAAGAGAGCTACGGATTCCATATCCGCAGCTCCCTTGCTGTTTACAATGCCATTATAGCCCATGAATTCCCGTTTGTCAATAGCTTTTTTGGAACTTTGTCGGAAATCAATATAAATTTTAGACTTTAAACACCAAAAGCTCTTGCGAATTTAACAAAAGTGCCGATTTTGACCCGTTTTTAAGGATTTTTTTGAAAACCCCCTTGACAATGCCGGTTTAAAGTGCTAAGATAATAAACAAGAACAAGGACGTTTGAGCAGGCTATCTGTCTGTTTGAACGTCTTTTTTATTTAAGTTCGGTCAATGGCGCTCGGACTTATTTGCGGACTTAATTGAAAGGCAAGTGAAGAATATGGATAATTTCAGAAAAGAAGCTCCATATGAGCAGCAGGGTCTGTATGACCCGAGATTTGAACATGATAACTGCGGAATCGGCGCAGTTGTGAACATCAAAGGCGAGCAGTCACGTTATGTCGTTGACAGCGCACTTACTATCGTCGAAAAGCTTGAGCACCGAGCCGGCAAGGATGCCGAAGGCAAGACAGGCGACGGCGTAGGTATACTTGTGCAGATGCCATACAGCTTCTTTATAGGTGAAGCGGAAAAGCTGGGTCACGATATCGGCGGCAGGGGAGACTTCGGTGTAGGTATGTTTTTCTTCCCGCAGAACGAAATGAAGCGCGGACAGGCAATGAAGCTCTTCGAGCTCATTATAAAAAAGAACGGTATGGACTTCATCTGCTGGAGAGAGGTTCCTGTATCATCGGAGATTCTCGGACACAAAGCTCTCAGCAGCATGCCCCATATCATGCAGGCTTTTGTGAAACGCCCCGTGAACTGCAATAAGGGACTTGATTTCGACAGAAAGCTTTTTATTGCAAGGCGTGAATTCGAGCATTCAAATGAGAACACATATGTCTGCTCGCTTTCAAGCAGGACTATCGTATACAAGGGCATGTTTCTCGTTGACGAGCTGAGAAAGTTCTACAAGGACCTGCAGAGCGGTGACTTCAAGTCCGCTATCGCTACGGTGCATTCACGTTTTTCAACAAATACGAATCCGAGCTGGCAGAAGGCGCACCCAAACCGCTTTATCGTTCATAACGGCGAGATAAATACTATCACAGGCAATGCCGACAAAATGCTTGCCCGTGAGGAGAGTATGAACTGTGCTGCTTTGAAAAATGATATGTACAAGATACTTCCAGCTATAAATGTTAACGGTTCGGATTCCGCGAGACTTGACAACGCTCTCGAATTCATGGTAATGTCGGGTATGCCGCTTCCCCTTGCAGTTATGATAACCATTCCCGAGCCCTGGAAGAATGACAAGACAATTTCCAAATCGAAATACGATCTCTATCAGTACTACGCTACCATGATGGAGCCCTGGGACGGTCCCGCTTCCATCCTCTTTTCCGACGGCGATGTAATGGGCGCTGTACTTGACAGGAACGGTCTCCGTCCGTCAAGATACTGCGTTACAAGCGACGGATTCCTCATACTTTCCTCTGAAACAGGCTGTATCGATATAGCTCCGGAAAAGATAATCAAAAAGGATCGTCTCCGTCCCGGAAAAATGCTTCTTGCTGATACGGTTCAGGGACGCATCATAGAGGACGACGAGATAAAGAGCACCTATGCTTCACGTCAGCCCTACGGCGAGTGGCTTGACGCTAATCTTGTACGTCTCCACGACCTGCATATCCCTAACAAGGGAGTTGAAACATACTCAGCTGACGAGCTTGCAAAGCTGCAAAAGGCATTCGGCTATTCATACGAGGATATACGCACAAGTATACTTCCAATGGCTGAAAAAGGCGCAGAGCCTATTGCTTCTATGGGCAGTGATATACCGGTTCCGCCTCTTGACAAGCAGTCTCCTCCGCTTTTCAACTATTTCCGTCAGCTTTTTGCTCAGGTAACAAATCCGCCATTTGACGCTATCCGTGAGGAGGTCGTAACAGATACAAGCGTTTACATCGGAAAGGACGGCAATATACTTGAAGAGCGCCCCGAGAACTGTCACGTTCTTAAAATCGAGAATCCGATCCTTACAGAAACGGATATGCTGAAGATAAAGGCACTGAACAGGGACGGCCTGAAAAGCGCCGTTATCCCGATTACATATTATATAGGTACTTCGCTTGAAAAAGCTGTTGAGCGTCTGTTCATCGAAGCTGACAAGGCATACCGCGACGGCGCTTCCATACTCATTCTTTCCGACCGCGGCGTGGACGAGTTCCACTGTCCGATACCGTCCCTCCTTGCAGTTTCAGCACTCCAGCAGCATCTCGTTTCAACGAAAAAGCGCACCGCAGTCGCTATGATACTTGAGTCCGCAGAGCCGCGCGAGGTACATCATTTTGCAGCGCTTCTCGGATACGGAGCATGTGCTGTTAATCCTTACCTTGCACACGAAACTATCCGCTCACTTATCGAGGACGGCACGCTTGACAAGGACTTCTATGCAGCAGAGGACGACTATAATTCAGCGGTCCTCCACGGTATAGTAAAGATAGCCTCAAAAATGGGTATCTCAACGATACAGTCATATCAGGGCAGCAAACTCTTTGAAGCCGTTGGTATTTCAAAGGAGCTTATCGACAGCTATTTTTCTGGAACAGTCAGCCGTATCGGCGGCATCGGTCTCAGCGATATAAGCCGACGTACAGAAAAGCTCCATACAGCAGCATTTGACCCGCTTGGACTTAATGTAAACGATAATATTGCCAGTGCAGGCAGTCACAAGCTCCGTAGCGGCAAGTCAGATCATCTTTACACTCCCGAGACTATCCACCTTCTCCAGCAGGCGGCATGGACAGGTAATTACGATACATTCAAAGCTTACACAGCCGCTATAACACGTGAGGACAACGAACTCACGCTCAGAAGTCTCCTTGATTTCAATTTCCCCGAAAACGGCGGAATCCCAATTGACGAAGTCGAGTCGGTTGAAGACATATGCAGACGCTTCAAAACGGGAGCTATGTCCTACGGTTCCATTTCACAGGAGGCTCATGAGTGCATGGCTGTTGCTATGAACAGCATAGGCGGTAAGTCCAACAGCGGTGAGGGCGGCGAAAGTCCAGAAAGACTCAAGTCTGACCGCTGTTCGGCTATCAAGCAGGTTGCTTCCGGACGTTTCGGTGTAACAAGCGAGTATCTCGTTTCCGCACAGGAGATTCAGATCAAAATGGCACAGGGCGCAAAACCGGGTGAGGGCGGACATCTTCCTTCGGGCAAGGTATATCCGTGGATAGCAAAGACACGTCATTCCACGGCAGGCGTGGGACTTATCTCGCCTCCGCCGCACCATGATATCTATTCGATAGAAGATCTTGCACAGCTCATATACGACCTCAAAAACGCAAACGACAAGGCTCGTATCTCCGTCAAGCTCGTTTCTGAGGCAGGCGTGGGTACTGTTGCGGCAGGTGTTGCAAAGGCAGGTGCGCAGGTAATACTCATCTCAGGTTATGACGGCGGAACGGGTGCAGCTCCGAAAAGCTCAATTTACAATGCAGGACTTCCGTGGGAGCTCGGACTTGCTGAAGCACATCAGACGCTCATGCTCAACGGCCTCCGTTCAAGAGTACGCATAGAGACAGACGGAAAGCTTATGACAGGACGTGACGTACTTGTTGCTGCTCTTCTCGGTGCTGAGGAGTTCGGCTTCGCAACAGCTCCGCTTGTAACTATGGGTTGTGTTATGATGAGAGTGTGCAACCTTGACACATGTCCAATGGGCATAGCGACACAGAATCCCGAGCTTCGCAAGCGTTTCCGCGGCAAGCCCGAGTATATAGTAAACTTTATGCACTTCATCGCACAGGAGCTACGTGAGTATATGGCAAAGTTGGGAATACGCACAGTTGACGAGCTTGTTGGACGCACAGACCTTCTTAAAACCAAATCGAGTGCAGCTGAAAAGAATATAGATTTTGCAAACATACTTGCAAGCAATCAGACAAATGAAAAAACACACTTCGACTCAGCAGATATTTTTGATTTTGAGCTTGACAGCACCATAGACCGCCGTGTTATAATAAAGAAGTTGGGAGCTGCACTTAAAAACGGCACTTCCAAGAGTATCTCCATTGACGTTGTGAATACAGACCGCTCTGTCGGAACTCTCACAGGTGCTGAGATAACCCGTATCCACGGCGAAAACGCACTGGCAGACGATACATTTACCGTAAAGTGTACAGGCAGCGGCGGACAGTCCTTCGGCGCTTTTGTACCAAAGGGACTTACTCTTGAGCTTTGCGGCGACAGCAACGACTACTTCGGCAAGGGCCTTTCGGGCGGCAGACTTGTGCTCTACCCGCCTGAAAACTCAGCTTTCAAGGCTGACGAGAACATCATCGTCGGAAATGTTGCGCTCTATGGTGCGACATCAGGTAAGGCCTTCATCAGTGGTATAGCAGGAGAGCGCTTCTGCGTAAGAAATTCGGGAGCTGTTGCAGTCTGTGAGGGCGTGGGCGACCACGGCTGCGAGTATATGACAGGCGGACGAGCAGTAATCCTCGGAGGCACCGGAAAGAACTTTGCTGCTGGAATGTCAGGCGGAATCGCATATGTTCTCGATGAGAAGCACGACCTCTATACACGTCTTAACAAGGCTCTCGTTTCACTTGAAGCTGTTGAAAACGAGGTCGATATCGCAGAGCTGAAAACTATCATCACCGAGCATGCAGAGGCTACAGGCTCTGAAAAGGCAAAGGCTATACTTGCCGAATTTGAGCGCTATCTGCCGTGCTTCAAGAAGATAATCCCGCATGATTATGCAAAGATACAGAAAACAGTCAGGTCTCTTGAACTGTCAGGAGTACCGCATGAAAAGGCTGAGATAGAAGCCTTTGAGCTTATAAGAAAGGAGGCGTGAGCCATGGGAAAAGCAACAGGATTCCTTGAATTCACAAGGACTGAAACAGCTGCAAAGGAGCCGCTTGAAAGAATAAAGGACTTTAATGAGTTCCATGTTCCGCTCAGCGAAGATAAGCGCAGAGAACAGGCTTCACGCTGTATGGACTGCGGAGTTCCGTTTTGTCAGAACGGAAAAATGCTCTGCGGAATGGTGTCGGGTTGCCCGCTGAATAATCTTATTCCCGAGTGGAACGACCTCATCTATCACGGACAGAAGGAACAGGCGCTGAGCCGTTTGCTAATGACCAATAACTTTCCCGAGTTCACGTCGAGAGTATGTCCCGCACTCTGCGAAAAGGCATGTATCTGCGGAGTTTACGACAGTCCCGTTACAGTCAGGGAGAATGAGAACTCGATTATTGAGTACGGTTTCAGCAGCGGCATTATCACACCGCAGCCGCCTGCTGTAAGAAGCGGCAAGCGTGTTGCTGTCATCGGTTCGGGTCCTTCAGGACTTGCCGCAGCTGACACACTGAACAGGCGCGGTCATAATGTTACAGTATTCGAGCGCTCAGATCGGATAGGCGGACTTTTAATGTACGGCATACCGAATATGAAGCTGGAAAAGCATATCATCGGACGCCGCACAGAGCTCATGAAGGCTGAGGGCGTGGAGTTCAGGGTAAATTCCAATGTGGGTGAAAACGTTTCCGCACAGGATATAGTGAGCAGCTTCGACGCTGTTGTACTCGCATGCGGTTCGTCAAATCCGCGTGATATAAAAGCTGAGGGACGTGATGCGGAAGGTATATACTTCGCAGTTGACTTCCTTAAGGCTACAACGAAAAGTCTGCTCGATTCAGAGCTTAAAGACGGACAGTTCATCTCGGCTGAGGGCAAAAATGTTGTTATCATCGGAGGCGGCGACACAGGCAACGACTGTGTCGGCACTTCGGTCCGCCACGGCTGCAAGTCCGTGACTCAGCTTGAAATGATGCCTAAGCTCCCTGACGAAAGAGCTGAAAACAATCCGTTCCCCCAGTGGCCACGCGTCTGCAAGACAGACTACGGTCAGGAGGAGGCTATCGCTGTATTCGGTCACGACCCGCGTATCTACTGCACAACTGTCAAGGAGTTCATCAAGGATGAAAAGGGTGCATTATCTGCTGTTAAAACAGTAAAGCTTGAATTTGTCGCTGACCCTGCAAGCGGCAGAAAGGTACCGAAGGAGATAGAGGGCAGCGAAGAGATACTTCCGTGTGAGCTTTGCCTTATAGCGGCTGGATTCCTCGGCTGTCAGGTATATATTGCCGAGGCTTTCGGAGTTGAGCTTGACGGGCGCACCAATGTGAAAACTGCTCAGGGCTTACACAAGACCAGTATTGAAAAGGTATTCACCGCAGGCGATATGCATATCGGGCAGTCACTTGTGGTACGCGCTATACGCGAAGGCAGAGATGCCGCAGCGGAGGTTGACGAATATCTTATGGGCTACACGAATTTGAAATAACGGAGGATAAAATGATTTATACAGAAAATGAGATCTTGCAGTATATCGAAGAAAATGACGTCAAGTTCGTCAAGCTGACGTTCTGTGACCTGCACGGCAGGCTGAAAAATATATCAATTCTTTCATCAGAGCTTGCTGTTACCTTCGAGCGCGGTGTTCGTATTGCCGCCAAGAAGATTTCGGGCTTTGAAGCAGCAAATGGCAAGGATCTGTTTCTTTTCCCCGATGCACAGACCATGACTGTTCTGCCATGGAGACCTCAGCAGGGCAGAGTTATCCGTATGTTCTGCTATATCCGTTATAAGGACGGTACTCCTTTCGAGGGCGACAGCCGTTATTTCCTCAAAAAGGCCATGAAAGCGGCTGTTGCAGCAGGTTATTGCTTCCGTTTCGGTACATCATGCGAGTTCACTCTGTTCCGTCTTGACGACAATGGTCTTCCGACAAAAATTCCTCACGACTATGCAGGCTACTGCGACACTGCTCCCGACGATAAGGGCGAGAATATCCGGCGCGACGTTTGTCTTACCCTTGAACAGATGGGTATCCAGCCCGTTTCTTCACGGCATGAGAGCGGCTGCGGACAGCATGAGATAGATTTCAATTCGTCTTCTGCCCTGAAAGCGGCTGATACGTTCCTGAGTTTCAAATCCGCTGTAAAATCAGTAGCTGAAACACACGGAGTCCACGCAAGCTTCATGCCCAAGCCCCTGCGAAACGACTGCGGAAACGGTATGCATATCAGCTTTACGGTTTTTCCTGACAGCGATTTCCTTGAGGAGCGGGGCTCTGAGTGCGGAGACATAGTAAAGAGCGCCGCCGCAGGAATAATGGAGCATATCCGTGAATTTACCCTGCTTGCAAATTCAACTGTAAATTCCTATGCAAGACTTGGGGAGTTCACAGCTCCGCGCGATATAATATGGTCTGACGAGGAGGGCTCGCAGCTGATACGCATGTCGCCTGACAGCGAAGATACTTCCGTTGAGCTTAGAGCGGCAGACTGCGTGTGCGATCCGTATCTTGTACTCGGACTTATGATATATTCCGCACTTGATGGCATAACAGCAGGTACTGTACTTCCTGAAAAAAACAATGGTACTGAGAGTCTGCCTGCAAACATTGAGGCTGCGGCAGATATCGCAGAAAAGTCAGAGTTCTTGAAAAAGTATATACCCGGTAATATCCTCGAAGTCCTCATACGCCGGAGCCGTGAGGAGTGGAAGGAATACAGCTCAGCATATGATAAGGAATCATTCGAGGACAAGAAGTATTTCAGCTCGCTGTAAGGAGGTTCAATTTGGAAAGGATCCTTGTAGTTTCAAGTAATAAGAATGCCTCTGAAGCTCTCATAGATTTTCTACGCGGATCGTTCAAGTGCAGCCCGACCATAGTTGAGTCGGCATATCAGGCGAAAGTACATCTTGACTCTGATATGCTCACAGAGCTTGTAATGATAAACTCGCCTCTTATGGATGAATCGGGAGTTGAATTTGCTGAATATGTAACTGAGAATACTATGGCAAACTGCATACTGCTTATAAAGGCTGAGGCCGCCGAAAAGATAAGTGAACGTGCTGAAAAAGCAGGAGTCATCATAGTAGGCAAGCCATTCAGCAAGACGGTGCTGTATCAGATAGTAAGGACTGTGGACATCGCGGTCAACCGTTCTGCCGAGCTTTATCTCCGTAACGCCCGCCTTGAAGAAAAGATAAATGAGATACAGACCATTGACAAGGCAAAGTTTATGCTTATGGAGTACAAGGGCATGACCGAGAGCGAGGCGCATGCCTATATCGAGCAGTATGCTATGAACAAGCGGAAAAAGAAGAGTATCGCCGCTCTTGCCGTGATCGACAAGCTCAGCGAGCAGTATCTGTAGAGGTGCGAAATGTTTGACACGATACACGAAGAATGCGGAGTTTTCGGCATTTTTGAGAATAGGACAGCAAATGTCGCTGCCTCGGTTTATTTCGGCCTTTATGCTCTTCAGCACAGAGGGCAGGAGAGCTGCGGCATAACGGTCTGTGACGACGGGATTTTCCGCCACAAGCGGGCGGACGGGCTTGTCTCCGAGGTCTTTACACGTGAGGAGCTTGATAAGCTTGGCAGTGGAAATATGGCTGTGGGACATGTCCGCTATTCAACAACGGGCGGTCATAATCACAACAATATCCAGCCCCTTGTTATACGTCACATAAAGGGCAATATGGCTCTCGTCCACAACGGCAACCTTGTCAACGCGGCGGAACTGCGCCGTTCCTTTGAGATGTCGGGAGCAATATTCCACGGCACCTCAGACACTGAGGCGATAGCATATTCTATTGTACGGGAGAGACTTACAAGCAGCTCAACGGAGCAGGCTGTGGAAAGGGCGATGCCGTTCATCAAGGGAGCATACTCATGTATTCTTATGACGGCTACAAAGCTTGTCGCATTCCGCGACCCGAACGGTTTCCGTCCGCTGTGTATAGGAAAAACTCACGACGGCGCATACGTAGTCGCTTCTGAGTCATGTGCTCTCGAAACAGTTGGTGCGGAGTTCATACGTGATGTTGAAGCGGGGGAGATAGTGGTCATAGATAAAGACGGACTGCGCTCAATAACCACCAACTGCGGAAGCAGGAAGCATATCTGTATTTTTGAGTATATCTACTTTGCACGACCCGACTCCGTCATTGAGGGAGTTTCCGTCCACCATGCACGGCTTAAAGCAGGAGAGCTCCTTGCAAAGTACTGTCCGGTTGAGGCGGATATAGTAATAGGAGTTCCCGATTCGGGTCTTGACGCGGCTCTTGGCTATGCAAACGCAAGCGGCATACCATACGGTATCGGCTTCATCAAGAATAAATATATCGGAAGAAGCTTTATCCAGCCGGATCAGAATCAGCGCGAAAACGCAGTGAAGATTAAGCTCAACGCTGTACGCGAGAGCGTTCACGGCAAGCGGGTGATAATGATAGACGACTCGATAGTACGTGGAACAACAAGCGCACGTATCGTTCGTCTTCTTCGTGATGCAGGCGCAGAGGAGGTACACGTCCGTATCTCGTCACCGCCTTTTGTTCACTCATGTTACTTCGGTACTGATATTGATTCCGAGGAAAATCTCATTGCCGGAAAGTGCCGCTCCACGGAAGAGATAGCGAAGTATATCGGAGCCGACAGCCTCGGTTATCTTCCTGTGGAATGCCTCGGCGAGCTTGTGGATAACAGGTTCGGATGCTGCAATGGCTGCTTTACCGGAGATTATCCCGTAGATATAACCGGTGCAGGATATAAGAACAAATTTGATGAAAAAATACACAGGTGACATGTATGGATCAGGTCACATATAAATGGAAAGACGCTGATAATGCTGATTTCAGGCTGTTTTATAAAATAACCGAGGAATACTATAATGATATTGCCGGCGGTCTTCGCAACAGAAGCGGATTCGTCCCGTTTAACCTTTCAGAAAGCATTCACGATGTGCTTGTCGCCTATGTCAGTTGCGTGGCAATTGCATGTGCTGGGCTGAAAAGATACTCGGACGATGACGCAGAGGTCAAGCGTGTTTGAGTGGAGCCAGGATACCGCGAAAAGCATATAGCCTCGAAAATTATGGACTTGATAGAAGAAAAAGCCGTTCAAAGCGGCTTTAAAAGAACTATACCGCAAACAAGAGAAAAATGGTTGCAGCGGTAATCTTATATAAAAATCGCGGATATTATCCCATAGATAATTATCCGCCATATGACAAGCTCGAAGGAGCGGTCTGCTTTGCAAAAGACCTTGCCTGAGAGCGATCTGTTCAAAGCCGTACATCAATGGCGCTGTATGGTTTTATTATATCAATAATTCGGGCCTGAAAGGCTTACGGTTTTTGGCCGGAGGCTAAGGGCTGAACTGGAGGAATAGAAATGTGTACGATAATGGCGTACTGCGGTGTCAGCGGCGGTACAGGAAAGGTCATGGAGGGACTGAAAGCGACAGTTTCACGCGGTCCCGATGATCAGAGGATAGTAAGAGTGCCTGACGGCCTTCTCGGATTTCAAAGGCTATCAATAATGGGACTTACCCCCGAGGGAATGCAGCCCTTTGAGCTTGACGGAGATTTTGCGGTCTGCAACGGCGAGCTGTACGGCTTCCGTCCTCTCCGTGACAAGCTTATAAAAATGGGTTATGTTTTCAGAAGCGACAGCGACTGTGAGATAATACTGCCATTGTACAGGGAGTACGGCACAGATATGTTTGCCATGCTTGATGCGGAATTTGCCTGCGTTATTTACGATAGTACGGAACGTAAGTTCATAGCTGCACGTGACCCGATAGGAATACGTCCGCTTTATTATGGCTATTCTGATGATGGAACAATAGCTTTTGCAAGCGAGCCGAAGAACCTTGTTAAGTTTTGTGAAAAGATAATGCCATTTCCGCCCGGCCATTATTATAAGGACGGAAAATTTCATTGCTACTGCGATATTACCGCAGTTGAAAAGGTCGTTCACGATGATATCGAAACAGTTTGCAGCAATATCCATGACAAGCTTATTGCAGGAGTTAAAAAGCGACTCGATGCCGATGCGAAGGTTGGTTTCCTTCTTTCAGGAGGACTTGATTCGTCACTTGTATGCGCTATTGCGCAGCGTGAGAGCGACAGGCCGATCCGTACATTTGCAATAGGTATGAACACCGACGCAATCGATCTCAAATACGCCAAGCAGGTAGCTGATTACATCGGCAGTGAACATACTGAGATAATTATGACCAGCGATGATGTTATTAATTCGCTCGAAGATGTTATACACCTTCTCGGAACCTACGATATCACAACTATCCGTGCAAGTATGGGAATGTATCTGCTGTGTAAGGGAATACATGAGCAGACAGACATCCGTGTGCTTCTTACAGGAGAGATATCTGACGAGCTTTTCGGATATAAGTACACGGATTTTGCTCCATCTGCCGAGGCATTTCAGGCAGAGTCGGTCAAGCGTGTCCGCGAGCTGCATATGTACGATGTTCTTCGCGCGGACAGATGTATATCAGTTAATTCGCTTGAAGCGAGAGTACCATTCGGCGACCTTGATTTTGTTAAGTACGTAATGTCAATCGATCCCGGGATGAAGCTGAACAAGTACAACAAGGGAAAGTATCTGCTTCGTCACGCATTTGAAGGGGATTATTTGCCGCATGATATACTTTATCGTGAAAAGGCTGCTTTCTCTGACGCTGTCGGTCATTCTATGGTGGACTATCTTAAGGAATATGCAGAGAAGTATTATTCCGACGAAGAATTTGAGCTTCGCTGTACGAACTACACTCACGCCAAGCCATTTACTAAGGAATCCCTTCTTTATCGCGAGATCTTCGAGAAATACTATCCGAACAACAGTGAGATGATAGCGGACTTCTGGATGCCGAACAAGGAGTGGGAAGGATGCAATGTAAACGACCCGTCTGCCCGCGTCCTTTCAAACTACGGCGAGAGCGGAACGTGATCAGTCGCAATAATAAATGATAAAAGCCGCAGGGAGTCCTGCGGCTATAATACTGTTATCCATAATTCTCAAATAAATAATTAAGCCTCTCGGAGGAAATCAGCCATTCTTTCGGTATGTTATCAGTAGTACCTTTAGCATACGCGCGAGAACTCCAAATATGTTTTTCATAAAGGATTGTGTCTCCTCGTCCACACGCTGTTTCTTTTAATCTATCTGCTATTTCTTTGGGTGTAGCAAGATAGATTCTTGGCATTTCATTTGGTTCAGTACCTGAGAATTGTACTAAACAGAAGATAGTTTTTTTATGATGAGCGTCTAACCATGTATCAGCAGCTTTATGATAATCGCGATTTTTAAGATATTTTTGAGTTAGTCCCCATTCCCCATCTTTAGAGCCTTTAACAGAAATCTTTAGTATTTTATCTCCTGATACAGCAATCAAATCATATTCTGGTTGATTGGCGCCGTATTGTACAGAAACATTAAATCCGTATCGAGCAATAATTCCAGCGGCATATGCTTCAGCTGCCACACCAACATGCCATGAACTGAATTCTATCATTTTACTTTTTCTTTTATTTAAATGGGTAATATTAAATAAATCCCTATAGTAATTTCTATAGGGATTTTCGTTAGTGCGGGTGACAGGACTTGAATTTTGTAACCTCCATGAAACAGCCTTATTTTGGCGTTTATAGGTGGCACCGTGTGATTTGTGTGATTTTTCACACATCTTTAGATGTAGCATCGTCAGAATCGAGAATAATACCGTTGAAGTAGCAGTCAATTATCTTGTCAATCTTCTTGCGTTCAGTGCTGAACGTTTGCTGATATACTGACTTTAAAACGCTATCAGTAGACCATCCTCCGCGTTCCATTGCATATTTGTCAGGAATACCAAGCATAAGCATAATCGAAGCGTTCAAATGGCGAAGATCATGAAAAGTAATTGTTATACCATGACGTCTCATAAGTTTGGAGTATCTGCTGTACAGTGTTTTTCTTGAAAGCGGCACAATAAAATCTTCCTCGCTTTTTGTTTTAAGTATGATTTCATATTTATTGCAAATTACCGCGAGGTAAGATGCGATTTTTAGGCAGTAAGTTGCATTGACAATCACTTCGAAAATATGCTATCATAAATATGTATACATATCTTTTGAGATTAGTATGCAATTTTTTATTTTATTTGAAATGAGGGACTAATTATGCAAAAACACAAAATAGCAAAGATCAAATCATTCACCAAGCGGCTTCAGTGTATATTGTCGGTAGTGCTCATGCTTCTGATGACACTTTCGACTATACCTATCGAAGCCTTTGCAGATGAAAACGAAGACAACATTGTTATGTACGGACTAAGGATAGCAGGCGTTCGTGTTACTAAGGAAAATGCTTCTGATATTCTTGGAAACAAGGTGTTCAGCTATGATAATAGCACCAAAACTCTTACGGTTAACGGTGACTATAATTATGATGGCACTTTGGGTATTATTGAGACAATAGGTTCTGAACTTAATATCTATGTTGCTTCAGATTCTCATTTAACTATGCTTCCGGGCAGTGGAGCTTTAAGTATTACTGCAGATACTACTATTACTGGTCCTGGTATATTAACATTAGAATCAGGGCGTGTAGCGATTGATATTTATAGAGGACACCTTACAATTTCAGATGCTGACGTTAATGTGATCTGTAAAAGTCCTGATCCTCAATATGCAGTAGATATTCAGTCAGGTATGCTATCCGTTGTTAATTCAAAATTTAGTGTTACTTGCACAAACAGAGCATTAGCTTTTAATTATATAAACGGAAAAATGAATCTTGAGGACTGTAATATCATTACTCCGCAGGATGGACGTTTTCAGGACGGAACTATTGTTGACTCTGCGGGGAATATTGCCAATGAAGTAAGGATAGGTAGTGACAGTTACTGTACAGTTCCTAATTCAAGAATACTGACATCGGAAGAACAGGTTGATGCAAATGATAAAGAAATAGTTAAAGGCGGAGATCTTACATTCACTGCTGCAAGAAATGAAAGGGAGTCAGGACAGATAGTTATAAACAAAGCCGGAACCTATAATAATCTTTCGGTTACCCTTGACGATCTCACACTCGAAACCAATTCGGCTGTAAAAATCCCTGCCAGCCAGATAGAATACTATTTCGAGCAGTATGTAAAGATTGAAAGAGGATATTGGGGATTAAACGGCTTGGCAGACAACGGAACGACTCCTGCCTGGTATCCTGATGCTTTAATAAATCCTGATCTTGCACATACTCTCGGGCTCGACTGTTTTACACTGGATCGCATCACACCCGAAGGCGAAAACAAGCAGAATCAGGGAATATGGTTTACTCTCAATGTTCCTAAAGATCAGAAAGAGGGAAAATATACAGGTAAGTTCAAGGTAACATTTAATGATTCTGACGGAACACTGAAGAGTTTTATTGTTCCTGTACGAGTAAGAGTGTATAACTTCACTCTTCCTACTGTTACAGAAAATAAATCAAAATACGGTTCAAGTGTTTATCGCGTGGGATGTAACAAAGTAACAGCTGCAGAAGAAATAAATGATAAAATAGGAATACCGATATATAAAAGTGAAAAAGCACCATATGGCGGCACTTACTGTTATGACGGTATGCAGCATGAATATCAGAAGATAGTAAGCAAGTTCCTTAATGAAAGAAAACTAAGCAACGGGTATACATACGGAATTAATTATAGTGAAACACACTTCCCGAAAGAAGTTGATGAACTGTATGCTTTTGTGTCTTCCCCCGATACTAAGTCACCGTATTATTCCATCTCTCCAAATACAAGCGAGAAGCCTATCATTGCACCTCCTGATTATGTTTTTGAGGGCGATGATGTATACAAGGAAATTGTTGAATATTTCGAAAGCAAAGTTATAGGCAAAGATTTTTCAGAAGATGAAAAAGCCTCTTTATTAAGAGCTATAAATGAAATCAAGCAGGAGAAAAACGCACAATATATAAAAAGCACATCATCACCTGATGCAATATATTTCTATTATATGATCAGCAAGAATAAATACACGATTCCTGACTATAAATTCCAAGCGATGGACGTTTACTCTGCTATTATTGATGATATTGAACAAAATGCAATAAAAGCAGAAATGACAGATGAGCAAAAACAGATACTGGAAGAAGCTATAAATGCAACTTCACCTGTTACTCAAGACAGCATCGTGAATGCTCTCGAGAAAAATCAGGATTTTAATTCTAAAATCCTTTATTATATGCTCTGCGATAAAGCAATAGAAGTTCCTCAAGATGTTTTTGATTCAAAAAATTTATGTAAAGCCTTCATTGAATTTTATACCGAAACAATTATTAGTAATGAACGAGATGAAAAAGAAAAACAGGCCTTAACAGATTCATTTTATTCTAAGACAGAAAATGATTTTATAGGATGCACAATAAGCCAGTTTAGTTCTAAGGATAAGTTTTTCTATTATATGGCTTGTGAAAATATGATCGAGATCCCAGACGATAAGCTGAGAAAAGATAGAGAAGAGTCGGTCTCAGTAGGCGACAAAATTATCACATATTTAAATGGTTATGTTGAATTGTCAGAAACGAAAAAACAGCTTATAAAAAATGCTGTTAACGGAGCTGAAGCAATTACACAGGATGAACTGGTCAATACTTTCAAAAGCAATGACGATAGTGATTCAGAACAGCTTTATTATTTGCTGTGCAATGATTATATTCCATGTCCTAAGAATCTGTTTAAATCCGAAAATATAAAAGAAGCAGTTATCGGCTTTTATAAAACAAGTATAATCAAACAGGATTTGACAAAGGAACAGGAAAAATCTTTAATAAATGCCCTGCATGAAACACATAATATCACATTGCAGGAGCTTGTTAATAAAACACATAACTCGGGAGATTATTATCTGGATTTCTTTTATTATATGCTTTGTACACAGACAAGGATCAATAAACCTAATTTTGATAAATATCTTGAAGTCCTCATAGATAAATCTATAAAAGAAAAATTTGATATGCTCAAGTATGCAACGGTAAGAGTACCGAATATCGATGAACCGCACGCTGATGATTTTATCTCTTGTTGCAGATCACTTTTCAATGCAAAGATAGTAGAGGATTCAAAAGAGCATGCAAAGGAATATATCAGTAATCATGAAAACTGTTCCGAGGAATTGAAGCTTGAACTTCTTGAATCAGTAAATAATCTCCATTTTATTATTACCAAACATCCTACACAGAACGGCTATTATACCGATATGCTTCTGAACGGTCTGCAAAGTGTGATAGGTGATAATAAAACAGATCGGTATAACACTATAGGTAGTTATCATATGGCAAGTATCACATGGGAAAGATACGTTCAATATCTAGATAAAAAAGAATATACAAAAAATGGAAAAAAATACACTATAGATACAGCAGAGATCAGGGAAGAATGGGACTTTAATAAAGATAGTAAAACTGATTATCCCACTTATTCCTTGACTGTCCCTACTAATTTTTCTTCAGGTTTCTTCTGTCCTGAATTTGATGTGCTTTCAAATAAGGATCAAAACAAAGGTGAAAAAACAAGAGCGGCAGCTACTATTGATAATTGCCTGAACAACGGAATACCTATGTGGTGGTACTGTACAAATTTATCGGGCGAAAATTATACTCTGCCCGGAAATATGATCGATTGCAACCGCACAGCAAATAAAAAGCTCAATTCCTTAGCTGTTAAAAGAGCAAATCAGTGGCAACAGTACAAAATGGGAATTGAAGGCGAATTGTACTGGAGTGTCGATTACTTCTGCATTCATAGGACTACACCGGAAGGAAAAAAAGATAAAGAAAGCCCTGCTATTTTTAAAAATGATATCGGAATAAATGCTAAAGGATATGACTGGTCAGCTTCTGACGGTATGATGATTTACCCTGTTAAGCAACTGTATCTGAATATTCTGAAGAAAAAAGATGAGAATAATAAAGTCAGCGATGCAGATAATGTAGCTGCAAATACCATCGCACAAAAATACGGCTACTTCACAAGTTCGATCCGACTTGAAAATATTGCGGAGGGCTGTGATGATTATGATTATCTTTGTCTTGCCAATAAACTTATAAAAGAAGCGGAGCTCATAAACAAGGATATTGATGTTACACCTTATATTGAACGTATAAATAAATGCTATGATACAATATTCAATGGTATCGACTTCGATGAAAAAGCAAATTCCACAAACCTTTCAAATGCAAGAGCAAAGGTTGCGGATGTCATATGCGCTCTCAATTATATCGTGGAAACAGGATATTCGACTTTAGGAACTTCATCTCTCGGCGTTTCGTTCTACATTTCACCCGGTGATCAGAAAAAAACGATTTTCAGGTTTGAAAACGAAATAGATCAAACTCATCATTACTCCGATCCTATATATCTTGATTTTGAGAATGAAACTGCAAGTGTAGGCTCGATTGTAAAGAGCAGATCAGGAAACTCTTATGAGTATATTGCTTTCCTTGATGATCTTCCGATGACAAATACGCCTCTGAGCGATACTTCTTCTCATACATTATACGTTAAGGAGTATAAGTTGGAAAACAATACTCTTGTTCCAAAAAACAAAAATGATGTTAACGTCTCAGTCTCAGATTTTCATCGTGTTGAGCTGGCAAAGCCTGTCAAGCAGTTCGGTTATGAAAAGACAAGATTCTGGAATCACGGACTTAACGAATCATTAAGCAACTGGAAATCAAGCAATAAAGCTCTGAAGTTTGAAGTTAAAGCAGTTACTGTAAACGATGAAAAAGGCAAAACCAGTGATACAGCAAACATTTACTTCAATCACGCAAGCAATTGGGGAAGAACCACTAACTCATTAATACTGGATCCTGTAAAAGGTAAATTAATGAAAGGCGATCAGGAAATAGGCGTTGTGACTAAGCTCGACTACAATTGGTATCGTTTTGAGATACCGTTCAGTGAACTTGAAGGAGAAACTGGCGAAGCAATTGATATGATCGAAGCTGAGTGGATAAATCATACATTTGCAGTAAATAATTTAGAAGTAATAACCCTTTCTCAACCTCCGACTGAAATAAGACCTGTTAACCGAACTGTATGGGGGGATGCTAACTGCGATGACGGAGTTGATCTGTCAGACGCTGTACTAATAATGCAATCTATCGCTAACCCGAACAAATATGGCTTAGGTGGAACATCTCCAAGTGCTATAACGGAAAAAGGTAAGGAACTTGCTGATGTTGATACCTCAATAAAGGGTATTACCGGAAATGATGCTTTAAAAATACAAAAGTATCTTCTCAACCTTATAAGCAGTCTTAATCCAATCGAATAATTTTTATTACAATGGCTCCTCCTTTCGGAGGAGCTTCATTCTTATGTATTTACATTATATCGGTATTATGCTATAATTGGTGATAAGAGAAATGATAAAGGAGTTACATATGGCAAATCAAGAGATTATTGACAGAGACACTTATAAGAAGATCAAGAAGATGAACCGAGAGGAGCTTACAAAGTTCATTCTTCGATATGGTGATCAGCTTCTCGGAGATCAGGGCAAGACCATTGATCTCCCGGCTCTTGAAGCGGAACTGAGCAAAATCAAAGGTATCGGTGATAAGCGCCTTGAGGAGATTATGGTTGTTATAGAGAAATTCTTAGATGTTGAATAGAGGTTTTATTATGGACAGCGAATTGGAATATATAATGTCCCTTGCAAATGATGGAAAATACGACGAAGCCCGAAAGGCTGTCGAGGCTCTTGAAATATCTGCAGCACGTAAAGCCACTATTAATATGCAGATATGGCAAATGCAACGCAATGCCGAATCTGCTGGTTACGATTCAGAAAGGATACCGAAATTCCCTGTTATCTCAATGATACTTGGATTTGCCTTGCTGATATCAACAGGCTATCTCTTCAAAGGCTCATTGCAGGACTTTTTCTTCGTGATAGGACTTATCATGGTAGGAGCTATTCCTGCATATTACTGCATAAAAGAAAAACGCCTTATTGACAGCGTGTCTCACAAGCGCGACAAAGAAGCGCAGATGTACGCTGAGGAGGACGCCGATATCAACTTTTCAAGACCTTTGCCTGCTCCACACATTGTAGTGATGGGTATTTCGGCAGGTGTTTTGTTCATTATCGGAATATTAATGACAAATCTCTTCAATGGCACAGCAAAAGTACTGGCTGCCAGTATATTTTTCCTTGCTGGCTTAATACTTATGTATTTATGCTGCAAAAAGAACGGTAACCACAATGCAGCTATCTCGTTTATGCTTCTCTGCGCAAGTACTTTTCTTATTCTTATCTACAGCCTTTTTTCACTTATCACAACTGACTTTGATACATTCAGCCGACTAGTATTTTTACTCCCTTCCTCAATCATACTTCTGTTCTTTCCTATGCTTTTCAGGCTTTTAAAGCGTTTTCAATGCACTGAAGCAATAGAAGCCGAATGTATTGATATCCTGTGCATAAGCGGCGGATACGGTCGCGGCAGTCGCCGTCCACGCTATCACGCCATATGGAAGTATTCATATAACGGAACCGGCTATATCCACAAGGATATGGCTTCATACAAAAGCCCCATATACGGTGAGCGCACGGAGCTCCGCATAGATCCGAACGCGCCTCATAACATATACCGTGGAAAATCACCGATAATTAGTACATATTTTATCGTTGTGGGGCTTTTTATTGCAGTTTACGCGTTGGAACCGCTGATAGAGAAGCTACCGCATTAGGAAAGGAATACCTATGGATCACAGAACCGTTTATATTCTATGAAAGCTACGGAGCATACAAAATCAACGTTATAACATGATGGCCGCCAATGGCGGCCATTCGTTTTAAAGAGTGTACAAAAAAGCTCTCACAGCCAAAACTGTGAGAGCCAGATGCTATCGATGATAATGTGTAGGTAACGAGTAAGTTTAGAAATTCTGAATGATAAATCGTTTCCGTTATTTTTCCGTTATTGTATGAAAAATAGGTATGTATTTAATACAAATCATGAATCGGTTGATATTTGAAAATGGCTAAATATCGGCAATTATGAACGGTAGGTGCAAGTCGCA
>JAEEGL012656942.1_pt1 | contig 20145 bp, 13 predicted proteins | sample 9134231 | NCBI WGS metagenome assembly JAEEGL01 (sample SAMN16246548, study PRJNA631951) | gut metagenome | biome: gut microbiome; feature: rumen; material: fiber-attached | host: Bos | place: Iran: Karaj | collected 2018-10
ACGTATTCAGTTGGGAAACCGTCAGTATAGTCATATCACAAGGCATGCTTCCGATAGGCCAGATACGCCGTGCCTACCGCGTTGTCACAGGACAGTTCTTTTGATGCAAACACACAGTCGAACCGCGCGCCGAGCGTTTGGCGCAGCAACGTATTGGACGTCACGCCGCCGGAAAAAACCAACGGCAGGCTGCCGCTTTCCCGCAGTGCAAACTCGGCCATCGCCGTCAGCGCCTGGGCAAGATACGTCAGACAGTAGCGGCATATATCGGCCGCGGATTCGCCGTTTTCGTGCATGCGCGCACACTGGTTCTCGAGTCCGGACAGGCTGCAGCAGCCGTCCTTGACCGGCACGCGCACGGAGAACACGCGCGTGCTTTTCTGCGCCTCTTCATCCACGTATTTCCCCGCAGGGAACGGAAAGCCGAGCATCACGCCCACACGGTCGACGGCTTGTCCCGCCTTCAGATCAAGCGAGGAAAGCATTAAATCCGCGTGCAGGATGCGTTCGTCGTCCGGCGTTACGCGCACACATTCCGTCGTGCCGCCCGACACGTGAAACGCCAGAAATTCCCGTTCGGCAAGATCCGTCCGATCCGCCGACAGCAGCGCGGCGGCGATATGTCCCGCCTGGTGCGAAAAGCGGTACAGCGGAACGCCAAGCGCCTTTGCGGCTGCGGACGCGGCGCTCACGCCCGCCAGAAAACAGGGCATGTACGACCCTTCCGCATCACGCGGACGGTCGGAGACGCCGACCGCAGCGGCGTTTTGAAAATCCGGCAGCGCGTCCAGTATTTCCGGCAGCGCCATCGTGTGGTGAAAGACTGCGTCGCTCTGCCGCAGCCCCATCTGTCCTTCCTTCACGGGCAGCAGGCGGCGACTCGACCGGATCTCTCCCTGCGGCGCATACAGCGCGGCAGAGGTGGTGTAGTTGCTGGTGTCTATTCCGAGGTACTGCATGAGCCTTCTCCCGCGCGCAGATACGCGCGCAGCACGCCGTTGACAAAGGACACGTCATCGCTCGTCGCGTACTGCTTGCACAGCTCCGCCGCTTCGTTGACCGCCGCGCCCTGCGGCACGTCGGTGAAACGCAGCTCGCCCACCGCAAGCCGAAGCACTGCCTGCGATACGCGTGAAATACGGCCGATCGTCCAGCCGCGCAGATGCTTCTCGATCGCCGCGTCGATCTCCTCCTGCGCGTCGCAGACCTGCTGCACGATTGCGCGTGCGAAGTCGTCCAGCTCCACGATTCCGTCCTCGCATGCAAGCGCGATCACGTCTGCCAGCTCCATCTCCGGATGGAACGATTTGTCAAACAGGAGCAGGAACGCCTGCTCTCTTGCCTCGTGTCTTGTCATTGCGGTCGTCTCCTTTTGCACATACACATAGTCAGTATATTATAACACGTTCCGTTCGACTGTACAACCGTTTTTCCAAAAAATATACAAAAATCGCTGTATAAATGTATAAAAGGCTGCCGCAGCACGCGACAGCCTTCTTTTGTTCCTGCATCAGGACAGGAGCTCGTTCAGTTTTTCGATACAATCCCTGCAGACCTTTTTGTTCTCGTAGTCCACCACGTTGTCCGCGCTGTTGCAGAAAACGCAGGCAGGCTCGTATTTTTTGAGAATGATCTTGTCATCCTCGACAAAGATCTCCATGGACGTCTCGTCGTCCTTCAGGTCGAACTTCCGGCGCAGCTCCATGGGCAGCACGATACGCCCCACGTGGTCGATACGCCGCACGATGCCGAGAGATTTCATACGCTATTCCTCCTTTTCCTGACCGTTTTCTTGCGTTCAATATACCATATTCTGACAAAATTGTCAATCGAACCGCAAAAAAGTACAAGAAAAGTTCATAGTCTGTTCACGCGGCGCAATCAATACCAGATCCAGCCGAACAGGAAGATGCGGATGAGCCACTGCCACCAGCTGAGCCGGACCGACACGTCGAACTTGACCTCATATTCGTCAAAGCGTGCTCTGGCCGTGTGTGTGCCGATCTGATCCGTTCCGACGTCAAAAAACTGCACGCCCTGTGTCGAGCGTGTCTCGGTGAACCCGTCGGCATACGTAACCTTGATTTGGAAGCCGTCCGGATTGAACGCCTCTTTATAAGAATACGTCGTTTTGGACGGTGCGCTCTGAAGCTGCACTTTCTTTACGACGGTACGGTTCACGTTCCATTTTTTCGTGCCGTCCAGCGCGGACAGGTCGGGGACCCCCCAACCGAAAACCCGATCCTTTCCGGCGTCGCCGAGATCCTTTGTGTTCAAGCGCAGCATCCTCTCCAGCGTCGCATGACCCGCGCCGGGCACGTACAGCTTGTACATGGCGGCGATTGCGGAAATGTGCGGCGCGGCAAACGACGTTCCGTTTTCCGAGACCGTTCTTCCGGACGTCCGGACGCACTTCACCTCCGCCGCCGGCGCACACAGGTCGATCGTTGAGCCGTAGCAGGAGTGCTTATAGAAACTCATGTTCCGATTGCAGCCGGACACAACGATACCGGACGCGTAATCCGCCGGACAACATTCATTCCGGTTCAGATCCACCGCTTCATTTCCCGCGCAGATGACCGGCAGAGCGCCCTGCGAGAGCGCGTAATCCACCGCGCTGTGCAGCGTACGGCTGCAGTCCCCCGGCAGCACAAAGCTTATGTTGACGATTGCTGCGCCGTGATCGGCGGCATAGCGGATACCGGCTGCCGAATCCAGCAGCGTCCCCGTTCCGTCCGCACGCAGGACGCGCACGGGCATGATTTTCACCGGCAGATCCTTCGTGCAGTCCGCCACGATGCTCGCGACGCACGTACCGTGCTCATACGGATCCTCCGTCTGCGGGAAGCCGTTCATCGTCGCACCGCCTACCAGGCGTCCGTCAAACACCGGAAGATCCGCTTTGATCCCGGAATCGACGACCGCCACCACGACCGTACGCAGATCGCTGCGCGCGCGCAGATCCTCGGCAAACTGCTCGGCCTTCATCAGCTCCATACCGTACGTCCGATAGGCGACGGCAGCCTGCACGTCTCCCTGCGCAACCACAAGCGCGTTCGGCTCCGCATATTCCACGCCGGGCATGGCGCAGACGTCCGGCAGCTTTGCTGCTGCTTCAAGGGAGCTCGAAAACGTCACGGTGTACGTGTCGTCCGGCCCCTGCACCGTCTGCAGCGGATGGAGCGCACGGAAATCCGGCAGCGTACCGTCCGTCTTGACGATCAGCGTATCCTCTGTCTGTGCCGTTTCCCGTTGGTGCACGGCGTCGGAAAGCGCCGGATAATCCTGCGCCGTCGCGTCATAGATGCGCAGCCCGTACACGGCGGGCGACGATATGCCTGCCGTCAGGATCAGCGCCGCGGCAGCGGCAGCAGCTTTTAAGAAGAATCGTTTCATTTGACGCCTCCATGAATATGGTTCGTAAGAGTCAGCGCACCGTCGTCGCCGAAGCTGACGATCACGCCGTCGTTTTCCACGGTTGAAAAAATCGGCAGATGCGCCCAGAAAATCAGCATCCATTTCTCGTTCGGATAGATTTTGCCCAGCCGGTTGGTCACCACCGCGATCTCGGGACGGAGCTCGCGGAACCACGAGAAGGACCCGGAGCCGTAGTAGCCGTGATGTCCGATCTTGAGCACGTCCACGTGCCCGATCTCATCCTCCAGAAGATCGATAAGCCCCGTCGTGCGCGTGATGTCCGCAGCAAGAAACGCCGAGCGTTCTCCCTTGGTCACCTTGACGCCGACGCTCGCGGCGTTCTCGCCCTTGCCGTACAGCTCGGGCGGCGTGACGGTGTTAAAAAACTGTACCGTGAAGTTTCCGAGTGTGAACGGTTCGCTCGGCAGCGTCTGCTCACACGGAATGTTCCGCTGCCGCAGGTCGTCGATGATCTGCCTGTAAACGTTCTCCAGTCCCCATTTCTCGTCGAGCTTCTTTTCGACGGCGGGATTGTACTTTTTAAAATAGGCCTTGTCCACCAGAATATCCGTATCCTGCAGAATCGCGTGGAAACAGCCGATATGGTCGTAGTGGTCGTGTGTGCCGAGGATGAAATCCAGATGCGCCTTGCCTCCGTCGACTGCCGCTGTCTTTTTGATATAGTCGATCACGACCTGCTCAAACCCGGTATAGTTCCCCTTGCGGCGGGGATTAAAGCTGCCCTCGCCCGAGTCGATCAGCGCGAAATGCCCGTCGGATTCCAAAAGGATCGCATCGGAATTGGCGGTATTCAAAAAGTGGATGCGATCGGTATACGCGCCGTCGAACCGCTCGGGCGTGATCGGCACGCGGGACGTATATACGTTGCCCAGCACGACCGACGCGATGTCCCACAGAAAAATAAAAAACATCAGCGGGACGATGATCCACGTGGCGATTTTTTTCTTTTTTTCGCTTGTCATAGCTGCCTCGCTTTTTTTCAGATACTTTATAGTATCACAAAACACAGACGGTGTAAACACTCTTTTTCACAAAAAAACACCGCACGGGATCGTGCGGTATTTCGCTAAGCGCCGTCAGGCCGCTTCGATGATGGTCACGTCTTCGGCGTCCAGGCCTGTCTTCTGCACCACGATCTCCGTGATACGCAGCATGACCGTGCTCTCCTGCGGCGTTTGCGCGAGCAGCACCTCCGCCGAATCTCCGTCAAGGATCACCAGACTGGGAAGCCCGGTCTTTGCACTGATGAGCGTCTCGATGTCCGCCTCCGCCGTTCTGTTCTCCGTCAGCTTGGACAGCGCCTTGGACGCCTCCGCCGCTGCGGCCTGCGTCGCCGCGCTGTCGTGCAGGACCTCCTGCAGCGTTTCAAGCGCCGTGTCGTGCGCGCGTTCACGCTTGAGCCGTGCGCCGGCAAACGGATCCTGCCTGCCCGACACGTCCGACAGCACGTACTGTGCGTCTCCGAGATTTTCTGCCGCTTCCGTCACCGATACGTCCGTGGGCGATGCTTCCGTGCGCGGTTTTGTGTAGTACCAGTTCACGAATACCGCCGCGCCGAGCGCCAGAACCAGCGCGGATGTGACCAGTTGTCTTTTTTTGAGGATCATGATTCACCGATTCCTTTCCGTCTGCATTTTGACTACGCTGACGTGTCCTGCGCCGATCCCCAGCGCGGCTGTCACCGTCTGCGTGATGCGCTGGTGCACCTGCGGATCATCCGCGCCTTCGCAAACGACCGCCACGCCCTGCACGGTCGGCGTGATCGTTTTCAGCACGAGACCCGTTTCATCGCTGCCGGATCGCACGAGCACGTACGTCTGCTCGCTTCGCAGACGCGACGCGTCCGTCTCGCTGTCCATCGTATCGTTGCGCGCCCAGACCGTCTCTTCTCCGGTGTGCAGCGTCACCAGAACCTGCGTTTTCCCCGCGCCCTCGACCGAACGGATCAGCTCCGCAAGGCGTGCTTCAAGCTGCTTTGCGTAAACCTCCGGCTGCAATGCCTGCGCCGTTTCGTCTTTCGCGCGCGGACGCACACCCTCCGACAGTGCCAGCAGCACGAGCGCCAGCAGACACAGCAGCAGTACCGCGGCGCGCTTTTTATCCGCCCGCAGCTTTTCGAGGAACGGTTTCCACAACGGGCCGTTCTCCCGTAAGTGCAAAAATCTCATCTGCGATCTCCTGAGCTTTTTCTTCGGGAACGCCGCTGACGACAAACACGCCGGCATGCACTTCGCCGTCGCGCACGGTCGTCCGCACCTCGATCTGCGCAGCCGTGCAGCCGTGCGCGTCCAGCGTCCGCTGTGCGCATCGAACGATTGCCTCCCGCGCATTCTCACGCACGGCTTCCGCAGCGGCGTCGGCGTTCTGCTGCAGGTGCGTTCCCGGCAGCGATTGCAAAAGCGTCTGTACCGGACGCAGCGCCGTCGTCAGCACGAACAGAGCCGTGCAAAGCCGCACCAGCCGTTTTGTACTGCCCTCCGGCGACAGCAGGCGCACGACCCCGCCCAGAGCCGCCGCAAAGCAGACGCCAAACAACAAAGCACTGATCGTATGCATCACAAATCCGCCTTTATCGTCAGAATCATTCCGATGGACAGCACATACAGTGCGGTAACGAACAGCAGGCACGCGTGCAGCACGCTCAGCGCTGCCGAAACGGCGCCGAACAGCTTTTCTGCGTTCGTTTGCCCGAGCATCGCCGACAGAATACAAAGCGCCTTCAGCGCCGCGAGCCAGAGCAGGATCTGCACTGCGGAGGGCAGTGAAACGGCACAGACGCCCGCGACCGCGAACACGCCTGCCGTCGAGCGCACGGCCGTCAGACTGCCTGCTACGGAAGCGTACGCTTCGCTCAGTTGAGAACCGATCACCGGAATGAAGCTGCTGATCGCCAGCTTGACGCCTTTTGCCGTCACGGTGTCCGCCGCGCCGGCCAGAATCCCCTTGAGCGAAAGAAACGCCGTAAACAGCGTTGCCAGCGCGGAAAAGATCCAGACGGCACATTTGCGGATCTTCTGCGTTATGCCCTGCGTTTCGCCGTCCGGCGTCAGGCAGTCCAATACACCCGTACCGATCATCATGCCGCAGGCGGGCGCCATAAACCCGGATGCGGACGCCGCTACGGTCTGTGCCGCGGAAAAAGCCGCCGTCTGCCAGACGACCGAAAGCACCGGGCTGCCGGACGCGGCGACCACCGCCGCAAGTCCCGGGATAAGCGAACAGACGAAGGCGCTGCCCGCACGCACCGCCGATTCCGCCGTCGTCACAACAGTCCGCAGCGGCACGGCACAGACTGTCAACAGAAATAGACTGCCGAGAAAGGTGCGCAGCGTACTCTGTTTTTCGCCGAACGTATCCGTCACGCACAGCACCAGCAGCAGTCCGGCTCCGATCGCCGCAAACGACAGCGGCTTTTGCACCCCGCCCCGAAACAATCCGAGAACGCACTGCATTACGTCGCGGAAGGAAACGGCAAACAGACCGGAAAAGTCTGCGTCGGAGATTCCCATGCGCCGCAGCAGCTCCTCCGCCTCCTGCGGCAGCGCGTCGGTCAGAAAAGAAAGATCATGCTCCATCACACAAAAAATCCCGCTGCAAAGCGCAGCGCCGCCTCCAGAAGCGGCATGCACGCGCTCAAAAGCAGCACCTTCACCGCCGCGTCCACCGTCACAGCCAGGGCGGACAGTCCCGCATCACGGCAGAACGCCGCCGCCCATTCTCCTGCCGCCGACATGCACACCGTCCGCAGCAGCAGCCGCATCGCGTCCGCATCCAGTCCGCTGCGCGCGGTATACGTTGTCAGCAGACGCACCACTGACGACGCACCGGACACGACCGCGCCGATGAGCGCCGCCGTCGCTGCGAGCTGAACCAGCAGCGCAAACTCTGCTTTTTCCTTTTTGATCATAGCCGCAAGCAGTGCGCATACCACCGCGAAAGCAGCCGCCTTGTACGCGCTCACAGATCAAACACGGAGCGAACCGCACGCGCCATCGCCTGTATCTTCGGCAGCAGGAGCATCAGCGCGACCAATATCCCGGCGATCGTGGTGAGCATGGCGTAGTCGTCCCGTCCGGACTTTGACAGGATCTGGTTGAGAACCGCGACGACGATCCCCACGGCAGCGATTTTGAACACAAAGGCTATATCCATGCTTTTTCGTTTCCTCTGTTCACAGAATCAAAATGCCCAGAAGCAGGCCGAATACGCCGCAGACGCGTACGATGAGCACGCCGATGGAAGCGTCTGTCTGCTGCGCTTCCTGCAGCGCCTGTGCGGCGCGTGCTTCATACCACTCCAGCAGACCTTCCAAACGGGCGAAATCCGCATCCGACAGGGCGGGAACGCACTGCATCAGCAGCCGTGTCTCGTCGTGCGAAAATCTGTGTGTGCGCGCAAACGTCCGGACGGCGTCTATCCACGCCTGCGGCAGCGGAGCTCCCTGTCGACAAGCTGCGGCGCAGTCGGACAAAAACGTCAGCTTCTCCAGCTCCCGATCTGCTGCCAGCGCGGCGATCTGCGCATCCAGCGGTTCATGCAGGCGTGCGCGCAGACGGATCTGCCGCAGAAACAGACAGATCTGGCTGCGGATCTGCACACGGCGGTGCAGCTCGTCACGCAGAAGCATCCCGGCGCAGACCGACGCCGCCGTCAGCGCTGCGGCAGCCAGCACCCTCAAGGGCACAGCTCGCGCGCGTCGTAGATCGTTTCGATCGTGCACGGCGGCGCACTGCGCAGCAGCACGACGTGGCGGAACTGCTGCGTCTGCAAAAGGCGCTGCAAGGGTTTGCGCTGCCGGAGCGTTTCTCCCGCGTCTGTGTGCACGCTCACGGCGCACTGCGCCCCGGCGGAAAACCCCTGCTCAATCGCGTCGATCTCCGCCGCAGTCCCGATCTCGTCGCACAGCAGCATCTGCGGGCTCATCACACGCAGCGCCCGCCGGATCCCTTCCGCCTTGCTCAAGCCGGTCAACACGTCACAGTACGGCAGAAACGGAAACTCCTGCCGCGTGTCAACAACGCTGACGCGGTAATAGCGGCCGCATTCTCCCTCGGAGAGGCGACGCGCAAGGTCGCGCAGCATCGTCGTCTTGCCGCTGACCGGAGGCCCTGCCACGATCACGCTGCACAGACCGCGTGTAAACAGCGTGTCGCACAGCGTTTTCGCTGCCGCCGGAGCCTGCCGTGCAATGCGCAGATTCATCGACGTGACGTGTGTGAGCGCACCCGACACTGCATCGACCATACCGCACAGCCCAAGACGGTGTCCGCCCGGAATCGTCACGTAACCGTCCCGGATCTGTGCCTCAAAGCTGTGCACGGACCACCGGCAGGCGCGCAGAAAGGTCTCCTGCACCTCTGCCGCCGAAGCGGACAAGACGTCCGACCCGCCGAAGGCGCTGCAGCGACCGCAGGGATGCAGAAACAGCGGTTCTTCCGCCGTCGTCAGCAGCAGCGGGGCGTCTGCGCGCAAACGGATCTCCGTGATTGCGCGTTTCGTTTGCGGCGGGATTCTGCGCGTTTCCCGCTGTAATCGCTCCGGCAGGATCTCTGCCGCTTCATCAAAACGCTCCGCCATACGCTTCCCTCTTTTCTGCCGGTTCACTACACTATATGGCGTCTTGTCCCGATTTAGAACTGAAGCGCACAGGCAAAAAGGCATGCAAAAGCCCCCGGGCTTATCGCCCGGGGGCTGGGGTTATAGGGGATTAGCGATCAGTTCGCGGCGGGGGTATCCAGCTGCGCCCAAGTGCTCGAGTAGATCGTCTGCGTCGTGCCGTCTGCGAGTCTCACGGTCATGTACAGTCTGCCCGTTCTCGTCTGACCAGCCGCAACATTGTTGACGTTGATCATGCACTGGTTCTCATCTGTCACCGTCTGGCCGACGAGCTTGGCAACGTTCTTGCCGTTCACCGTGCCGCCGATCACGAAGTTGTCCGCCGTGCAGCTCTCTGCGCTCTGGTTCGTCAGCACCAGACCGAATTCCTCGATCTGCGCGTCCTCCGGCAGCGTGATTCTGCCGCTGTAGGCCAGCGTGTACTTGCCGTTAACCAGCGTCACCTGTGCCGGGTTCGCCTGATCCATCTCAATGCTCGCCGCCACTTCGACTGCGTCGTCGGCGTAATTCGCCTTCAGGTCGACGCTGCTCGTTGCGATGAACGTGTAGATGTTGTCATAGCTCACCGGGGTCTCGCCGTCGTTCAGCGTCCAGTAGGCAAAGACCTTGCCTTCCGGAGCAGTATCCGCGACCACCGTCACACGGCTGTTCGGGCTGACCATCATTTCGCTCTTGCCGCTCACAGCGCCGTTCTCCACGCGGATGCGCAGGAGTGCCGCCGTTTCGGCAAAGATCGCCTTGATCGTGACGTCGTCATCGATCATCGTGTCATACGCACCCACAAGGTTGACGGTTCTGCCGTCCGGATACGTCATCGTCAGGCTCTGCAGCTCGTAGCCGGTGTTCACCGACATACGAATCTGTACGTGTGAGCCGGCCGGAACGACGATCTTGCCGCTCTGTGCCGCAGTGTACTCGCCGTTCACGTAAGCCTTCACTGTACCGCCCGCGGTGGACTTTAGCGTCACGTTGTAGTCTCTCGCCGAATCCGCGAACAGATTCACCGTGTAGACGTCGTTGACTGTGAACGTATACATCTCGGGACGCGCGCCTTCAATTGCGCTGCCGGTGATCTGTTCTTCGGGGATCGTGTCGAGCTTGATCTCATCCGCCGTCACTTCTTCGACTGCGATCGTCGCACCGTTTTGCGTCGGATCGTCCGAACCCTCGCCGGAGATCGGCGTCGCGTTCGCTGCGTCGGCATACGAGCCGCCCATCGTTTCATCGTTGACCGTGACAACCAGAGTGCCGTCCGTATTCGCCTGAATGTTGGCGGTCTGTTCGCCGCCGGCGTTGTCCGTGATCACCATGGTGTAGCGGAAATCATTGGCGCCTTCCGGCAGACCCGTGATCGTGAACTGGTTATCGATCACATTCCAGGTCTGGCCGTCCGTCATGCCGTCAACGTTCACTTTCTTCTTCGTGTTCAACTCATAGAAGGTGATGTTGCTGACGCCGCTGCCGCCGAGCTCATTGATCGTGACTGCGCCTCTGGTAATCACGTTTGCCGTGGCAGCCTTGGTATCCTGGAGGTCACGCTGGAGGATGTTGGTGTAGTGGTTGCCCCATCTGTCGCAGATGTGGACGTAGACCAGCGAGTCGTCTCTCGTGCGTGCGGGCGCGTAGAACATCGTGCTCCACTGCGTGGATCCCGAGTACGGCCAGTACACGTAAGAGCCGTTCTGGACGACCGAGCTCTGCTGGACCGTGCTGTTCATCTGCTCGCGGACCGCCGGATCCTTCATGTCGCTGATGACGTCTTTCTTCATCTGGTCGAGCGCTGCGTTTGCACCTGCCACTCTCGCGTTATGGTAGACGTCGTTGTCGTTCGGGTTGTTTTCAATATACGCGTCGTACGCGTTCCAGTACATCGCCGTCGCCGGGTCGTCGCTCTTCATCAGGTAGTAGAACGAGCCCACGTCGGTCTGGCCGTAGACCGGATCGTTCGCAACGTAGATTGCGTCGTACGATTCGCCGTTGTCCTTCTTGAATACCGGCGTGACGAAGTCGGCGTTTGCCGCGCCCATCGCGTTGCGGTACAGGAAGTCCTTGTTGACCCAAACGTTGTTCTGGTAGCCGTTCTCGTGGAAGCCGTTGTACACTTCCAGCGCGCCGCCGTTCGCCGTTCCGACGCCGTTCGCGTCTGCGACCTGGCCGCCGGCGTCGCCGTCATGGCCGTTCATCGTGTTGAAGTACTCCACGAAGATCGTGATCGTGTTGGTCGGCGTGATCTCCTCGTACGGCGTCGTCGTCAGATCCGTGGTGGCGGAGTTGGTGTTGTCCGCTCCCGCCAGCGCGGCGCTGCTCGCCGCAAGATCGCCGATCGAGTCGTCCGTGACCTCAAACGTGTACAGTGCATACTGCTTTCCGCCGCCGATCTTGAACGTCGGCTTCAGCAGGATGTACTCCTCGTACATATAGTGGCTGTAGTCCGAACCGTCGTCATAGTTTCTGCCGACGTACTGCAGACTGTGCTGGCCCGTGTACGGATTCTCGATCGCATTCGAGCCGATGTGGTAGTCTGCCGTTCTTTCCGTGTAGCCTTCCGCATCCTGCGAGTAATTCATCCAGCCGCTGCCGACCACACCGGTCCTCGTGCGGAGCTGGTTCTTGCTGTTCTTGCCCGTCTTGTCCATCGAGAACGTCACCGGGTACGAAACACGTCCGCTCTCGCCGACCACCTCAGATGCGTTGAGCATGATCGCCGGATTCTCGCTGTTCGTGTAGCAGTAGTACGTGTAGAACGCCTTGCCCGGGTAGACGAAGCTCGTCTCGCCGGTGCTCTCGGACAGCATGTATTCGACGTCTTCCGGATCGCCGTGGAACGTGCCGTTGGCGATCGCCGCCTGAAGGGCTGCCTTGTTCTCGTACATGCTCACGACCGGAGGCGTCGTGTCGCCTTCCTCGACGCCGACCTCGTCGGTGACCTCGACCAGCGCTTCGCGCAGCGCCGCGACGTCCGCCAGATCCTGCTCGGTGATCTCATGACCCTCGGCCAGGACTTCCTGCAGCTTCTCATCGAGCGCCTGCAGCGACTCGATCGTGTACAGGTTGGCGTTGATCGTTTCAAGGTCGAGCTTGAGCTCTTCTTTCTCGATCTTCGTGCGTTCGAAGTTGAAGTGCGGATACAGATCCTGATTCTCCGTCACGGTCACGGTGCTTGTCGCCGTGATCTTCGTGCCGCCGGAATCCTTCTGCGTGTACCAGCCGTCGAACGAGACCTTGATCGAGAAGTCCTGCGTGACGACGTAGGTGATCACCGGATCGCTCGGCCAGGTCTTGCCCTCGGCGTCTTCCTTGCCGTACAGCTGGCCGGACGTGATCGTCTTGGCCAGATCGTCGTTCGCCGCCGTCGTGCCGCTCCATGCTGCCCACGTGAACGTCGCGAGGCTCTCCTCGTACCAGTCGGGCAGTGTGAAATCATTCTTGAACGTCAGTGTGAAGTCTGCGACCTCCCAGACCGCGTACAGATCGACGTTGCCGTTGTTCTGCGTGGTCAGGTTGCCGACGACCTGTTCATCCGTGTACTCGATGTTGTTCGCGTCGACCCAGTTCGTGAATCTCCAGCCGGTGCGCGTGAACGCGTTCGCTGTCAGCGCCTGCTCGACGTCGTAGCGGAACGTCTGCGTGTAATCCGCCTGCGTCGCGCCCGTGTAGTTCGCGTGGAACGTCACCGTATACTGGTTGCCGACCCACTTCGCCAGCAGCTTGTCGTTCGTCTTCGGCAGGCTGCCGTAACCGAACGTGTACACGTTGCCGTCCATCGTGGAGGCGGTGTTGTTCGCGCCCTTCTGGAAGACCCAGCCGTCGAACTGGTAGCCTTCCTTCGCCATGTTGCTGAAGGTCAGCGTCGTGCGGTAGTCAAACGTCGGATGGTTGCCTGCGTTGTTGGCGTCGGCCGTCGCCTCGAAGGTGGCGGTGCCCTGCGGGCCGTCCGCCGAGACGGTCGCCGTACCGCCGGCCATGTCGATGTCGAGCGTGACGTTGTCGACCCATTCCGCATACAGCGTGATCGTGTAGTTCTCGCCGTCCGTGGTGCTCACGACTGCCGTCGGCGTGCCGCTGGCCGGCTGTGCCCATTCCTCAAGCAGGACCTGGTCGATCACGAAGTTGACCGTGTAGAGGTCTGCCTGCGTGGACACGTGGTGGCCGAGCGTGTTCTTCATCGTGTTCCAGCCGTTGAACGTCTTCAGGTTGTACGGGTCTGCCACTGCCTGGTAGTTGACCGTCGAGCCGAACCGATACGGCATACGCAGGTTGCCGGAGAAGTAGAAGTCCGTATTGCCGACGTAGTCGCTCGCCTGCGCCTGCGGATCGGTATCCACCTGCGGATCATAGAATCCCTTCCAGAATTCGACCGTGTACTTCTTCGGCGTCAGGCCGGCGATCGCATCCTTCAGGATCCTGCAGACCGTGCCGTCCTTGTACTCGCCGTTCTCCATCTCGTCCACGTCGAACTGGTTGAGCTTGTTGTAGTTCCAGTTGATCCTCTTGATCACTCTGGACAGATTGTCGACCGACTGCTTGGTGTAGAATCTGTACAGCCATTCCGTATCGTACGCCGGCAGTCCGTTTTCTCTCGTGCTGCCCCATGCGTTGCGGTCGGCGTACTCTTCACGCCATACGTCGTAATTCTTTTTGCCGTCGACTACCGTGTTGATCTGGTTTGCCGTCGACGGATAGAACGTCGTGGTGTCGTACTCGGTCGAGCGCGGATCGATCATGTAGAACGTCTCGTTGCCGACCGTCCTCTGGGCGCTGTTCACGATCATCGCAAACACTGCCGTGTAGTCTGCCGTCGCCGGCTCGAGAGCGTCGATGGCGTCGCAGTACAGACCGCACAGTGTGACGTCGCTCATATCCAGCGTCCATTCATCGTTCTCTTCGTCGTACGTCCATCTGTCGGCAAACGGGATGTTGCTGCCGTCCGCGTAGTTGAAGTCGCCCAGGTTCTCAACCTCGGATTCGTCTATGCTTTCGTTCTTGAACTGACGAACCCAGCCTTCAAACTCGCCTTCGGGTCTGCCGTTGATCATCTCCTGCTCCACGGCCGGTCTCTTTTCGTACGCCGGATCCAGCTTGCCGGGTTCGGAGAAGAACATGCTCACAAACCGGCTCAGCATGGCGTAGCTTTCCTCGGTGAAGTAGGTCGAGAAGGAGGAAATGTAGTTGCTCTTGGTGACCGAGGTGTAGCCCGCCGCACGCAGCGTCTCGCCCCAGGTCGCGTCAAAGTACTCTGCAAACAGGTTCTCAAATTCGGAGTAGTCCGCTTCCGCCATCTCCAGGCTGTGGTAACCGTACGCCATCATGGTGACGATCTTGTTCAGCTTGTACTGGCTCGGCTTCTTGAGCAGGACGTTGTCCTCGATATCCTTCACCTGATAGTACAGCGCCACGTTGTTGAGGTTGATGCTCCCGTCCACTCTCGATTTGTACGTGCCGTCTGTCGGACGACCGTAGATCAGGTCGAACAGCTTGTAGACGGATTCCGTTGTGTAGACGCAGTCCGGATTGATGACGTATCCGTCGTCGTCCACCTCAAAGCCCATGACGGAGCCGTCCATGAAGTAGTCGGTATTGGTCCTCTCCGCATCGGGATCGAAACCGAACGTGCTGAAGATCTCGTTGGCCATGGCGATCAGGCTGTTGAAGCTGTGGTGTCCGCCTTCGCCGTCGTCCTCGCAGTCCGGATACATTTCGTTCAGTTCCGTGCCGAACTTATCGTTCAGGAACGCAACCGTTTCTTCGTCGGGTCTGTAGCTCAGACCGTCGCTCTCCTCCGTCGCGCAGCCTTCACTGTATGCCAGATCCGGATAACGCGGGTTCGTGTAGTCGAAGCTCTGCATTTCTTCGAGCGTGACCGCATGGTCGAGATCCACGTCCTTCAGCGCAAGGCCGAACAGCAGCGCGCTGTTCTGCGGATCGTTCACCGCGTCCGTCATATTTTCCGTCGCGACCGCAAGCGTGCCGTTCTCATCCTCGGCTGCCTGCGATACGATCGAGCTGAACTGCGTGGTCGGGTCTGTGATCAGCAGGCTCGACACGCCGCGGATGCGGTTGTTGACCTGTTTGACCGAGCCGCTCGTGAAGTCGTTGGCTTCGTCGTTGTAGTGCTGCAGCCACGAGTTGGCGTTGCCGAATATGCCCGGTACCCACGTGTACGTCGCGTAGTCCGGTGCGGACGAGTCGTTGTTCCAGATCTCGTTCGCCTCGGCGCCGCCCGACTTGTACGCATTGTCCGCAATGCCGGCCGTCGGCAGTCTGCCGCTGACGGCTTCGTTCAGATAGACTGCCTTTTCCGCCTGCGCTCCGGTGTATCTCGTGTTGCGAAGCGTCACGGTACCGCTGTCCGGATAGGTCATGTATGCGCGCTGGAATGCCGCCACGGAATCTTCGAGCGGCTTGTAGTTCGCACTCCAGATCATGTACAGCGTGATCTCGTAGAGATTCGCTTCCTCGTCCACCGGCACGGCGCTTGCAAGCACGTCGTCGTTGATGTCTTCGATCGTCAGATCGGACAGGAACTCGATGTCGGGCTCCGTCGCGCTCGGATCGAACGACCAGCCGAGACCGAACCGCACTTCCGTCGTCGTGCTCACGTAGTAGTACGAGCCGATGCCGAAGCCTGCGTCAGAGTATGCGCCGCTCAGCGCTACGACGGCGTCTCCGTCCTTGCGCAGGTAATCGCCGCTTGCGTAGTCCTGCCATCTCCAGGTGCTCTTCTTGCCCGCCGACTTGATCGCGCTTGCGGGATATCCGTTCGTATCATAGCGGATCATGAAGTCGGCTGCGTTCCACTCTGCCGTCATGTAGACGACCGGGTTGTTGTTTTCGTCGAGGCCGAGCTCGTCGAACACTACCTCATAGTCTTTCAGCGTGAACGTTTCGCCGGCAACGTACGTGTCGCCTTCGGTGCTGACGCTGATGCTCCAGTCGGAGAACGCATAGCCGGGATACTCTCTTTCGAGGACGTCGCTATCCGCGACCTCCACTTCTTCGTCGAACGCGTAAGTGCCGCCGACGACCTCCCAGTTGTCCTCCATGCTCGATGCATAGCGCAGGACGTACTGTCTGGCTTCCCACGTCGCCGTCAGCGTGACGTCCGCCGCGCCGACCACGTACGTGGATTCCGCAAGCGAGCTGTTGGTGATCACGCCGTCCGCGGGCAGTTCGCCGCCGTTGGTCGCCGTCACCGTCCAGCCGGCGAACGCGTAACCGTTGCGCACGGGCAGGGACAGGGTCATCGTTGTGCCGTTGACCGTCGTCAGGCTGATCGTTTCGGCCACGTCTGCCGCTTCTTCGATGTTGTCGTCGGTCGTGCCGCCGCTGTAATATGTGATGCTTTCGACCAAACCTTCGTTCGGGTCGATCGTTACCGTGAAGTCATTCAGCGTCCACTGCGCCACTGCCTCGACATTGCCGGTGATCGTGTAGCTTGCGCCGCCTGCGTAGGTGGTGCTGCCGATCAGCCAGCCGCCGAACGTGTAGCCGCTGCGCGTGATCGCGGGCGCCAGGTTCACGGTCTTGTTGGTCCAGTTGTTGATGTTGTAGCCGTTCGTCTGCTGCGTCACGGACGTCGGCTGCGGGGTCGTGCTGCCGCCGTTCGCATCGTACGTCACCGCAACGGTTCTGTCATAGCGGCCGTAGTACTTGACGTCTGTGTTGGCGGTCGTGATGTCGGCCGCGGCGATGGTGAACGTCGTCGAGGTGTTGTCGGCCGCCGCCGTGTTGGACGTGCTGGTGGTCCAGCCCTTCTTCGTCCAGCCGTCGAAGTCTCTCTGCGTCTTGACTGCGACGCTGCCGCTGGCCGCGCCGTTGTAGATCAGAGCCGTCGACTCCATATCGTCGCCTCTGCCGTCCTTGAAGGTCGCCTTCAGCGTCTTCTGCCAGATGGCATAGACCGTCTTCGTTCCGCCTTCGCCGACGTCATTGAACCAGCCGTTGACGGTCTGTGCCGAGATCGTCGAGCCGCCGCCGGACACCGTGCCGCTCGTGGTATTCGCGCTGGTGGACCAGCCGCGGAACACCCATGCGTCGGTCGAATCCGTCTTGGTCGGAGTCGGTGCATACGTGCTGGACGTGTTGTAGCTGAGCGTCTTGGTCGCGGGAGACACAGACGCGCTCACGCCGTTCATGTTGAACGCGACCGTGAACGTCTTCTTCGTCCACTGCGCCGTCAGGTTGGTGTTGCCCGTGATCGTCACCGTGCCGTTGGCGGTGAACGTCGTGTCGCCGCTCTTCCAGCCGGAGAACGTGTGTCCGGTATACGTCATCTTGGCGGGCCAGGTCTTGCCTTCCGCATCCTGCGCGCCGTACGTCGATCCGAACGTGACCTGCTTGGTCTGATAGTCTGTCTTGTCTTCGCCGGTCGCGAATCCGCCGCCGTTGTTGTTTTCGTCGACGTCAAAGTAGCCGCCTGCCGGGAAGAACGTCAGTGTGTAGGTTTCGGCCGTCCAGTAGGCATAGATCGTGGAATCCCCTGCCTGATCCCAGACGTTGGCGCTCGCGCCGTTTGCCGTGTAATACTGCGTACCCACGCCGTTGGCGGACGCGTAGTAGCCCTTGAACGTGTAGCCGCTGCGCGTCGGCATGGACGCCGAAGGCATCGCCTCATTGTACGTTGCCGCTACTTCCACCGAGCCGGTCGTGCCGCCCTGTCTGTCGAGCGTGACCGTGTAGGTGTTCTTCGACCACTGCGCCGCGTAGCTGCGGTTGCCGATGCTGCCCTTGGTGATGGTCACGGTCTTCGTCGTCGCGCCGAGATCGGTGCCCGTCCAGCCGTCGAACGTGTAACCGTCCGCGGTCGGGTTGTTCAGCGTGAACGTTGCCGTTTCGATCGTATAGCTGCCGGGGTTCGTCACGCTGCCCGCGCCCACGCCGTAGTTGTAGGTAAGGGTATACGTGTTCGCCGTCCACTGCGCCTGCAGTCTCGCCGCGCCTGCGCCGTACCTGAAGGTACCGCCGGTCTTCGGGTTGCTGTTCGGCGTGTACGCGCCCTTGCCGCTGATCTTCTGCCAGCCTTCAAACGTGTAGCCGTTGCGCGATGCCGCGCCGAGCGTCTTCGTCGTGTTGTAGTTCTGCGTGAAGTTGGACGGGTCGGTGGTGCTGTTGAACGTACCGCCGTTCGGGTCCACCGTCAGCGTGTAGCTCTTGATCTGCCACTGTGCCGTCAGGACTGCGTTGCCGTACATATCCTTGACCGACTTGGTCGCGTCGTAGACTTCGTTCAATGCCCAGTTGCCTGCCGCAGTCGTGACCTTCCAGCCGACGAAGTCATAGCCTTCCATCGTCGTGTCGCCGAGCGTGTCGGTACGTGTCGGATTGTACGGCAGATCGTCGACCTCTTCGCCGCCCGCCGCGTCAAAGTACAGCGTATAGTTTTTGGGCGTGTAGGTTGCCGTATAGCTGCGGTTGCCGATGCTGCCCAGGGCAATTGTGACTGTGACCGCCGTCGTCGGCGTCTCGCCGACCACGCCGCCCTTCCAGCCGGCGAACGTATAGCCGCCCTTGGTCGGGTTGCTCAGCCTGAAGGTCGCCGTCTCGATCGTGTAGCTGGCCGGGTTCGTCACGCCGCTGCCGAGTGTGCCGTCGGCAAGGTCATACGTAATGGTATACGTGATCGTGTTCCACGTCGCCGTGTAGCTGCGGTTGCCGTAGCTGCCGGTCGGGATCGTCACGTTCGTCGACGCCGTCTCCAGATCCGTTCCGGTCCAGCCTGCGAACGTGTAACCGGTTCTGGTCGGATTGACGAGCGTGATGTCGGCGTCCGTGATCTTGTAGCTTGTCGGGTTCGCATCCGCCGGTGTGACGGTGCCGCCCGCCAGCGTGTAGCCGATCGTGTAGGTCTTGACGGTCCACTTCGCGTAGATCGTGCTCGCTGCCGCGATATCCCACACGTGCGCGCTCGCGCAGTTCTCATCGTAGTACTGCGTGCCCGTGCCGTCGGAATTCTTGTAGTAGCCCGCGAAGTCGTATCCGTTCTTCGACGGCTTCGAGGCCGTGGGCATTGCCGCGCCGAACGTCGCCTGGACGCCCGTGCTGCCGCCCGTGCCGCCCTGTCTGTCGAGCGTGACGCTGTACTTGTTCGGCGTCCAGTTCGCAACGTAGGACAGGTTGCCCGTGCTGTTCACGATCGTGACCGTCATCTCGGGCGTATCCTGCGAGTTGGAGCCGGTCCAGCCTGCGAACGTGTAGCCCGTTCTCTCGGGATTGTTCAGCGTGAAGGACGCGGTTTCGATCGTATAGCTCGTCGGGTTCGTCTTGTTGCCCGGCAGTGCGCCTTCTCGGAGGCTGTAGCTGATGGTATACGTGATCGGCTCGAAGTTCGCCGTCACCGTGCCTGCCTTCGCCGGCATGACGAAGCTGTTGCCGTTCATCGTCACGTCGCTGCTGGTCCAGTTCACGAACCGGTAACCGGCGGACGCCGTGTACGTCAGCGTAACGGTCGCGTTGTAGTTCGCCTTGCCGCCGGTCAGGCCGCTCTGCACGCTCGCCAGACCGTAGCCCGACGTTGCCGTGCCGCTGTTTGCGGTGTTGACCGTGACGTTGTAGCTCTGGATCGTCCACTTCGCGGTGAGCGTCGTATCCTCGGTGATCGTCACCGTGCCGCCGGACGTATACGTATTGTTGCTGTCGTCTTTCCAGCCGCCGAAATCATAGCCCACCTTGGTCGGGTTGTTCGGCCAGCTCTCGTTTTCGTTCGTGTCGAACTTCGCGCCGTAGGTGCTGTTGTACGTAACGGTCTTCGTCTGGTGATCCGCCGTCGTGAAGCCGCCGCCCGCTGTCAGCGTACCGCCGTCCAGCTCGAACGTCAGCGTGTAGGTGCACGCCGTCCACTGTGCGACCAGCGTGACGTTGCCCCACTTGCCTGTGCCGATGTTGCCCGCGTAGACGTTGGTCGTCGTCCAGTTGCCCGCTGCCGCCTGCGGCATCCAGCCCTGGAACTCGTATCCCGTTCTGCCGGGATCGGCTGCAAGCGTGAGGTTGGTGGTGATGTAGTAGGTCTGGGCTGCGGGTGTCGTATCGCCGCTGTTGGCGTTATACGTAATCGTATACTGTGCGGCCTTCCACTGCGCCTGCAGCGTGACGTTG